>OCTX012271300.1_pt1 | contig 30778 bp, 17 predicted proteins | sample 1539691 | NCBI WGS metagenome assembly OCTX01 (sample SAMN02144231, study PRJEB22623) | gut metagenome | biome: sheep rumen | host: Ovis aries | place: New Zealand
TCATCGGATATTCGCCTGTGTCCTCGATATAGAACCGCTTTTCTCCCTCATGCCGGAAGAATGTCACGTCAAAGGCACTCTTGTCATTCTCCACATAACAGCGGAAAGTCCTCTCCTTGCTGTCCGGCTCTCTGAATATCTGTGACATTTTTTCAAAGGCTTCATTCATCAGGGCTGTATTTCCGTATGTCTGTCCCCCATCTTCCCTCTGTATTCCGGCAGACAGTATCTCGGCGGCAGTAAATACAATAAGCTGCCCTGCTTCCAGCCCCGCACTGTCCTCTTTCAGTCTGCCTGTGTACTGGTAGTCCATGAGGTTGAACCGCCCCATATCGTCCTGTGACACACTCGCAAGAGCCACCGGACCGTATATGGTTCCGATCTCAATATTCTCTGCGGTATCGTGATAGGCTTCCCCGTTATCGTGGTATGTCTGCACGATATAATCAAAGTTCCTCTCATAGCTGAAATCCCCCTGCGGTCTGTCCGCTATCTCCGTCCCGTCCACCGTCCGCCCTGTCATCATGGCATAGACCTGTTCCGTAAAGAGCCGGGGATTCTCACCCTCATAGACCGGAGCGATGTCCTGACGGAAAAGCTCGTCATAATCCGTCACATTGTCATTTCTCCCGTCTCCTCCTGTCGCCCTGTTTTCATGGTTGATATTGGCTGTGATGGGCTTATGCGGCTTGTCTGCCCTGTGCTGTTTCTGCTCCGTATTTTTATTCTGGATAACCTGCTTTTTTGCCTGCATCTGCTCCGACTGCGGACGCTCACTGCTCCTGCTTTTGTTTAATTCCGCCCGGTATGCTGCAAGGTCAATCTCCGTAAAACTGATATTATCGTCCGTCCTGTCGTCCTCAGCAACGCCGCCTTTTTCTCCGTTGATCTCATAGAGATTGGCTAAATCGCTTGCCATGTTGTAATCAATGGAAAAGGTACAATTCTCACTCTGCTCAAAGACCGCATAATCAATATCCCCGATTTCCTTTCCCATCTGTGAAAGCTCCTTATAGGGTTCTTGGGAATCCGCAAGGATACCAAGTACATCTTCGGAAGTCACTCCTTTATCAAGGGCATACTGCATGACCACTCCATAGGGAAGCTCCACTGACACCAGACCGGAACGCTCCGCCTCCCTCTGCTGTTCCACGATCTGCTCCCTCTGCCTTGCAAAGTCGGGCAGCTCCTCAAAGCCAGCCCTGTCGGTGTAATGGCTTGTGTTCTCCCCGTCCCTGTGAAGCAGAACCACATCGCTCATGGAAAGGGAATGCCCCGCAAAGTCCTCCGGACGGTCAATATTGAACCTCTCAAAGACCTGTTCCAAGAGTTGTGCGGTATCCTTCCGATCAAGGGCAGAAAGCGGTGCGACATACACAAGCTCGTAATTCTCCGCTTTCACTTCCATGTCGTGCTTTCTTAAAAAATCCATCGAAGCAAAGGCGTAATCATGCCTCTCCATCACATCGTCCCGAAGCTGATAGATGCCGAACATATCCCCCTTTCCCGTCAGAAGTCCGTCCTCCCTCTGCTGATGCGGAAGTTTGAGAAGCTCCGCTGATAATAAGAACGCTTCCGCTTTCTGCTCCCTTTTCTCCGCATTGTCCCTGATATATGTAAGCCGTTGCAGAATTTCTTCCGTCTCGCCCGACTTGATTTCCTCTGCCAGTCTGTCTATGTTCCTGCCGCTATCCGATACCTCGCTGTCATAAGCGGGACGGTCAAACTCCTGCATGAGCGTGTCAATGCGTTCGGCAATGCCCCTGCTCTCTTTCTCCATTTCAAGTGCCATATCTGAAAATCTCCTTTCCGCAAATCTCACTTGTGGTCAAGTTGACCACAAGTTGTCCTGTCATTTTTGAAAAGGGCAGCCACGAAATATCCATGACCGCCCTTAACATAATCAAAATTACTACTACCTTAACTACAATAATTCCTATCTCTAATCTGTTGAAAGATTTTATCAACGCTTATAAAGATTGAGCCACTTTTTCTGTCTTTGTTGGAATGCCCTGCTGTTGCACCATGTCATAGCTCTTTGCCTTTGTTTCAATCTGTGCTTTCTTGTCGGCAATCCTCTCCATCAAAGATTTTGGCTTTGCGGGCTGTTCCTGCGGTGCCCAATAGCCTGCCGATTCTGCTCTATCTGTTGGAATTGAAACCGCCACAGGACGCATACCAACCTCACCGTCAGCCGAATGCTCCATAGATTGCATATCATTGTCCCTCACAGAATGTTCCGTAGACTGCACATGATTTTCTCTGCTCTCCGCTTGCCCCACAGACTGCATATTATTTTTCCTAACCTCTGATTGCTCCGCAGACTGCACATTATTTTCTCCGTCCTCCGGCACATTGTCTTGGAATCCCTGCCCTGATTTTTCTTCAGTATGTTCCTGTGCCTGATCGGGCTTTCCAACAGATTGTTCTTCCGTCTGCTCCTGTTCTTCGCCTTTTTCGTCCATGTTAAGCTGTGCATTGAGCCAGTTTAACCGTTCCAGTTTCTCTGCAAGCTCGCCCTCCTGTGCGAAAGGCTTCGTCACTTCCACCTTTGCGGTTTCAAGCTGTGTCTGAACCGCCGCCAGTTTCTCCTCGCAGGCTTCCATTTTCTTTTCCATTCCATTTAAGGCGTTATTCATGCGGGTAATGTTGCCGAGAGCATCACTCCCAATCTCCACATGGTGGCTGATTGCTCCCTTTAAGTTCAGGTCGAAGCTTTTCTGGAACGGTTCAAATGTGACCTGCATCTTAAATCCCATATACTCTCCAACATCCGTAGGTGTACTGATCTGGTGTATGTCGCCGCACATGGCGATAAGTGCCGCACCTGCTTCCTTTTTATCCGTAAATACCCGATTTCCGACTTTCATCTCAAAAGGTTCTTTTTCCTCCATCGGATATTTTGCGGCAAGCTCCGCCCTTTTCTCCGCATGAGCCGCTATGTCCGCCTTGTATCCTTTCATGCTCTCCGTCAGGCTTGCAATCCGCTTCGGATAGGTACTCATGATATTATCCTCCAAGCGATAACGGTTGCTTGTGTGGTTGGCTTTCATAAGTTTTAGCTTCGACACCTGAATGTCCAAATCCATCTTTTCCTTGATGTAGGGATTGCCCGTACAAAGAGCTTTTACCTCTGCATAGGTCAGAGCCGCTTCGTCTACATCGTCACAGCTCCGGACAGGGCTTTTGCTTGTCATGATCTGCCCGATGAATTTCTGCTTGTTCTCAATGACCTGCCAACTGTAACTGTCGAATGTCCCCTCCGTCACATAACGGAATATCTTGACAGGCTTCCCAAGTTCCTTATACATATTTCCCTGCCGGATAATACGACCTTCCTGCTGTTCAATGTCAGATGGTCGCCAAGGCACATCCATGTGATGGAGTGCGATGAGTCTGTCCTGCACGTTCGTTCCGGCTCCCATCTTTTGTGTCGAACCAAGTAAAAAGCGAACCTGTCCGCTTCTTACCTTTGCAAACAAGTCCGCCTTTTTATTTTCCGTATTGGCATCGTGGATAAATGCAATCTCCGCTTCTGGAACGCCTTTCGCCATGAGCTTCTGCTTTATGTCATCGTAAACATTGAATGTTCCGTCATTTTTTGGAGTGGACAAGTCACAAAAAATAAGCTGTGCCCCCTTGTTCTCCATTTCCTCCTGATAGATTTCAAACGCCTTTTCCACGCATACCGCCGCTTTGGAGCTTTCATCATCGGGGAGCAGCGGGTTGATGAGCCGCTGGTCAAGAGCCAGCTTCCGCCCGTCGTTCGTAATTTTCAGCATATTGTCTACGGACGGATCGACGCTGCCGCCCCTTACAGTTTCCGCCCTCTCCGCAAGGGATTTCACAATGTCCTTCTGGAAGTCCGATGGCTTTAATACCACATTTTCATACTGTGCTTCCGGCACATCAAGTTTCAGCATATCGGGAGTTTTGATGTCCGCACTTTCCTTAAAAAGAGAAATCAACTCCGGAAGATTGAAGAATTTTGCAAACCTTGTCTTTGCCCGATAGCCTGTGCCCTCCGGAGCTAACTCGATGGCGGTCTGCGTTTCACCAAATGAGGAAGCCCATGCGTCAAACTGCGTCAACTTTAACCGCTTTAGCGTGTCAAATTGCAGATAACGCATATTCGTGTAAAGCTCCGTCATGCTGTTACTGATTGGAGTTCCGGTTGCGAAAGTGACACCTTTTCCTCCCGTCAGCTCGTCCATGTACTGGCACTTTGCGAACATATCCGAGGACTTCTGTGCGTCCGTCTGAGCAATGCCCGCCACATTACGCATTTTGGTATATAGGAACAAATTTTTATAACTATGCGATTCGTCTACAAAAAGGCGATCCACGCCCAACTGCTCAAAGGTCACGACATCATCTTTCCTGCTCCTGTCATTTAATTTTTCTAACCGTACTTTCAGGGCTTTCTTGGATTTCTCCATTTCCTTGATGGTATAGCGTTCGCCTTTTTCCGCCTTGGCTTCGGCTATGGCATTCTCAATCTCCTCAATCTGTTCTTCGATGGTCGCCGCCTGTCTCTCTGCTGATAACGGTATCTTCTCGAATTGACTGTGCCCGATGATCACTGCGTCATAGTCCCCCGTAGCGATACGGGAGCAGAATTTCTTGCGGTTCGCAGGCTCAAAGTCTTTCTTTGTCGCCACAAGGATATTCGCTCCCGGATAGAGCTGTAGAAAATCGCTCCCCCACTGTTCCGTCAAATGATTTGGAACAACGAAAAGGCTCTTTCTGCAAAGTCCTAATCTCTTGCTTTCCATTGCCGCCGCTGTCATTTCAAAGGTCTTGCCCGCCCCCACGCAATGGGCAAGCAGCGTATTGTTTCCGTATAGCTGATGGGCGACTGCGTTCTTCTGGTGCGGACGCAGCGTGATCTCCGGCGACATACCGGGGAATTTTAAGTGTTCCCCGTCGTACTCACGAGGTCTGACCGAATTGAACAGCTCATTGTAGGTCTTTACAAGCTCGGCACGTCTCTCCGGATCACGAAATACCCAGTCCTTAAATGCTTCCCTTAATGCCTCCTGCTTCTGTGCCGCAAGGGTAGTCTCCTTTTTATTTAATACCCGCTTTTCCTTGCCATCTTCCAGTATGGTATCGAATACACGACAGTCCTTTAGGTTCAGGGATTCCTCCAGTATCTTGTAGGCATTTACCCTTTGTGTTCCGTAGGTGGAGTTGGCAAGCGGGTTGTTGTAATCGGCATTCTTGCCCTTGACATTCCACACGCCCGTCACATCGGAATACTGCACACAGACCGTCGGCTGGCTGTTATAGCCTGCCCTTGTCAGATAATCCGGAGTCTGCAATGTTTCTTTCATAAACTGGTCGATATATTTTGGCTCGATCCAAGTCGCACCGATACGCACCTCGATCTCGCTTGCGTCAAGGTCTGGCGGCATAACACGCTTCAAAGCTTCCACATTGATGGCATAGGAAGTATCGCTTTCCGCAATCTTCTCCGCCACCGCCAGCTTTTCACGCACATTTCCCGAAAGGTATTCGTCTGCTGTCTGCCATTTTTCACTCACAGGCTCTTTGAAGATGACACCTGCAAGGTCGTCCGTAATCTCCTGCTCAGACTTGCCCGCAAGCTCTGCCATGTATGGTAAGTCCACCCTTGCCTTTTCCGACAGAGATACAGCGAGGGCTTCGCTTGCGGTATCCACGCTTGTCACAACTTCCGCCCGCTTGATGGTACGCTTCGTGAACATATCCGCCTTTTCCTTGAAATTCCCCTCGGAATCGAATTTCTCCAAAGAGCATAAGAGGGAATAACTGGAATCCTGATCGAAAGCGGATTTATTCGTCCTTGAATTGATACGCCCATGCTTTTTCTCAAAGGCATCATATAAGTCATTCAGTTTCTTTTGCTGTGCGGCGATCTCCTGCGGCGAAACCTCGTCCATCTGCATATCAATCAGCTCTCTGGTGCAGTCCCTGAGTGCCACCATGCCCTTGATACGCTCTGCCTTTGCTTCCGGCACGTCCACAGGGTTCATGACCGAGTTTTCTCTGTAATAGACTTCGTTATCTACTACTGTATAGGAAAAATTCCTCACGCTCGGATCGGCGGGCAGTACACGCTCCTCCGCTTCTGCTCCAAGCTCGTCCACCGCAAGCTCTATCGTGTCAATGCTTCCCTCGATATTGCCCAACGCTTCCCTTAACTGCTCCTCAAACGGTCTGTCCGTATCGGGCAGACAAGCCGATTCCTGACCGAACGGTCCCGAAACCATCTCCATGTGCCCCACGATCTGCTGCGGGTGGCTGGCAAAGTAGGCGTTCATTTCTATGCCCCTGCTGTCCTTATCGGTATGCACCCACTCCGGTTCTTCCTTTACCAGCCTGTCACGCTTCTTGAAGATAAGAATGTCCGAAGTGACCTCCGTCCCCGCATTTGCCTTAAATGCTGTGTTCGGAAGCCTGACACCGCCTAAAAACTCCGCCCGTTCCGCAAGATACTTCCTTACGGATTCGTTCTGCTTGTCCATCGTACCTTTGGAAGTGACAAAGGCGACTATGCCACCCGGACGCACTTTATCCAGCGTCTTTGCAAAGAAGTAATCGTGGATCATGAGATTCTGTTTGTCATACTCTTTATCCGCCACTTTATACTGCCCGAACGGAACATTTCCCACTGCCACATCAAAAAAATCATTGGGGAAATTCGTTTCCTCAAATCCCTTGTTCTGAATATCCGCTTCCGGATAGAGCTGTTTGGCAAGCCTGCCCGTCAGACTGTCAAGCTCCACTCCGTAGAGTCTTGATTTTTGCATTTCCTCTGGTAGCATACCGAAGAAGTTGCCGACACCCATTGATGGTTCCAAGATGTTTCCTTTTTCAAAGCCGAACCGTCCAAGTGTTTCATAAATCCCCTCGATAATGGCAGGACTTGTGTAATGTGCATTTAAGGTACTCTCCCTTGCGGAAGCGTATTCTTTCGGTGTGAGAAGTGACTTCAATTCTGCGTATTCTCCTGCCCAGGTCGATTTACTTTCATCAAACGCATCGGCAAGACCGCCCCATCCTACATACTTTGACATGGTTTCCTGTTCTTCCGGCGTGGCTGCCCTGCCCTCTGCTTCTACGCTCTGCAAGGTCTTGATGGCTTCCACGTTTCTCCTAAATTTCTCTTTTGGTGTGCCGATACCTAAATCATGATCGGTAATGTGGAAGTTTTTGGCTTTTGGAGATTGCCTTGCCTGTTCTTCCCTTTCCCTGTCACGCCCGCCGCCAAGCTCCAGCACGATGGATTTCAGCCTGATGTCACCATCGTCTGTATGGACAACGGTAACATTATCATCGTTTCTGTCTGGAGATTCCTTCTGTACCGGCTCGCCACTTTCTGCCTTCCTGTCATTATCGGAAAAGCCGGAAGTGCCATGCCCCTCATTATAGCTGTCGATAGCATTTCTTAAATGCCCCTCCCTGTCAGAAATATCCTTGGAGGTATATGCCTGCTGAAGCTCCAGCTCCACATCTTCGCCCATCTCATTAAGCTGCCCTGCAGCATTCACCGCCACCGCCAGATTGTCAAAGGTCGGGATTGTTTCGTCGGCTTCCATGTAGTAATCGCCGCTTTCCCTGTCCCATACCGCATACAGCACATCGGGATCATCGCCATCGGTAATCTCTTTTACCACAAAGCGGTCAGTTATATCCTGTGACGGTTCGGGCTGTTCCTGTGCAGTATCAGCAGTCCTGACAGGCTCGACATTATCCACTGTTTCGCCTATATCTTTTGAAATTTTCTTCTCCGATATATCCTCTGAAATACCCTCCACAACAAGATTGCCATTCTCGACGTACCGAAGTATACCGTCCACATCGTCCGGTGCAAAGCTCTGTAAGAACAGCTCTCCCGCTTCCATGTTGTTCAGGGAAACACCATATAAAATATACTGCTCCCTGTCATCGTCATACGAAAGTGACAGGTTAGTGAAGTGGTTCGCCCTTGCGTCATTCACGATAAAAGAACCGTCCTCTTTGGTAGCTTCCTCCAAGAATACCGTCCTATGCTCCGCTACTGCTTCCGTAAATGCCTGCTGTGATGTGCCATTCTTGAAAATATCCGTTTCCTGACTGGCAACTTTCTCCCTGTCTGAAAGAAATTTTTCCGCATACGCTTTTGCTTCATCCAAGTCTGTGATATGGTTAGCGTTCAGTTCCTCCGCCAACTGCTCCATCATTTTCCTGTCCGTAACATAGCCGCATGGATTTTCCCTGTTGCTTGTGTAATCCACTTTTGAGGTATCTATCTGACGGTAAACGGAATACAGCATTTCCCCGCCAACCGGATTTGCAGTCACGCTCCATTCGCTGTGCTTATCCTGCTCTGCTTGCTTCTCCTGTGCTTTTATCAGGTCAAGGGCTTCGTCGATCATACGCATGACCACAGGATTATCGAAAAACTGCGGATCATCAAGTAAAAGGCTGTCCGTATCCCCATTGATGTAAAAATCTCCATGAGAGCTTGTATAATCTTCCGTTCCTTTCTCGTGGATTTTAATGCCGATACTCGGAAGACCTCTTGCATTGTCTTTTAAAGAATTATACAGGCTGACTGCTTCCTCTGCTGTTGCTATATCCTCATAATGCCTTCCGGTCAGAAGCTCGGAATCTTCGGATACCGTATAAGTGATTTCAAGCTGGGAAAGGACAGCCTCCTCCACATATTCTTTTGCTTCGTCCAATGAATCAAATGTCCCTTGTACCTGCCAATTTGGATCTGAATTTCCGGAATCCCCTTCCAAATTTGTCACAAAGTCATATCGGTTATCCTCGTTTATCTCAATCCACGCAAAACGCCCATAAGCTCCGCTGTCAATTTCAGCCGCCCATAGTGTGGGATTTCCGTTATCATCGTCCGATTCATGTACGATTTCCCATTTCAGCCAGCCTTTTGTTTCGCCCTCCTGTGCCATCTCCGGCTCGTCGTTCAAATGCGGAAACGCCCTGCTCCCGTCCGCACCAAACTCTGCTTCGTGTGCGTCGATTGCCCTTTCTGCCTGTTTATCAATCTCTTTTTCCCGAAGATTCTCTATCACTTCATCGGATAAGGATACAAGGCTGTCAAAATCGAGGAAATCCAGCTCATTTTTCGTCAACGCTTCCAGCGAATCATATTTCTGCTCGTCAACCACGTCCCCGTCCACGCTTGTGAAGATGGAATACTTCTGCAGATCCACCGTAACCTGAACAGGATATTCAATGCCTGTTTCCTCGTCCAGCCAGTCCGTATAGGCAACCTCCACATTGGAAAGGTCGGAAAAGTCCGCTTCATGCTCATATTCTTCCAGACAGAAATTATTGATGATGTTCTTTGCATTTTCAAGGAGAACATCTTCGCTGTCTGCAAGCTCCGCCTGTGCCGCTTCAAGCTGTTTCTGCTCATACTGTGCAAGCTGCTCTTTTGTCAGATATTTGCCCTCAAAGACAAGTTCTGTGATACGCTTCGCGACTACATTCCAGTTCAGCGTGACCTCGGCAAGCGGCTCCAAGATACCGCCCTTTTTGATATTGATACCTTTTGCACTGTGATCTTCGTTGGAGTAAAAATCATTTGGGAGTGCCGGAGAATGACCACCGGTTCCATATTCCTTTTTCAGAAAATCTACAAAGTCCTTCCTGTCGTGCCCCTCTTTTGCATACTCATAAATGCGGAATTTGCCGCCTGCGAATCCGCTTCCCCGTCCGAGTACATAATCAATCTCGTCCTGCGTGATAAATTCCTCAATCTTGACTGAAACATCATCTTTCTGCGGAAGCTCTTTCTTTGGTCTTGCATAGCCGCTCAATCTTTCCTGAAGCTGTTCCGGTGTCGGACGCAGGCGGAAACGCATGGACTTTTCTCCCGAATGCAACGCTTCCACCGCCGCATCCACTTCCGTCCGTATCTTGGCAACTCCCTCCGGCGTGGTAAGAAGCTCCTTTAAGTTTTCCTTGCCTTTATCATATAAAATACTGTAAGTATTTCCCTGTTCATCTTCCCGCCTTGACAGCCCGATAGATTCCGGCATCTCGTCCATCGTGTCACGAAAGAAGAAATAGATATTGCCCGCCATCTCGTCCCTCATGACCGAATCCGACAGAAAAGCTTCGTTGCTGTTTAGGTATTCCCCGTCATTTACCAGTTTAGATATGCCTGCTTCTATTTCGCTCCACGACATTTCCATAAAATAATTGTCCTGTGCCTGTCTGCCATAACCAAGCTTCATCCCGTCCCCACTAAACCATACGGAAACCTCATGACCGCCAAAAACAAAACCCTTTCCGCAAGTGCCATACTCATTTTTTAAGAAATCCGCCATGTAACCGGAATCATGCCCTTCACGATATTTCTCATATATCCTCATGCGGCTGTTTTCCCGTCCGCTTCCTGTGCGGAGGATTTCCCCGATCTGTTCATCAGACAAAGAAAAAGCGGCAGGAGCTGGTATCTTCCTACCGGCTTCTGCCGCTTCGATGCTTCCGATCTGCTCCGCCATCGACGGGAACAGCGTCATCTGCTCATATTTGACTTCGACTACAGGCTGTAAACGATTTCGCTCAGCACTACCTCGTCCACCCTGTTGCGGATCGAGTTCATCCTGCGTACCCATTCCATCTGGTCCCCAGCTTTCAGTTCTTCGGTCACTCCCTCGGACTTCATCATCTGGTCTATCATCCTGTCCGCCCGTTCCTCTGCCTGTTTCTGTATCGTCAGGCAATGCTCGGTCAGCTTGCCCGACAGGAGCTTGCCTGAGTAAATCCCCGAATGGTGTTCCTTCAGGAATGTCCTCCGAAGCATTCCGTATTTCGTCAGCGTCTCCTCCGGTTCTTCCGGCATCTCCAGATTGGGTATCAGATAATCCCCTTCCTGTCTGTAAGTGATCTCCATGCTCATTTCCTCCATTCTCTGCTATGTTCTGTTCCGCATTTTGGTTATCTGCGGGCTGTTGTCCGGTTTCCTGCTGCGGCTTCGTATCAGCCTTATTTTCAGCACTTTGCGTGTCAGCGGATAATTCATCAACCCCTCTGTTGCTTTCACGCTTTAACGCATTATAGTCCGGTTCTGGTGCGTTTGCAAGTCCTTTTTCGGGTTTATTTTCAGGCATTTGATATACAGTACCGCTTCTTTGCATTTGGGCTTCTCTCGCCCTTTTAAAGTCAATGCTGTCCACCACCCTGCAAATATCCATAAGCACAGGCTCACACATACTTGTGGTGGCATCGCCCAATACATTTAATGCTTCCAGCGTACTGAAATCAGATATAAACTCAAAATTCAGCTCGTCCACATAATCATCGGCATCCAGTCCACACCTTGAAAGAAGCGTGTAGGCAATGCTTGATGAAAGCGTTTCTCGCAGGCGTATCTCAAGATTCAGGTCGTCCAGCCCCTCAAGAAAACTGTCCTCCTGTGCGTTCTTTAAGTCGGGCAGAATGTCATTTGTGTAATCCCCCGCAATCCTGTCTGCCAGTTCGATCAGCCTGCCCTCAAAAGACTGTGTTTCATTCGTCTTTCCATAAACGTATTCCAGCCGTCGCATGACCGCTTCTTTATGCTCGTCACGCAGTTTCCACAAATGCGGGTATCTTCCGATATTCCTTGATTTATGCACGTTGGAAACATCAAAAACATATTTCAGCTTGCGTGGTCTTGTCTCATCAATCAGGGCAATGCCTTTTGCACCCCGGTTTACCCAGCAGTTCATGCGGTTATTCCATATCTCCATCGAAGCAACCGCTGTTGCGTCCGGTCTCTGTGCGTAAATAAGCATCTGCTCCCGGAATGGATAACGGTACAGCCTTGCGGCAGTTTTCAGGTACTTCGTCCATTCCTCCCTGTCGCTTGAGATCCGCTTCGCTGTCACATCCGCAAGTTCCGTAATCAACTCGTACTTACTCGCCATGTTCGACATACCTCCTTGTCCGTAAAAATAAAAAAGCAGGGAACATAAACACGATTGCATTTACATTCCCTGCTTGGGTTATGAACCTTATTTATTTAGAATCAAATTATTTCTTTTTCGGAAACTCCATCTTAAACTTAAACTGCTTCCCATAATGCTCTTTATTATCTTTATCGGTATAACTGTAATCCTCGATGGTTTCCGGTGTAAAGTAAGCGTCGTATGTGCTGTCCTTTGTCTTGGACTTCAAGCCTTTCAGCAGGATACGCTTCCCCGCCAGTATGTCCTTCCACTGGCTCTCTGTCGGCTGTTTCCCCATGATCTTTCCAAAACGCATCCCGCATTTCTTTTCACAATAAATGCCATACTTGCCCTTTACCACATCGCCGCCACAGAACGGACAGTCCCCGATTTTCTCTTTCGTGGAAAACAGGCTTGTATCCCCTCCACTGATGGAAGAATACAGTTCCACCACACGCTTTACAAAAGCTGTGATCTGATTCAGATAAGAAGTATCGGTAACGGTTCCCGCCGCCACCGCTGCAAGGGTATTCTCCATGTCAACCGTCATCTGCACTGATTTGATTTCATCGGGAAGCACTGTAATGAGCTTTATTCCGTCCTCTGTCGGCACAAGCGTTTTCTTCTCACGCTTCACATAGCCCTGTGCGATGATCTTCTCTATGATGTCGGCTCTGGTGGCTGTTGTCCCAAGTCCCTTTCTCTCCACATCATCATTCATGTCCTTGTTTCCTGCCCGTTCCATCTGTGACAGGAGCGAGCTTTCCGTATAGCGTTTCGGCGGATTCGTATAATGTTCCGTCACTTTTCCGTTTGCTCCGTCAATCGTCATGCCCTCACGAAGCTCCGGCAGCTTCTGCTCCGTTTCTTCCGAATCCTCTTTTTCTTCCGAAGTCTTGAAAAAGGCTTTCAGGCTGTCCTCATACTTTTTGTATCCGTCTTTTAGTATCGTTTTTCCCGAAGCCTTAAAAGTATTTCCCTCACAGGCAAGCTCTGCCTTGACTGCCTGATACTCCATCGGCTCTGCGGTTGCTGCGATCAGCCTGTCAGCGACAAGGAACAGGATTTTCCTTTCCGTTTCCGGAAGTCCCTTTATGTCCGTTTTTTCTATCTCCATCGTGGGAATGATGGCATGGTGGTCTGTGACTTTCTTATCATTTACCACATTGGCGGTATCCGGTACAAAACTTTCTTCTTTCAAAAAAGGCATGACTTTTACAATAGTCGAAGTGACCGTTTCCACTTTCTCTATCTCATTATGCGTCAGAAATTTGCTGTCCGTCCTCGGATATGTGACGAGCTTCTTTTCATAAAGGCTCTGCGTATAGTCAAGCGTCTGCTTTGCAGTAAAACCGAACAGCCTGCTTGCGTCCATCTGGAGAGAAGTTAAATCATAGAGCTTTGGCGGAGCAGACTTCTTATGTTCGGAAACATAGGATTTAACATTTGCAGGCTTTCCCTTGCAAGATTTGGCAATGTTCTCTGCGTCCGTTTCTGAATCAATCCTATCTGATACCGCATCTATCCCATCAATCAACAGGTGTGCCACATAATACTTCTGCTTCTTAAAATCCGTTATCTCCGTTTCCCTCTGCACGATCATCGCAAGCGTGGGTGTCTGCACCCTGCCGATTTTCAGCACCTTGCTCTTGTAGAGGACTGTAAAATTCCTTGTCAGGTTCATTCCCACAAGCCAGTCCGCTTTCTCCCTTGCAAGTGCCGCCTTGTAAAGATTGTCGTATTCGCTTCCCCTGCGGAGATTGTTCATGCCCTCAATGACCGCCGATTCCTCCATAGAGGAAATCCACAGCCTCTCCATTGGCTTGTCACAGCCTGCCATATCATAAACATGGCGGAAAATGTTCTCTCCCTCACGCCCTGCGTCACAGGCATTTACCACCGTCTCCACATCTGACCTGTGAAGCAGCTCCTTTAGCACAAGGTACTGCTCCTTTGTGTCGTCCTTTACCTTATATATCCAGTCGGACGGAATGATCGGGAGCGATTCGTATGTCCATTTCTCATACTTTTCGTCGTAGTCCTGCGGCTGTGCCATCTCGATCAGATGACCGTAGCACCATGAAACCATGTAACCGCTTCCCTCAAAATATCCGTCTTTCCTTTGGTTTGCCCCGATTGCTTCCGCTATGGATTTTGCCACGCTCGGCTTTTCCGAAATCACTAATTTCATACTGTAAAATCCTCCATTCATTCAAAATACAGGAAAATGAAATCCCCCACATACAGAATGGGAGAGAGCCTTATCTGCCCTCTCCCTCCAGCATTTTATCCATTCTCTGTTACTCAACATCTTCTTCCTGTTCCTCCAGTTCGGAAAGCGGCACTTCCTCATCCTCGTCAGCCGCACCGTTATAAAGCTCATCATCGCTTATCTCCGGCTTTCCTTTCTTTCCCGTCAGAACCTTGAAGCCGACAACTCCTGCCGCAACCACCGCAAAGATGATGATATAGAGAATCGTCCCCGAACCGGATTTTTCCTCTTTTTCTTCCTCTTTCGGTTCTTCCTCTGTTGTTTCCTCTTTTTCGGATTCGTCCATGCTTCCGGTCTTTGTCACATCATCAATATTATTCTGCCTTGCCACCGAATTATATGGAAGCGTCTGCTCCCCGTCATTCGTGAAGTTGAGTAAATTCTGGTTGCTTACGGAAGTCAGGAAGTAAACCGTACCATTTTGGTTCGTATGTGCATTCGCACCCTCACCGACAACAGAAGCATTTTCTTCTCCGCTACCGGATTTTGCCGCTGTCATGTCGATGACAAGGAAATACTGCTGTCCGTCCGCTGTCACGATGGAATAAAACTGCTTTGTGTCAATCTCCTCTGTGATGTCCTCCCCGTCCTGATTCGTGACCGATGTAACCTCTGCGGAAGAAGTCCCCGTTGTCTGTGCCTGTGCGTTGTCGGGGAGGGAATCGGCGGGATTCGCCTTTTCCTCATCATCGTCCTTTTCTGCGTTCGGATCAGTCCAGTATGGATTGCTGATGGTATAGACCTGTGAGGCATTCCCTGCATTATCCAGTGCATAAATGTAAAAATACTGATAAGAAGCGTCAAACTTCTGTAAGCGTATGGAAATGATACCGTTCTTGTCCGGCTGGTAGCGGTATTCGTTGATATAAACATCTTTCACACCGCTTTCAGTATCATAGGTCATGACCGTCAGAAGCCCCTCATTGACTGCCGCATTGAGTGTCGGAGCTACCCTGTCAAAGCATTTGATGTAACGGGACTTCTCATACTCGTTCCCGTCCTGATCGGTCACTTTCACATATACATTGCAGTTTTCCGTAATCTCAAAGAGCATCTCGTCTGTGATTTCCTGCCATGAACCGTTTGCTCCTGATTTTGCTTCCACCTTGTCAATCTGGAATTTATCCGAAACCTTTACCTTTGTGACTTCCACCTTGATATTGGCATTTTCATTGAACCAGCCTTTTTTCTCCGGATTGATCGTGATCTGTATCTTGCCCTTTGTGCTGTCAATCTCCGGCTGCGGCGTTTCACCCTCCGTCTCCGTCCTTGTGACTGCATTCTGTGTCGCTTCTTCCGTATTGCTCGGTGTCTGCGTAGCGGGTGTTTCCGTTTCCTCTGTGCTGCTTTCTCCCGAATTGTCTGTATTTCCGGAAGTATCCTTATTTTCTGTGCTGTTTTTATCTTCGGCATTGCCATCTGATACCGTTCCCTCGCCCTCCGTCTGTTTCGCTTCTGCTTCCTGTGCGGTATCCGCATTGTTAGACGCAAGCATGATTCCCGAAGTCCCTCCGAGAAGCGTCGAGCCTATGGCAAGGCTCAATAAAATTTTCTTAAACATGAATCTGTCCACTCCTTCCTTTATTTACCTTGTGATTTCAAGGATTCCAGCATCCGCATGAGCTGTTCCTCGTTTTCTATGTTGTGGTCACGAAGATTTCCCATCATGCGGCGGTACTTCTTCGCTTCAATGTCCTTCTCAAGCTGGCTTAACCTGTCACGCTCCTTTTCGTAGCGTTCTTTGGCATAGTCGTAATTCTCCTTGAGCTTTCCGACCTTTTCCTCCTGCCTTGCCGCCAGCTCCTGAAGTTTTCCCATGTCGTCCATATTCGTCCTCCGTTTCCTTTCTATTCGCTGTATGGCGGTCTGATAAATGATGTGATCGGGAATGAACCTGATGTATAACGTCTTTTTAATGCCACGCACCCACCGTTGGACTGCGAGCCTGCTTCATCCGACGAAGTATTTCCGCCAATGGTGGTATAGGAACCGTCATCATTTTTACATACTACAAGCTCTATGTGTTCATTGCTCCCGAAAAGAACAATGTCCCCGTACTGTGCCTGACTTCCATTGATGAACAGGTGGTTCGTTTGTGCCCATGAGTACACCGTCTGACAGGAAGCTGTCTTGCCGCCATTGTAAAATGCTGCACCATTCCCGCTTTTGTTAAAGCACCACCATACAAAAGCACAGCACCAAGGATATGAATCTCCGCTGACCGCACTTCCGTAATAATCCGTATTGAAGATCACATTATTTGAGCCTGCCGGATTTTCCGAAATGCCGATCTGGTTCTGTGCGGTCTGCATGACACCCGAAGCTCCCGCCGCATCCACGACTGCACCACCGCCAATTCCTCCTGCCATATATTTGGCAAGCCATTCTTCGCCATAAGGAGGGTGTCCGTAGTTTCCGCCTTTGGAATCCGCAAATGCCTGTGACAGAGCAAGCGTCCACTTCGTCGCTCCCTGATTCTTTGCATAGGTCAGGAAACCGTAACCGTAGTTGTAGCCCTGTGCCACCATCTGCAATCCGTCGTAATCGTCCGGCTTTGTCACACCCCACGACTTCATTCCCGAATAAAAGTAACGCACCCCTGCGTCAATGGATTTCTGTTCGGTGGTAAAGCTGTCCCAGTCCGGTGGAGTGCCGCTTTCCCAGTTCCCACAGGCTTTGCACTGCATGATATCGCCGCCGCAGCTCTCCGAAACTCCGCCCGATTCCTGCTGTATAGTCGCAAGTATGGCGTTCACAAACTCATTCAGGTCTGCTCCTGCACCGCTTTCCGCATAATAACTGCACCTGTTCACCACAAATTCACGCCACTCCTCCACCTCCGGAGGAAAACCTGCTCCCATGACCAGACTGGAATTACCGCCAAAAGACATGAGGAACAGCGGACCGGCAGCCCCGAACAGCGAAACGATGATGCCAAGCACCAGCGTACATACAATCGCAATCTTTCCAAGCGGTGTAGACGCAAGCCTTTTGATATGTTCCCATGCGTTAGCAACCACACCCTTTGCCTTGTCCGTCAGGCTGAATCCCGTCGAAAAGATGGTCTTTCCCTCTGCCCCGGCTTTTTTCGCCCTCTGGTATTCTTTGATGGCATTTTTCATGTACTTACGCTTGATTGCTTTTTTCTGTAGGTGCTTCTCATAAAGGCTGCTGCTTTTCCAAAGCTCGCCCTCCCTTGCTGTCCGTAACGCACTCCGGTATTCCAATCTGAAGCTGCTTAGCATGAGCCTGTCCTGCTGTCGTGCCAGTTTAGCAATCTGTGCTTCATTTTTTCTCATGCGGTGATAACGGGCTGTCCTTGAAAGACGCATGATTCCCGAAGAAGCGTTTGCCGCCTTGTCCGCTGTATCTATCCAAGCATTCTGTATGCCCGTACCGTTCTTATCGTCTGCGGCATCGTCCGCCATGTGCAGCATTTTCTTTCCAAAATCCGCTGCGGCTTCCCCGCCACCAAATCTCGGAGCGTCATATAACTTGCTTTTTGCAGACTGCTCTATGCGTAAATCTGATTTCAGACCTCCTTTTAGTTCCGTCTTTACCTCATACTCTGCCCGAAGTTTCTTTTGGAGCTTTTTCCGGTTATCCCGAAGCTTCTTTTCGTTTGGTGTAAGAGCTTTCTTATCACCCTGCTGTTGCTTCCTTTTGGTAGCGGTATATAGCGTTTCCCTGCTTCCCGCATCGGATACGAGCCTGTCATTTCTCTGAAAGGTCAGGTGCTGTGTTCCCGATTCCAGTTTGAAATCGTCCTGCCCCATGCCTGCCGATAAATGAATCTCGCCCTCTCCCTGTGAAGCAAGAAGCTGTCCTGCATTTTTTCCTGTGTTAAGCTGTGCCTGCCCTGCGTCTGTGCCTAACCTGCTCCGGCTTCTATGGTGTTTCTTATGTTTTTCCGAGCCATTACTGCCTTGATAGACATTGCCGCTTTCCCGAAATGATGCACCGAGCTGTCCGCTTCCGGTTCCGGCACTCAGTCTTGCCCCGCCACCTTCTCCCGAAGATAAACGTCCGCCATTCCCTCCGGCATTTAATGTCAGGCTTTCACTTTTACTTCCTCCGGAATTAAGGTAGCTCTGGCTTTCCGCCCCTGCATTCAGCCTTTCATAACCGCTGTTATGCCTTTTCTGCCCTCCGCTGTCGGAAGTGACGGGACTGCTCCCACGCTCCCCGAAATCGTAAGAAGATTGATGAAATCCCGATGAAACATTGCTACCGTCGTAACCTGCATTGTTCTGCTGGTTCTGATTAAAGCTCTCATTCCCATTGATAAGCATCTGATTTGCTATCTGCCTGTTGCTTCTCTGGTGGCTGTGTCCGCCCTTTGCACCCTGTTCCACGACTGCACCCGCCACATCAAGCACCGCATGACCTCCGGCAGAGATAAGCTCCTGCGAGCTTTGGCTGTCACCGGCTTTTAGATTCTCATTTTCGCCGCCAGCCTTTAAGGTAGCTCCTGCGGCATCTGCCGCTTTTCCTTTTAAGTCCATTTACAGCCCTCCCTTCTTAGGAAGTGCTTCCGTTTTTGTCTTTTGCGGCTGCCTTTTCCGCCTCCGTTTCCGTCTCGGTCTTTGTCTCCGCAGGCTTCGTGGTAAGAAGCGTGTACATGACGGTATCCTTCGGGAACCTGTCCACAAATGGCTGCACGATGTCGCCAAAGAAGATCAGCCCCTCGCCCTGTCCCACATTCGTGACATATTTGATCTGGTGCTGTGAAATATTCAGCTTTTGTGCCAAAATGTCCCTGTCGTCCGCACCCTGATTGAGCATATAGACGAAATCAGAGTTGTCGAAGATGTTCTCAATCTCTTTGGAAGCAAGGAAGTCCTTGACATTCTGCGTGATGCCCGTCGGGATTCCGCCCCACTTCCTGAAACGCTTCCATATCTCCATCGAGTACGCGGCTGTCAGCTCGTCCTTTAAGAGCAGATGAAACTCGTCTATGTAGAACCTTGTAAATTTGTGCATCTCCCTGTTGACCGTAACCCTGTTCCAGACCGCATCCTGCACGACCAGCATACCGAGCTTTTTTAATGTCTTGCCGAGGGATTTAATGTCAAAACAGATAATGCGGTTGTCCATGTCCACATTTGTTCTGTGATTAAATAAATTATTGCTGCCCTCCACATATAGGTACATGCACTGTGCGATATGCTGTGAAACAATATCGTCCTTGTGGGATAACAGCTCGTCATACAAATCCTGCAAGATCGGCATATTCTCCGGCGTAGGATTTTCAAAATACTTTGCATAAATCCTTGAAACCGCAAAGTCAATCGCTGATTTTTCCTCTGCCTTTAATCCCGCTTTTCCACCCACGACAAGCTCCATAAAAGAAAGGATAAAATCTGCCTTTAGGCTGACCGGATCATCGTCATCGGAATAATTCAGGTTAATATCCAGCGGATTGATGTACTGCTTCGAGGACTGCCCGATTTTTACAATCTGACCGCCGAGGTAATTTACAAGCGGATAATACTCCGCTTCCGGATCGCAGATCAAAATATCGTCCGTCGTGACAAGAAAGGTATTCAATATCTCACGCTTGGTCGCAAAGGACTTTCCGCTGCCCGGCGTTCCGAGTATCAGACCGTTTGGATTTTTTAACATCTTCCTGTCCGCCATGATCATTCCGTTGGATAAAGAATTAAGTCCCATGTAAAGGCTTTCCGACGATTCCATGAAAAGCTCCTGCGTCGTGAACGGAACAAAGACCGCTGTTGATGAAGTTGTAAGAAAACGGTTTTGTCTTATGAAATTCTTTCCCAATGGAAGCGAGGAAGCAAAGCCCTGTTCCTGCTGATGGTCGAGCTTGCGAAGCACACAGTTTGCCGACTGGATATTGTTGGATAAGGTAAAGCGGAAGTCTTTCATTTTCTGTAAATTCGTATTAAATGATGTGATTAGAAATGTGACCTTAAAAAGTCTTTCATTCCTTGACTGCATTTCCTTTAACAGCCCATGAGCTTCCTCCGAATAGGTTTCAATATCCGGCGGTATGATGTCCATATCATAGCCGCTCCGAATTGCTTTCTTCTGTTCCTCAATCTTCATCTTGTTGATGTCCGAGAGCTTTCCTTTGATGTACTTCATGGCTTCCGTCTGGTTTAAGGTATCTATGTGCATGGTCACATTAAGGGCATCCTCCATGTTCAGAATGTCCGCCAGCATTTCATCGGAAATCTCCGCCGCCGAAATGATAAGGTAATTCGTCGTTGCGAACATATCCCCGATCTTGTAATAGTCCTTTGCCCGAAAATCAAAGGAAGTCGGCACGATATAATTCTTCGGTGTCATGCCGCCTGCGGTTATGTCCTTAAAGGACTTCATCGCAAACTTTTCAAGGCTGTCCTGATTGAGATAATCGTGGATAATCTTTAACCTCTCAATCCCGTTGATCGTATTGCATTTACAGCCGAGAATCTTAAACTTGTTGATGATGTCCGACTCTATCTTGGAAAGTCTTGATACCGCCTGTTTCCTGTCCCTCGCTTCTATCCCGAAGATCAGGTACTTGGACTTCACGATACCGTTGTTTCCCTTTTCAAGCTGATTGCGGAGATAGGTCGCATACTCATTCCGGACAAGGTTAAATTCATCGTCCTGCTCCGGTATGCTGATCACATTTTTATATTCCTCCATATCCACCTGCTGGTTGATGAAGCAGAACTGGAAATGTATCGTTTCGTCAAAGTAATTGAGGAACTGGCAGTATTCCCCGAAGATATGCTGCTTCTCGTCATTCTGTGCAAGCTGATAGTTGATGTCGTAAAACTGCACCATGCGGCTGTAAAAGTTTCCCTCCACCCTGCACAGCCCGTCCGGATAGATCTGCTCAAAAGGCAGCGTGTCCAGTGTGCTGTGCGGTGTTTTCTTCTTATCCATCTTCTCCACGATGATACGGAAGAAATTGGATAATGGGCTGTTACTGTCCCCGCCATGATAAGCAGTCTGGTAGGTCGGATTTTTCGCACCCTTTGGAAGTTTCTGCATAGCCTGTGGACTTTTTGCCGCACCGGACTTTGCAGGATTATCCTTTTTAGGCTTTCCTTTTGCCTGACTGCTTTTTAATGCTGCTGTTGCCATTTTTCCGTTTCCCTCCTTTCTTTCCCGTCAGGGTTTCCCCTGCCTGTTCTTTTATTTCTTTCTTCCGCCTTTCGTCATAATATCCGTAAATATTTTCCGTCTCGCACGTCCTTATCTGCGGATAGACAAACACATGGCGGATAAAATTCAACAGGTATTCCTCCAATGGCAGACCGTCCTTTTCCACAATGCCGAACAAGAAAAACGGAGCCATCAGAGCGATCAGCACATAAAAGGCGGGTGTCGTACCGATTGCCGCCCTTGCGATAAAATAGCCGGGGAAACCAACTAAAACGCCAATGCCAAAACAGATACATTGTCTTTTCGTGAAATTCCCGATGAATTTTGTCTTGATATTCGTCAAATCCTTTGGAACGCTTACATAAGCCATTGCAAATCCCTCCTTCCTCTTGGATTTCTCTATTATTTCCTTTACATTCTCTGCTACTGGATTGCAAAAATCTGTTTTGTAATCCCCTCGCATTTGAACATGGTATAAACAAGCAGTATGGAGATACCGACGGTACTCCAGCACGCTTTTGTCAGTAATGAGATAGCGGTCACGCCATTGTCGGCATCAATCGCTATCGTGTTTGGATCGAATACATTTGCTACGAGTACCCCGTAGATTGCCACACAGATCATCATGAGTACCGCCTGCATCGCAAGGGCAAACACATTTTTGAGATACCCTGTTCCGATGTTGGACAGTTGATGGTTCGTTATCGTAGCCAGTGGCAGGGGAGCAACCGCACAATGCAGGTAAATGGAGATCATCCTTGAATAAAGGACTATCGTGATCAGAATCCCCATGAATTTGATGATAATGTCAATGAACCAAGTGGATACCGTCAGGCTGATAAGCCCCGACACATCGCCGCTTTCAGCATCCTCGTCCTGATCCCCGTAATTATCCTTTAGATATTGCAAAAGAGTTGAACCCTGTGTATTTTCCGCTGTCGTGGTGTTCAATACTGTCGTGGTCTTGCTGACCATCGAAGCCCCGATACCAAAAAAGCAGTTGCACAGCGTCAGCGAATTGGATATGAACCATGCGGCTACAATCGTCTTGATGAGCCACTTCATAAGGACGGACACAAAATCCACATCCGCAAGGTTGTTGGGCTGAATGAGCATACTGATCAGCTCCCACAGTACAACAAAGGTAAAGACCGTCCCCGCTACTGGAAGTGCCACCTGTTCCGCTATCTTTTCGATCAGCGTCCATATCGTCCCGCCCTGCCATGCGTCCGGCGAAGTGGTAAGCTCCGTTGAAATTGTTCCAACCTTTTCATTCAAATCCGTCAGCATCGTACTTAAATTGCTGTATGCAAGCTCGTAGAATATGTCCCGAAATCCGTTCATCAGTTTCTGGACTGTACTATCAAACAGCCCAAGAAAAACAGGCATAAATTGAAACATATCTCACTCCTTGTAAAATGGCGGCTGCTGTAAAAACCACAACAACCGCCCTATCAGGCATAAAAAAATCATGAACATCTGCCCACGATTGAAAGAATATGCCCTGTCATTCAGTTACATTTTCGGTGGTACATCTTTGCAAGTCAGATATTGCACGATTCCGTAACCACCTGTGCCGCTATCGCACTCCGGTTCTGTCTGTATCTTACAGAGATGTAGGAATCAGGTCAGAGAGCTTCGGAACGAGCAAAGCACCGATCAGCATAACCCCTGCACCAGCCATAAACTGTTTCATACCCTGTGACTTTGCACCCGGATTATCATTTCCATAGCCTTCCAAAAGGTTGACCACTCCCAAGACTGCAAGACCTCCTCCAACTGCGATGATAACGACCTTCAATGCTGATACGCCACTCTTTAAGAAAGAAGTGTAGTCAAGCAGCATGAGGAAATTCATGAGCAGCTTGTGGCTTGCGATAAACGAGAGCAGTTTAGAACCTGCAAAATACTCCATTGCGGCGTTTGTTAATAATGAATACATGATTTTTAATCTCCTTTTCCATTTTGAATTTTGTAGTATCTGCCACCTAATCTTTCAAAGCGGCTGCTTGTTTTTCTGTGACTATGCGGTTGACCTCGGCTACTGCTGTTTCCACCAGATCGTCCGGTATCTTTACACCGGCAAGGTCAAGCCCCACGAATGTTGCATCTTTCGGGACTTTCATCTCCCCATAGCCCTTTACGAATCGTTCAAGGTCAAACTCGTTTCTTTTGTCATAGTCAGACAGCTCCTTATACATTTCGTGCTGTGTGATGTCCACCTTATCCGAAAAGAACGGACGGACGCCACGCACCTGTAAAATACATTTACCTCCGTCCATAAGTGCAAGACGGTCTTGGCTCATAAGCTCCCTGCCGAGCTTCTGATAATTCAGCCCGTAGGACTGTGACGTACCCCTTGTATCAGAGGTGTTGTAGGTATCAATGGTTTCCTTGCCGAGAACGTCGGCAAGGTCTTTCAATGTGGATTTCTCCTTGCCACCGAGAAACAAAAAAGTGTCGCAGTTACCCTCGATCGTCTCTGCGTTATCCTTGTAAATCGACTTTAACTGAGCCTTAGACTGTAGGATAATGTCTGCGGATATTTCCCTGCTTCTTATGGTGGCGATGAGCTTGTCAAACTTCGGGATCTGACCGATGTTCGCAAACTCGTCCAAAATACAGCGGACATGGACAGGCAGCTTGCCGCCATATTTATCATCTGCTATGGTACATAAAAGATTAAATAGCTGTGTGTACATGATGGATACAAGAAAGTTTAGGGAATCATCGGTATCCGAGATAATGACAAACAACGCTGTCTTATGAATCCCAATGTCCCCAAGCTCCAGCTCGTCATACGATGTGATCTCCCTGACTTCCTGAATGTCGAACGGAGCGAGCCTTGCACCACACGAAATCAAAATGCTCTTGGCGGTCTTGCCCGCCGCCAGCTTGTACTTGTGGTACTGCCTGACCGCAAAGGAATCGGGCTGTGCTTCCATGCCTTCTTCTTCATTCCCAAACTCTATGTCCTTGAACATCAGGTCGATGGAGTTTTCAAATTCCTCGTCATCTTCCCTTGTCTCCGATGCGTCTATCATGGCAAGGAGCGAGATGAAATTCCTCTCCCCCTCGTCACAGTAATTCACGATATACGCCACATAAGCTGTGAACAGAAGCCTTTCCGCCTTTACCCAGAAATCCTCCCCGCTTTGTGCCCCCTCGCCTTTCGTGTTGGCAATCAGGGTGTTTACAAATTTCAGAATGTCCTGCTCCGTCCTGATATAGACGAACGGATTGTAATGCAGGGACTTGTCAAAGTTAATCGTATTAAAAACCTTCAGCTTATACGGGACACGCAGCGGTTTTCCTGTTTTCTTATCCAGCACCCTGTTCTGCCTGTCTTTCCCGTACCCTTTGTACTTCTTCTTTTCCTCGTCCTTTAACTGGTCGTAAAAGACATAGCTGCCTTTCTGTAACATCCTGCCAAGCTCAAGGACTATCGTGCCTTTCGGATCAGTGACCACATACGAGCTGTGCATCTGCATGATGCTCGGCTTCACAAACCCTCGTGTCTTGCCCGCACCCGATCCCCCGACAATGAGGATATTCTTATTCCTGTCGTACTTCGGGTGTTCCGGTCTTGTCATGCGGAGTGCCTCCGTCTGCGTGAGGGGTATGTTGTTCCACCTGTTGGGATCGGTATAAGGCTCAAAATCCTTTTCCGTCCCCCACTTTGCCGAACCGTATTCCTCCCCATGCCGGAACTGCTTCGCATTTTTCTTTCTTGCGTTCAGGTACAGTTTGAATGCCACGCCTGCCAGTATCCCACCAAACAGCGGTATCGGATTTAAGGACGGTGCCACAAAAGGAGGCACCTGCAATATCAGGGAGAAAGCGTCCACGCATTTATCGAGGACTTCCGTCTTGCTGCTCGCAATGACTGCTTGCAGATATTTATTGACGAAATAGAACAGGATAAAAAATGGTATGGCATCTATGGCGACCTTGTTCGCATTGAGCTTCCCGTTCTTGAAATAGGGCTTTAAGAGCTTTTTCGGCAATGCCTTTACGTCGGTTAAAATGCCATCAATAATCTTGTTATTTCCAGCCATACGCTACCTGCTTTCGTTCCTGTTCTTTGATTTCTGCTTGGTCTTCTCCCTCTGCCTGTTCTTGTCCTTTTTCTCCGATATTTCCTTTTTGTCCTTGATCCTCTCCGACAGGGATTTCTTTTTCTTCGGATTGAGCTTCTCCGCTTTCTCCTTAATCTCGGTCTTGGTACTTTCCCCTGACGCTCCACCCTTTTCAAGCGTTTCGCCTTTATAGTCCTTAAAATCATAGCGGACTGCCCCTGCGTCAATGGCTTCGGACAGCTTTGCTTCGTCAATCTCCGAATCGTGTATGAAGTCCTGCGAGAACACCGCTTCGTCCTTTTCGTTGTAGACCGTCAAGGTCTTTGTTACCGCTTTTTCTTCCTCCATGACCTGCTGGGAAGCCATTTTCAGAAGTGCGTTCAACTGGTCGATGTTCTTCACTTCACAGAACGCCGTATATGACTTTGTTCCGTCCGCCCTCTCCGTCGCTTTTAACTCGACAGGCAGGTGCATCTTCTTACATGATTTTTCCAGAATCTCCGCAACCTTTTCGCTTGCCACTTCCTGATGTGCAACATCCAGTCCCTCCTTGTTGAAACGCTTTACAGAGCCATGTGTAGCCTTATAGTTATCCGCCACCTTGTTCACTACCTTTGACAGAACCGAATCCTTTTCTGCTCCCGATAGCTGCTTATTCTGCTGTGAGCGTCTAACAGCCTGTGCAATCGCCATGATAAGTTCCGTACTGACCGTAACAATAGCCTTCCCTGTCTGAAATGATTCCTGTGTCAGTTCATCGACCATTGTCTGTCCTCCTTGTTGCCTGTGATATATTTATTCCTAAGACCAATGATACCCTTCAGGGCGGTCTAACCCTGACTGCCATAAGCACCAGCTCCTTTCCTCTGATTTTCTATGTCATAACTTGTGGTCAAGTTGACCAGAAGTTGTATGACCGCCATAAACGCAAAAAGGCGGCTGCAAGTATCTCTACCTACAACCGCCTTAACGCTGTAATATTACATTTTCACTTGCGGTCAACTTGACCACAAGTACACTACACTTCTTCTATCCCTGCCATCTGCAGGAAGTCTTTTTTCCTGTCCAAAAGCTCCTTCTGTTTTTCTTCAGAAAGGCATTTGAAAATATCGCTGTAACCCATTCCGTCCATCGGAGTGCCTTTTGCAAGGAGAAACAGTTTCGTATTCAGCCATTCCTCCCATAACTCCTCAAACATACTCCTGCTGTCCGTAAAGGTTATCACATCCCCAAAGCCCTCTGGTGGCCTGTAATACTGCAATTCTACAAAGCCATACCGACCTGCGTCCATGACAAGGATATTCTCCATCTCATAAAGTTCTGCAAAGGCTTCTGCGACCTTGCCGCATTTTTCCCTTTCTTCATCCGTTATATAAATCTTCTTTTCCATACTGCACCGCCTTATCCTGCAATCTGTTCCCTTTTTATCGCTATTATACCCCAATCATCCTGTCATCATAACCCTAACGTCTTCTAATCTCTGTAACTCCCATACATATCGTGATTAACCTCCGCACTATAATAATTATCCATCGTCAGCGGAGCATTGTAGAGTGTCGTCAAGAGATAATTCTTGATGTTGTGTACCTTTGTCGTATTATCCGACAGACAGGAAAGCACATACTCCATCATGCTGTAATCATATTTCTCAAATCGGGACTGGACAAGCACCTGCGGCTTGTCCTCTTTCCCGATACGGATTGTCCTGCTTTCGGAAGTGCAGGCATCCACCATGATCTCCACCAGTTCGTCAATCCTTGCCTGCTCATGTGGGTGGCTCACAATCAGGTCGGAATAATAAATGTTGTCCTTGATCAGTTCCCTTGTGACAGTTATCCTCTCCATCATTCTGTCTCTTTCGGTATCTGTGCCACCATGCCCGTCAACATACTCAGTCCTGATAGAAAGATTGATAGGATTGTTCTCACTCACATTGTTCTGATTATAGTCAGTATGGTTCATGTCAGTATTACTCTTATTGTTCTTAATTGAGTCCCCTTTTAAAACCTCTTGAAGTTTATTTTTGCAACTTCCGGAGGTTTCATTTTCAGACTTCTTGAAGTTTGGTTTTGAAACTTCTTTAGGTTTGCTTTTGGGACTTCCAGAAGTTTCATTTTGAAACCTCTTGAAGTTTGCTTTTGAAACCTCTGTGTATTTATGCGGGTTTGCGGGCTGTTTTCTCTCTACTGAATTATCCACACTGCCACTTTGTTCCGATTCATCTTCGTCCGGTACTCTTTCAATCCCGACAAAATTCTTCACATAGATAATATCCGGTTTGCCAAGACCACGCCTTACCCTCTCCACAAGCCCGATACCATCATCGGAATCAAGCTCGGCTATCACTCTTATTGCCTTGTTCTTCCCACAGTTCAAATCCTCCATGATCTGCTCAATCGTATAAATGATATAAGTCCTGTCGTCCTCGTCCTGCCACTCATTCCTGATGGAAAGTGCCATACGGTCAAGCATAAGACCGTACAGTATCTTCGCATCGCTGGAAAGTCCGGAGAAACGCTTATCCTTGATCAGCATTCTCGGAATACGGTAAAAAGAAAACTGCTCCGCTTCTTTTCCGTAGTAGTAGTCGAAAATCAGCTTCTCGCTCATGCGTCCTCCTTTCTCGTTTTCCATTCCTCCAATAGTTCCAGTATGACCTCTGTGATGGCTTCCTCCGAATAATCCTCGGAAAAGTATTCGCTGATACGGTCAGACTTTATTGTGATATTCCGCTTCTTTGGCTTCACTTCCCCGACAAGGACAGCCCTGACCGCCATCACATCAAACGCTCCCTCTTTGCTCAATGCCTTGATCTCGGCAGACTGGAGCATGGACGGGAAAACAGAAAGCTCCCCCATAACATCAAATAACACCGCCTGTTCTTCCTGCGTCAGAAAAGAAAGGTCAACTCCCTGTGCTATGCCGAGCTTCTTTTCGTCAACAAGACCTAACAGATCGTTATTCAAGCGGGCAAGGTAAATGTACCTCTGTATCTTCTTTGCACTCTCCCCCGAATCGGCACTCATTTCCTCAAGGCTCCTGCCGGATTTTCCGCCAGCCGCCCCCTGATGTTTCATGGCTTCATACTTCATCTTATAAGCCCTTGCCTTTTCGCTTGGGAGGATTTCTTCACGCTGAATGTTGGAATCCACCATGACTATGGTTGCTTCATCATCGGTCAGGTTGCGGACAAATACGGGCATCGTCTCAAGCCCCGCAAGCTCACAGGCGTGTTTCCGCCTGTGTCCCGCTATGATTTCATATCCGCCTTTTGTGCGTGTCCGCACAATGCCCGGAACAAGCACCCCATGCTCCCTGACGCTTTCCACCGTTTCTTCCATCTTTTCATCGTCCTGCACTCTGAACGGGTGTCCCTTAAACTCATGCAGGTCGGCAAGTGGCACTTCGATGACCTGTTCTTTCGTTGCGTCAATGTCATTTGATGTTTCCGTATTGCCGAAAAGACTGTCTATGCTGCTTAATCTGATTTTGGAAGCACTCCCTGCCTTACTCATTTGCAAGCACCTCCCTCGTCAGTTCCTCATAGGCGGCTGCAACTTTGCCTTTGGGATCGTGCTTATAAATGCTCACGCCCTCCGCCGAACACTCGGCAGCCCTTACCGACATCGGTATCTTTGCCTGAAAGATATTGACCGCTTCCCCATAGGTATTATCCAGAAGCTCGATAATATCCTTTGAAAACCTCGTCCTGCCATCAACCATGCTGACCAAAATGCCCTCTATCCCAAGCCTTGAATTGAGGTGCTTCTTTACCATGCCGATACTCTTGATAAGCTGTTCCAGTCCCTTGACCGGAAGATACGCCGCCTGCACAGGAATGATAACGCTGTCCGCCGCTGTGAGTGCGTTTATGGTAATCATTCCCAAACTCGGCATACAGTCCAGCAGTATGTAGTCAAAATCTTCCTTTACCAGATCGGTGTACTGCTTGATGATGTACTCCCTACGCATCATGTTTGCCATGCTGACCTCAAAAGCGGAAAGCTCAATGTTGCAGGGCATAAGGCTGATTCCTTCTTCATGTGTCAGAAGTCCCTCGCCCTTTGATACTTCTTCGTCCTGTGCAAGTTTTGTGAGGACTGTCGGGAAAGTCACTTCCATGCTGTCCGGTTCTCCATAGCCGAGACTTGCGGTAAGAGAACCTTGTGCGTCTGCATCCACAAGAAGCACTCTCTTTCCCTGCTTTGCCAGCCCAATTCCTAAGTTTACTGTCGTAGTCGTTTTGGTGACTCCGCCTTTTTGATTTGCGATTGCGATTATTTTACACATAACCATTCCTCCATTCCGATGTTAATTCGTTACATTATCGTAACTTCCAAATACTCTGCCTGATGCACAGGCAATCCCTGTGTTTTTATGTTCCGAGGTTCTGCTATTTTTCTTTTTGGACGAAATCTCTTTCTCGTCCTGTGTCCTGTGAACCTCCGTATAGAGCCGCTTATACCTATCCGTTCCCTTGTTGTTAAAAAAAGTTGATGTATTTTCAAGGCTGAAACGCTTGTCACGCTCCAGCAGTTTCAGAAACCATCTGATTTCTCTTTTTGTCCCTTGCACTCTTACTTTTATCATGTTTTCCTCCTTTTTCTGCTTCGGGACGGTATGTGTAAATCGCTGCCCTTAACGCTGTGAGATACAATCTAACGAGCCACCTCCTTTGCGAAGTCTCTGTAATATTTTTCAGCCGCTTCATCTAAAGCGATAAAGCACCTGTCATTTGTCGTATTGACCGTTTCCGCAGATACTTCTCCACGCAGAAAACTCTCGATCACATCTTTCATTTCAGCTATCTCTTTTCCAAAAGAATCACTGTACTCTTGTAATGCTTTTGTCATTGTCTTTCCTCCTTGCCGATGTATTTGTTTAGTAAATAGCAAAGGGCACTCCTTTCGGAATGCCCCAAAATAAAATAGGGACACTTCCTAAAAAGTATCCCTATCATTTACCATAAAATGGTATCTATTCACTTTATATACAAGCCCTCTACTTTGTATCCCTCGTGTCGAGTTCAAATGCTACAACCACAGTGACTTTCCTCACCAACTCTTTTTCCTTGTGATTTTCGCCAATTCGGTTGAAACTGAAAAACTCGCAAAAGTGCGTAAATTCAAGGATTTCTACATATCTATGCGATGTAGTCCTACCACAGTCTCCACATGGTTCGTCCAAGGGAACTGGTCAACTGCAACAGCTCTCTGAACATAGTAGCCGCCGTCTCTTAGAATCTCCAGATCTCGGGCAAGAGAAGTAGGTTTGCAGCTCACATAGATCATGTGGTCTACACCATACTCTATGATTTTGCCAAGAGCCTTGGGATTGACACCATCCCTTGGCGGATCGAGAATAATAAGGTC
>OCTX012291698.1_pt1 | contig 30764 bp, 19 predicted proteins | sample 1539691 | NCBI WGS metagenome assembly OCTX01 (sample SAMN02144231, study PRJEB22623) | gut metagenome | biome: sheep rumen | host: Ovis aries | place: New Zealand
GCGCAGGCATACGTACGCGTATAGGGACTATTGAAAACAGGAATCCCATACATTTTACTTTTTACCCTTTTTCTCGGGACAAAAGAAAAATTAATTGAAAATAATTTAATAACGGTGACAACAACAGATAGAAAGCCTATATTAGGAGAGCCGGTAGGCAATAGCGCCGCGGAGAAAAGGGGATTAGAGGGGGGAAGGGGGATTCGGACGCCGCCTTGCTGCGCAATTCCCCCGAAAACCCCGATTTGTGCCAAAGGCGTCCCGAGCAAAGCATCTCAGGGGAAATACCCGCAGACGCCAAACAAAAGGACAAAGTCCCTACTCTTTTTGCCATATAAGGTATGCTTATGAGAACAAGCTCTCACAGCATACCTTATATTGCAAAAAAATGAGAACCGAAGCTCTCATTAATTGTTTGGCGCCTGCGGGTATTCCCACTTTCGACGCTTTGCGGAGAAAGGGGGATTCGAAAATTGCGAAGCAATAATCGACAGAGCGAAGCGGCGGAGAACCCCCGACCGGGGAGTGAGGAGGCCCTCATTTTCCGTATAAAAGAAATCAGGGACACCCTTGTGGTTGTCCCTGATTCTTTTACCGCGGAGAAAGGGGGATTCGAACCCCCGGTACAGTTACCCGTACGACAGTTTAGCAAACTGTTGGTTTCAGCCACTCACCCATCTCTCCTCTCGTTTGTCAAACCTATGTGTTGCTCAACCAGGACTCGAACCCAGACAGACAGAACCAGAATCTGTAGTGCTACCATTACACCATTGAGCATCGCGTTCGGCTACAAGGTCGCGACGGTCGATACCGCTACGCTTAATCGACAAGCGACTTGTGCCTCCGCTCCTCCCCAAAACCTCTTGCGAGCTTTTAGGGACCCCACTTTCCCGAAGCCCAAATCATATTCTTTGGGACCCGATTAAGGGGCTTTAGAGGGGCTTTCCTCCGAAAGCGGGTGCAAAATTACTGCTTTTTTTTGACATGACCAAATATTTTTGCAAAAAAATTCATTTTTTAGTGCATTTTTTCAAAAAAAACGGTATTTCATGCCCAAAAACTTGCATAATTCAGAATTTTGTAGTAACTTTGCAGCCTGAATGAAGTGCGGAAGACCGCGACAAAAAATAAGCAAGTGAAAACAGACAAACGTTATTGTGCAATACTATTATTTTTGTGTTTGTGCGCATGCGTGCGCATGAGCGCGAACGAAAAGCCCGACACCTATGTACCCCATGGACAGGATGCTATGCTGATGACGGACTCCTTGCTGTACGTATGCGACTTCCCCTACTATGTCTATTATCCCGATCCGCAAACAGGTCCGCAGTTTCATCTGTACACCTACGATGGCGAGGTGTATAACTTCTACGACTGGGATGACAGTCTGGGTGCAACCATCGGCATGCGGCTTGAGACACGCATATTGCCGGCGCCGGTAGTGGATTTGCCGGAGGTACTGACCATGTGTCAAGACGGGCAGTCTGTGACCATTCCCCTGACGATAGTAAGCGGCCAGCCGGACACCTTCCTTATCGATTATTCGCCCGACATGGCCGCGCGTATCGGACGTCGCTGGGACGCAGGTCCTATCGACCCGAGCCAAAACGAGATTGTGCTGCACAACATCCCGCTCATGGGCGTGGGGCATAACTACGTCTATCTATCGCTCGGTCAGGTTCCCAATCCCCTGGAGAAAAACGCCTGCATGACCACCTTGGCGTATATGGACCTCAACTTCGAACTCGGGGGCTATCTGCACCAGAAATACGGACGCCTGCTATTTATCGACAACAACCCCGAGAACGGATTGATACCCGTAGGACAAAAGCTGATCTTCACAGCCTACCAATGGTTCAAGGACGGACGCGCCATACAAGGTGCCACGGAGCAGTTCTATACCGATGAGGGGCGCCTGCTCAAAGGCGAGTTCTACGTGCAGGTAACCGCAACTGACGGCATCACGTACCAGACCTGCCCTATCATCCTAACCGGCGAGGAAGAAACGAAAGCCGTCAAATGCTGGCGCAACGGACAACTGCTGCTGCTACGCGACGGGGTGTACTATAATTTGTTGGGAGAAGAGGTTGACAATTGATAATTGATAGTTGATAGTTGATAGTTGAAAATTGACTAAAAAAGCCTTATCCATACTACTGCTCCTGATGGCGACGATGGTTGCTCAGGCGGCGCATTATCCGGACTCTGTGGCGGAGATTTCGTCGCGTCAGGCACTCACGAAAGGTCTGTACGTAGAGGTCGGATTCGGTATCGGGGTGAGCCAGATGCGTTATTGCCATTGGGGCGAAGCGGTCGCGGGCACGCGTATCTCCAATAGGCTATCCCTACCCGCCCTGACGGCGGACGCCCGCGTGACGTGGTTCTTCAACGATATCATCGGCCTCTCAACCGGTATCGGCGTATCGACCTTCCGAACCAAAGCGGTACTGGAGGACCCCTACATCATCAACGGAACCGATGCCGACGGCGACGCGTACATACTGACCCTTAAACCCCAGAACTGGTACGAGAAACAAAGCCTAACGATGCTGGAGATTCCCGTTTTGCTGCGTCTGAAATACAACCCGGGGGCCGTAGGTCTGACAGCCGGCATGGGTGTACGCTTCGGTTTCCCTGTGCAATCCAACTACAAGACCAACAGTTCCGCCTCCTTCAGTCAGCAACTGGAGTACCCCGTGTACAACCTGACGATTCCGGGACCCATACCGAACCTGATGAGTAGTGGCGAGTTTCCCATCCTAAATGCGCCTATACCGGCTACCATGCTCCGGACGATGAACTATGGCGCCTATATGGAGGTGGGAGCCATGTTTCATGTGCACAAACGCCTGGATCTGCAGTTGACGGCTTTCTGCCTCTACTACGTAAACGACATCTTCGCTTCCTACGATCGCAAAGCCTTGGGCTTCAACAACAGCTACGACCCCGCTTCGATCTATCCCTCGCCCTGGAGTGAAGAATACAACGGCGTGTTGGTAACTACCGAAGCCCCCGAGATGCACCCCTGGTCAGCCGGACTGAAGCTCGCCTTAGGCATCTATACCGGCCGCACGCCCAGCGAAAGACAATACGACAAGGGCGAGTTGATACCCGAGTTAGAGGAGTTGCGTCGCCAACGCCAACGCGAGGAGCAGTTACGGCAGATCTCGACCGACACGACCGGCATACAAGGTCGTATGGTATCCACCTCCGAGATGCAGATTGCCCGCGAGACGAACGAGACGATGGAACAGATATCCGAACTGGACTCGGCTACCTTCTACGCCCAACCGCAATATGTCAAGGAGCAGGAGCACGAACATAAAAACGAAGCGCTACCCCAGCTGACGACCGAGGTGGTGAAGAAAGGGTCGCGACTGGCACAGATAGCGCGTCGTCACTATGGCGACCCGGCTTTCTGGGTATATATCTACGAGGCTAACCGTTGGCAGATACGTTATCCCAATGTGCTGTTACCCGGTATCGTACTCGTGATACCCGATATCAAGACCAAACTGCAAGGCAAGACCCGCCGCGAAGCAATCCAGGAAGCCAAAGCCTTAGGTGACATGTACCTGCAGGAAACCCTGCTGGAAAGCGGGAAGAAATAGTTGACAGTTGACAGTTGATAGTTGATAGTTGATATTTTCGTGAACCCAATGAAGAAGATTCTATATATAGTATTGCTGATGATAAGCGTGGCTGCCCATGCCACAAGTGAGAGTTATGACCTTTGGGACGGTCATACTGCTACCACGATTGTGCCGTCAGGACACGTTTATACCGTCTCAACAGTTGCCGAACTGGCTTTTTTAGCTCAGCAAAACGACCTTCACAACGGCTATACCGGCGATACCATCCGTATTGCCGCGCATTTAGACCTTAACGGCTACGAATGGATGCCTCTCGGCTCCAAATCACGTCCTTTCAGCGGCGTGTTGGATGGTCAGAACCACCTCGTACGCGGACTGACCCGTTTTACGGGCACAGATGGCATCGGACTATTGGGACATATCGGTAACAATGGTCAGGTGCTGCGTCTGGGCATCAGCGGCGGACAGGTGGAGGCCAATAACCAACGACGCATCGGCTGCCTGGCAGGCGTCAACAGAGGTCTCATCGCCAACTGTTGGAACATGGCCGAGATACACCTTGCCGGCTCAGCAGTCGGCGGTCTGGTGGGCGAGAATAGAGGTACCCTACGCGATGTCTATAACGCCGGTATCATTCTGCTGGCTGCTGACACCATTGGCGGTCTGGTTGGTATCAATAGGGGCAGCATCGAATACGCTTACGTATCCGGCTATGCCCATAACGGCTATGCCCTGGTGGGGTGCGACCTGATAGGCAGTAGTTATACGGAATGTTACCACGACCGCAAGCTCTACTATCAGTCGGCCGGTAGCCTATCCTCCGGCATTACCTCTGTGGACCAGTGTGGCCAAATGTGCAGTCTGTTCCTGACGCGACCAACCTGGTTCCATGCCACCAATCTCTACCCGACCCTTTCCGGCTTTGAGACTACCGATGCCGCCCTATTGTCCGCCGTCACACTATGGCTCGACACCAACTCCGTATCCCCTCCAGATCACGCCAACGACCTCATGATGAATATGCAATTAGGCACGCAAAACGGCGTGATATGGTCCTGCCGTGAGGAACAGGGAACACAATGGATTCAGATCGCCGGAGCTAACGCTACCGTCTATCAGACCTGCGACGGAGCCGATGTACTACTAAATGCCGACCTCGGAAGCGAACAACGTATCGTCTATACGCATCCACGACGCCTCAACGACTTCAATCCCGGATTCTTCGGCAAGAAAGAAGGCGCCTATGACGCATGGTGCCCACCATCGAATTTTCCGCTCAGCATGTTCACAGACCTTCGCCCCGCAAGCGAAGGATGGAAATACGGAGCATACCACTACCAAGTGGTCTTGGACTCCATTAACCCCACAACCGGCGACACGACACGGCTGCAAGTATTGCTGCCCGATACCGACCTATCGGGGCTGATGACGTGGTTCAACAGTTATACCCATTCCGCTAACACACACGGATACTACGCCATACGCATCTATGCGCACGATGAACAATGTGCTACCGAATGGATCCCTATGCGTGGAGGCGGCTACGAGTTTGAGGTCTATGCCTATTTTGATTCCGGACGAATCATCAATGGCGAAGACACAGTCTATGGCGCGTCTGCTACAGTTAATGCCTACAACCTCATCGAGGCTACGGGCGGTGGCGGAACGATAGGTTATACCTGGTACGTAACACACGACGGCACGCAGGAAGTTATTCCGGGGCAGAATGGCAAAGACCTGGTTAACTACGTAGTGACGGGTGTCGGCATCTATGTCTTCAGCCGCGGCGCCTACGACGACTTCTGCGAGACAGTTCCGTCCTCTTCCTTAGACCACGGCACCTTCGTCTTGGTATTGCGCGATAGTTTAGACCCGGGAGAACTGCTGGATACGGCACGTATTTATTGCTCGCCTGCTGATGCCCTACGCGACACCCTCTTTGGCACAGAGCCTACAGGCGGAACGGGTTACTATGACTACCAATGGTATATAAATGGTACGCCCATAGCCGGAGCCACACGAGCCTACCTCGCTCTCGCCGATGTGACCGGCCTAACCGGTGGCGAGACTTATATCTTCACGCGCGAGGTTACCGACCATACCGACCACGCCATTCATAGCCTGTCGCGTCATCGTATTACAGCCATCATCTATACAGGTTTTGATGCCGGACGCATCCAGAATCGCACCCTCTCCGACCGCTGTATCTTTGGTTACACCATACAGAACATCACGGTACGCGTCACCTCAGAGGTAGATGCCTCGGGCGATGGTACGCTCGTATATACCTGGTATCGTGCCGAAGCCGACGGTTCCAATCCCGTCGTTATTGGCCACGACGCTTCGCTTGACCTTACCTTCCCGTCCTCGGATATCCAGACCGGCAAAACCTATATCTACTACCGCGAAGTGACCAATACAGCCTGTGGCAGTAACCCGAAACGCAGTAATGGCTTGGTAACTCAGACCTATCTGGCTAACGATCATACCGACTCCACCCTGACGGTTTGCGCGTCAAGCCTACCCTATACCGTTTACTATCCCGACCCTACTGACGGACCCTACGCGCATACCTTTACCGCCGACGAGGTGGGCGTGCCCTATACCTTCCGCGATATGTCTTCCACAAGCGACTGCTACCCCACCATGACCCTTACCATAGATACCTTTGCCGCGGTAGAGATTCGTATCGACTCGTTGGTTTCCCTCTGTCAAGAGGCAGGTAATATCAATCTGTATTACGATGTAGTACAAGGCTGCCCGGATTCCTTCTATATTCAGTTATCACCCGACCTTGCCCCGTTTTTCGGCAACCAAGACCACTTGTCGGGCACCATGGAAGGTACGTGTGCAGGCGAGACGGGGTGTATCAAACTCACGGAAGTACGACGTATCCCAAAGGGCAACCACTATCTGTACCTGCAAGTCGGTTACCGCCGGTCAACAGGCTCGGAAATATGTCTCACACGCTCGCATTATGTGGCTCTGGATGTGCAAATAGGCGGATATATCTATTCGAAGTTCGATAAAGTGCTCTTCGTTGATAATGCACCCGATAACGACGAACGGCTCACCTTCACAGCCTACCAATGGTATAAAAATGGCGTGCTGCAAGTAGGCCAAACCGGGCAATACTACCAGGAGAACGGCAACACACTAACCGGTACCTACTATGCAGACCTTACCACAGTCGAAAACGGCAAAACCATCACCTATCGCTCGTGCGACGTTATCATGCCGCAGGGTACAAGTGCCTCTGTAGCCCCCGTAGAGCAACAGAATGCGTACCTGACTATCTACCACGACCGCGTCGTCATCGTGCGCGGCAAGGAGATGTTTGACTTAATCGGGAGGAAAGTACTATGAAGAAACAACTGACACTACTCGCCTTCCTGAGTCTTGCTTTCGCCATTCAGGCTTCCCATTATCCCGATTCCGTTCAGCAGGCTTCGCGGCAACAGGAACGTATCCGCAAGGGGTGGAATTTCGAATTTGCCGGCGGTATCGGCATATCGCAACTTGCCTATCAACATTGGGGACAAGTTGCGCAAGAACCGCATATCAGCAACCAATTTGGTTTTCCCGCCTGGAATGCCAATATAGGCATCAGTTATTACTTCTTGCCTTGGTTCGGCTTCGGTACAGGTGCTCATTTCTCAACCTATAGTAGCACCATTCGTTTCAATCAGCCGTGGACCTTTGAGTTAAACGACCGCTACGGAGACCATTATATTCAGACCCTTACACCCATCGACCTAAACGAACATGAGACGTTCTACATGGTCGAGATTCCATTCTCGCTCAACTTCCGCGCCATGCCTGAAGGCAAGAAAGTAGGTTTCACAGGCATCTTTGGTGCCAAACTTGGGCTTCCGGTCTATAACAACTACGCCCTCCTCAATACAGCCACCCTATCCAATCAGGTCTATTACCCGACGTACGACCTCACCCTCAACGGCGACATTCCCTCCGTACTGCAAGATGGCGTTATTGAGCCGTATTCAGCCTCGCTTAGCAACGACCGCCTCGCACGACTCAATATGGCGGGGTTCGCGGAGATAGGCGTGCTATTTCAGGTACACCAACGTATAGATTTAGCCCTGAAGGCCTACGCCAACTACTACATCACAGACCTTCTGCCGAACAAGAACCGTACACCCATTGGTTTCCAAGACATTTTACCCGCGGGCGAATTTGACCATACAACCCTTCACGACAATTCCTACTCAACACCCCTTAACACAACTGCCGTCACGTCTGTTCATCCGTGGTCAGTAGGACTAAAACTCAGCCTGCAAATCAACGCCAGCCGAACAGATGCCCAATTAGCATACGACCAGGAGCGACGCAACCGCAAACGTAAGCGCCCCGGCACGGAAACACCATTGGAAGAACAGCCCGCAATCGTAACCGTACAACAGGAACAAATTGCCGAAGATACAATTGATGCGTGGGCGAAACATTGCGAAGAGAATAAACAACTTATACTTTATCTCTCTTCGGAATGCAATATCGACCTAATCGAACTGGGCGGCGGCAACGCTACCTCGAGAACCGAGAACCGAGAACCGAGAACCGACACCATCTACATCCACGACACGGTCTATGTCGAGCGCCTCCACGAGGCAGGTCAGCCCTTTGAGATATCCCCCACCCGTGACGCAGCCGATATACTGGATGACGAACTCAAGGAGGCGGTTATCTTCTTCGATTTTGACAAGACTGCCCCCCAACTCGAGCCGGCCGATATACTCATTCGTATCGCAACTATCCTCCGGAAGCATCCCGACCAGCAAATATACATCAATGGTCATGCCTGCAAGGTCGGTACGGATAGTTACAATACAAAACTCGCCATGCGTCGTGCCCAAGCTGTAGCCGCTGAACTACAAGCATTAGGGGTAAGCGAAAAGCAGATGATCGTGCAGTCAAAGGGTTCGCGAGAAGCATTCCGCTACAACGGCAAACAACATCAGCTAAGCAAAGACCGTCGCGTGGAAATCATTCCTGTCGGTATTGGTACTACCGAGGTGGTTCGCCCGGGCTCCAGACTCAGTCAGATCGCACGCCGCCACTATGGAGACCCGATGCTCTGGGTCTATATCTACGAAGCAAACCGCGACAAGATACAGAACCCGCAAGACATACAGCCCGGTACCCTACTACGCATTCCTGACCTTAATATAATCATGCGTGGGCGCACGCGCGAGGAAGTGACTCTGGAGGCTAAAAACAAAGCCGAACAATACAAAAACCTGGGTTTGTGAACAAAAACGATAGCAAATTTAAAAAAAATGTGAAAATATTTGCGTATATCAAAAAAAAGCAGTATCTTTGTCGCGATTTTTGTATAGATAAACTATAAAAAAACACTAATATTAATTAAAACCAAAGATTGTATGAAAAAAGCATTCTTTTTTGCAGCTCTTTTAGCTGTAGCTGCAACCTTCACGGCTTGCTCATCCAGCGGTACTCCCAAAGACGACAAGACGAACTTGTGGCCTGCTATGGACGCTAATGGAAAAATGTACGGTTACATTGACTCCAAAGGTACAATGGCAATCCCTGCTATGTACGAGCGGACTGCTCAATTCAGCTGCGGTTACGGACGTGCAACACTCGCCGGTAATTACTATTTCCTCAACAAGAGTGGTAAAACCGCTGATGGTGCTCCCAATCTCTCCGATGGTTGCGATCCTTACTTCTACTACAATTGCCTTGGCTACTGCGTAAACGGTAAGTGGGGTATGTTGGACAATAGTTTCAAAACCATTATCCAACCCGCTTATGACTGGCTCGGTTACATGAGTGCAGACGGTCTTGTTGCTGCAAGACAAGGTGAGAAGGACAAATATTGCTTCCTCAACAAGAAGGGCGAAACCGCTATTGCCGCTAACTTCGACGATGCTGATTCTTTCTACGATGGTGTTGCTGCTGTTCAAATAGGTGATAAATACGGAGCTATCGACACGAAGGGTCAATATGTTATCAACGCTACCTATGATGCCCTCTGGAGTATTGGTGAAGGTCGTTTGGCTTTCGTTGACGCAAAGGCTGAGAAACGCGGTATGATGGACAATAAGGGTATCATCATCGTGCAACCCATCTACGACCGCATTGATAATTTTGCTGACAACGGTCTCTGCCCCGTTGAACAAAACGAGAAATATGGTTATATTAACAAGAGCGGCGAACTGAAAATCGCATGCCAATACGAATATGCTTCTCCCTTCTATGAGGGTTACGCTTGGATTCAGCGCACCGAGACAAGCAAGTACGAACTCATCGACGTAAACGGTAACAACGTTCTCACGCTGAGTGCTAACGAGGTTCCCTACAGCGTCTTCCACAACGGTCTCTGCCTCATCACCAATTACAGTAGCGATGATGTTACCGTTTACAAGTACATCGACATCAAGGGCACGATGATTTACACCTGGTCCATTAAATATGACTATGATGCTCCTGCTCGCATGCAAAATGGCATTCGCGTCAACGAAGCTGAGATGTTTGCTGCAACTCAATATGGTCCTCTCTTCAATCGCAAGTAAGATACCATACTATCTAAAATCCCGCTGCCCTTACGACAGCGGGTTTTTAGTATCAAATCGTAAATTGTCAAATCGTAAATCGTCAATTGTCTAATCGTAAATCGTCAAATCGTCAATAGTATCATGTTTACACAAGAGGATATTCAACAACTCACCCGTCAGGGTATTTCGGTTGAGAAAGCCGAAGAGCAACTCAATTGTTTCCGCACAGGTTTTCCCGACCTCGACATCGTGGCACCCGCCTCGCCCAAGAAAGGCATCCTGGTCGTTCGCGGGCAGGAGGTAGAACGCTACATCGAACTCTGGGAAGCCTACCTCAAGGAAGGCCACGAGGTAGAGAAGTTCGTTCCTGCCTCCGGCGCAGCCAGCCGTATGTTCAAGAGTCTCTTCCAATACCTGGAAGACGGCATCGAGACCGACGAGATACGCCAGTTCCTGGATGGTATCGACCGCTTCGCCTTTGGCCCACAATTAGCCGGTAAGACCGGTCAGGAGGCCGTGCGCTACCTACTGCAGGATATGAACTACGGTCATCTGCCCAAAGGTCTCTTGCTTTTCCATAAGTACAAAGATGCCCCCCGTACACCCGTCATGGAGCAGATGGCAGAGGCAGCACTCTATGCCTCTTCAGCCGCCAACGAAGGCGAGACACCCGTGGCAAAACTCCACTTTACCGTCAGCGAAGAACACCTGCCACTCTTCCGTCATCATGTGGGCGAAGTACTGCCCGAGATGGAGAAGAAATACAACGTACGTTACGATATCTCTTTCTCCGTACAGAAGAAGAGTACCGATACCATCGCAGCCAACGCCGACGGAACACCCTTCCGTAACCCCGATGGTTCGCTCCTGTTCCGCCCGGGTGGACACGGCGCACTCATCGAGAATCTCAACGAGCAGCAGGCCGATGTCGTTTTCATCAAGAATATCGATAATGTGGTACCCGACCGCTTAAAGAAAGACACCATCCGCTGGAAGAAAGTTCTGGCGGGCGTACTTATCGAGGAACAACGACGCGTCTTCGAGCGCCTGAATGACCCCACCATCTCGAACCAAGAGCGCGAGTTGCTCAATCGCCCCATTCGCGTCTGTGGCGTGGTGAAGAACACGGGCGAACCCGGTGGTGGTCCGTTCCTGGTAAGAGAACCCGAAGGATATATAAGCAAACAGATATTAGAGTCTTCGCAAATCAAAGACCCCGAACTTATGAAGAAGTCCACCCACTTCAATCCCGTGGACCTGGTATGCGCGCTACGCGACAAAGACGGCAAGCCCTATAACTTGCCCGAGTACGTAGATCCGCAGACCGGCTTTATCTCGCATAAGTCCAAAGACGGACGCGAGCTCTTAGCTCTCGAGTTACCGGGACTCTGGAATGGTGCGATGGCAAAATGGAACACCCTCTTTGTGGAGGTACCTATCACAACCTTCAATCCCGTTAAGACTGTCAACGACCTGCTGCGTAATGAACATCAATAATCAGGAAATCGAACGCAAGTTCCGGGTTAAGGACGACACCTACAAGGCCTTGTCCACTCGGCACGTACGTATCCGACAGGGCTATCTGGCACTTAACGAGAAATGCTCCGTTCGCGTTCGGCTATGGGATGACCAAGGTTTTCTGACCATCAAGGGCAAAGCTCCCGCAGGGCATCTGGCACGCTTTGAATGGGAGAAACCGATTCCGAAGGCTGATGCCGAAGCCCTGCTGCTACTCGCCCAATCGGGATATATCGACAAGGTTCGCTGGCTCGTACCCCTGACGGATACGCTCACCTGCGAGGTGGATGAATTCTTCGGCGCTAATGAGGGACTCGTACTCGCCGAGATTGAACTACCTGACGAGCAAGCCGAGTACCCCAAACCCGATTTTCTGGGCGAAGAGGTCAGTCACGATCCGCGCTTCTTCAATTCCTACCTCAGCCGAGTACCCTACTCCACTTGGTGATTTTCAGGCAGCAATTGGGTATTTAACGTACAGATTTTAGCCAATCATGGTTAAAATCTGTATTTTTATGCCAAAAAAGTTGTGTATATGTTTTTTTTTTTATATCTTTGCGGTCTTTTTTGATAAAAAGATAACGAATTATAGCAAAAAAATACAGAAAAACGGATAAATTATACATTATAATATGAAAGGAAAGATTGTTATTTATGTAGGACTACTACTGGGTTTAGTAGCTTGTTCCGACACAGCTGCCGTTCGCAGCGTAGAGGGTGCATACCGCTTCAAGACCACAGGTCAAGTGACCATTGAGGAGAACTATACCGGTGCCACCAAGGCAGACACGATGCTTATCACGCTCGCAAACGAGACCGGCACATTGGAAATGGTTAGTCTGCACAAGGGCGACAGCATGCTTCTGACCATAGACCCACTCAATGGTCAATTGGCTGTCACACACGGTTTAGTCAATAATGGTAGCCGCTTTGATTTTGTGCCATTCAGCCGCACACTCCAAGTAGGCATGCCTAAGGACCAACTGGATAGCCTGGTCAATATCGTACACTACGAGATGTTCGATATCACAGTAAGCGGTTATGCCGAAGTCTATGACAATAACCTTGTCTTCCGCCTTACTTACAAAGGCGAATCAGAGACTACCGAGCGAACCCTGCGAGGCAGTAATATCATGATGCTGGCAAAGAAGAATTAATCATCTATCGAAAAGACACATCTATGATTCGTATCATCCATAGAAGTCTGCTTGCCATCCTCATGACAGGAACGCTTTTAGCGTATGCGGATGAGCCAGCCGTGGTGCCTACTTACACGCTTGAGGAATGCCACAAGATGGCTACGAGCGCCTCGCATCATAGCGAGAAGCGTACCGAAGCCTTGGAGGCTGCCCGCCTGACGGAGCAGGCTGCGCTGGCGTCTATGTTCCCCAAGGTGAGCGCCAATGCCTCATACCTATGGAACAGCAAGTCACCCGCCCTACTGAGCAACGAAACGCAGTTTAACTTCGGTACAGCACGCGTAGGGGCTGACGGTACCGGTTCGTTCCAATGGAGTGAGAGTTCGTTGGTCAATCGCCTCGACATGCAGACCCGTAACACACCCGATGTGAACGCAGCAGTCAAAGCTCTCAGCCAAGAAGGCGGGCAGATGATAGCCAACGTCTATCAGGAGATTTACCGGGCATTCCATCCCGACCTGACCCATATTGTTGTAGCACAGGTTGGCATTACGCAGCCTATCTACGTAGGCGGAAGACTCCTGGCCCTGCACAAGGCAGCCAAGGTAGCACGTGACATCGTCGAGATAGAATCCGAGAACCAAGAGCACGACCTTATTATTAAGGTTGATGAGGCCTATTGGCGTGTAGTATCGGTTGACAAGAAGAAGGAACTGGCCACACAGTATTATAACCTGCTCGTTCGGCTTGAGGACAACGTCAGCGAACTTGCCCAAGAGGGTCTGGCTACCCAGCAGGACCTACTAAAGGTAAAAGCCAAACGGGGCGAAGCGGAAGTAAAGAAGATGCAGGCTGAGAATGGCTTGGTGCTGTCTAAGATGGCGCTCTGCCAGCTTATTGGTCTCCCTCTGAATTCCGAATTCCGCCTCAGCGACGCAACACTCGGCTACACTTACCTTCACGACTCCATCGCCATTACCGATCAGCTACTCAACCAACGTTCGGAGATTCAGCTCCTTGACAAGGCCGAGGAACTCGCCAAGACCAATATCCGCGTAATGTCAGCCGGTCTGCAGCCCAATATCGTGGCACAGGCAAACTATATCTACAGCAATCCCAATGCCGAAAACGGTATCTCCAATAAATGGGATGGTACCGGTTTCTTCTCGGCTGGCGTGGTGGTCAATATCCCGATTGCCCATGCCGACGATATCCTGCGTCTCAAAGCCGCCAAACATCAGGCTAACATCATCGCCTTGCAAAAGGAGGAGGCCAAGGAACTACTGACCCTGCAGGTAACACAAGCCAACCAAAAGGTACTCGAGGCACAGCAGAAAGTGGCTATGACAGCTATGCAGGTCAAGAATGCCGAGGAAGTGCTGCGCTTTGCCGAAGAAGCCTTTGAAGCCGGCATGGCTACCGCCTCCGACCTCATGGGGGCACAGACCGCATGGATGTCGGCATGCTCAGACCATGTAGATGCCCAGATTGACGAGCGCATGGCTGAGATACATTACAAGAAATTCACCAACACATTGACAATTGACTAACGAAATGAAAATTGAAGATAAAAAAGGCAGTTTGCTATTAGGTGTAGTAGCCATGCTGACGGTAGTCGTCATCGTGGCACTCATCGGTATCTTCGCTTTGCGCGAAGAAGAAGTATTTATCACCGGCGAAGCCCAAGCATCGGAATACCGCGTATCCGGTAAGGTGCCCGGGCGTATTGAGATGTTTCTGGTAGAAGAAGGCGACCAGGTGAAGAAGGGCGACACGCTCGTTATCATCTACTCGCCCGAAGTACAAGCTAAGATGGATCAGGCCCTGGCTGCACGTGCCATGGCGGAGGCTGTCAACGAGAAAGCCAAGAATGGCGCCCGTCAGGAACAGATTGTAGGAGCCTACGAACTATGGCAGAAGGCCAAAGCCGGCGAGGAAATCTACCGCAAGAGTTACGAACGCGTGTCGCGTCTGTACGAACGCGGCGTCGTGACCGAGCAGAAGAAAGACGAGGTCGAAGCCCAGTACCATGCAGCTGTGGCTACCGTCAAGGCTGCCAAGAGCCAATATGATATGGCAGTAGCCGGCGCGCGCGAAGAGGATAAGGCTGCCGCCGAAGCGCAAGTCGCACGCGTGGATGGTATCATCCAGGAGGTCGAGCTGGCACGCGCAGAACGCTATCTGACCTCACCCGTAGATGGTGAAGTAGCCGAGTGTTTCCCCAAGACCGGCGAGTTGGTCGGCCAGGGAAGCCCCGTCATGTCGATAGTTGATCTGAAGGATGCATGGTTCAGTTTCGCCGTACGCGAAGACATGCTGCGCGATATTAAGATAGGTTCGCGCATGCAGGTGCGCGTGCCCGCATTAGGCGATGACCTCCATATTGTAGAGGTGACCTATATCAAGGCGATGGGAACCTATGCTACCTGGCGCAGTACCAAGCAAAACGGCCAATACGATGTGCGTACCTTTGACGTGAAGGCGCGACCCGTACAACCCATTCAAGACCTACGCCCCGGCATGACTGCCATCGTGATGAAAACAAACACCATGCTGGATATCTAATCACGTCATCCCTACGATGCGACATATCTTTCAAAACATCTGGGCGGTTACCAAACGCGAGGTGGGCAGGATGTTCATTCGTCCGCTCTATATCTTTGCATCGGTAGGTGTGATGGTGCTGTGCACGGTGTTCTTCCTGAGCATTATGAAGCGCGGCGCACCCGAACGTATGCCGGTAGCTATCGTTGATAAGGACAACACCTCTATCTCGCAGCGGCTATGCCATGAGTTCAACGCTATGCAGTCGGCTGCCGTGGTACTCATCACACCCGACTACGCAGAAGCACGTCGGGCTATGCAACGGGGTGAAGTGTACGGCATCCTGGAGATACCAGAGGGCTTCTATGGTGAACTGGTAGCATTCCATCAGCCTACCCTGCATTTCTATGTAAACAACACCTATACCGTAGGTGCCAATACGGCGTATAAACAGCTGATGACGATCTGCAACATGACCTCCGGCGCTTTCCAACGTGAGGTGCTGCGCAAAAAGGGGTTACCCGACTACCTCATCATGGAGCGAATCCAGCCCATCAGTATCTCGGCACACCTGATTGCCAACCCCTGGAGCAACTATGCCATCTACCTCGTCTCTACCGTGCTGCCGGGCATCCTTTCGCTGGTCGTACTGATGCTGACAATCTTTGCCATCGGCTATGAGCTGAAGATGAAGACCTCGCGCGAATGGCTTCGTGTGGCAGGTGGAAACTATACCGTCGCTATGATTGGTAAACTAATCCCCTACACCATTCTGTATGTGATTTTAGGTATAGCCTGCAACATCATACTCTTCCGGTTTATGCACTTTCCGGTTCATGGCTCGTCGATGCATCTGGTAGGCGGTATCCTGCTGCTTGTCTTTGCCATGGAGGCTATGGCTATCACCATCATCGGAGCACTCCCCACCCTGCGTGACGCCATTTCCGTCGGAGCGCTCTATGGTATGCTTGGCTTTTCGTTATCCGGTTTTACCTATCCGGTCATGAATATGCTACCTGCATTTCAGGCCTTTACTTGGTTGATTCCACTTAGGCATTATTACCTCATTTATGTCAACGAAGCACTACTAAATGGCCCCGAGATCAATACGCTCATACCGGCTTTGTGCCTGGCGTTCTGTCCGATTTTAGCCCTGCTCGTCTCGTCCAGATTATACGGGGCGATGGTTCATAATAATTATCCGCTGAAGTAATGTATCTGACGAAGTTACTCAATAAATATTGGCTTCATACCCAAGAAACCTGGTGGGTGTTTACCGAAGAGCTCAAACGCATCTTCCGCGACCCGGGCGTGATGGTCATCTTCTTTCTCGCCACCCTGGCATATCCCGTTCTCTATAATTTCATCTACTGGAAGGATAATGTTGAGAAGGTGCCCGTGGCTGTTGTGGACCTGAGTGCGGGGCCCTCCAGCCGCTCATTCCTGCATCGCTGGGGGGCTACGCCCGATGTTAAGTTGGCATACCGTTGCACATCCATGGCAGAGGCGGAAGAACTATTACGTGCCCAAAAGGTACACGGAATCATCTATTTCCCGGAAGACTTTGAAGACTGCATCCAGTCCGGTCTGAAGGCGGCGCATATCTCACTCTACTGCGATATGTCTTCATTCCTATACATGAAAGCCGTGTTCCTCAGTTGCAACCGCGTCATGCTGGAAGACTTGAATAATATCCAGCTCGACCGTTATCAGGCCATGGGTATGGATAAGCAGTTCTCATACCAACTGGTGCAGGCATCTGCCTATACAGAGACTGCCCTCTTCTGCGAAAGCGGAGGCTATGCCTCGTTCCTCATACCCGCCGTGCTGATGCTCATCTTGCACCAAACGCTTTTCTTCGGTATCTGCATGTTAGGCGGTACAGCACGCGAGGAGAACAACGAACTATTCATTCTGCCCGGTCACCGTCGCCGTTATAGCGTACTGCGTATCACCATCGGCCGAGCGGCAGCTTATCTGCTTATCTATATGGCGCTGGGTGCTTTTGTGCTGTTAGGCGTGCCCAAACTATTCGGGCTGCCACATATCGGCAATCCCTGGGATATACTGCGCCTGTTGGTTCCCTATTTGCTGGCTATTATCTTCTTCTCGATGAGCGTAAGTGTCTTTATCCGTAACCGCGAGAGCGGAATGGTGTTGCTGATATCCACATCGCTCATATTCCTCTTTATCGCAGGCGTCAGCTGGCCGCAACAGATGCTGCCGGCGGCGTGGAAGTACCTGAGTTATTTCTTCCCCTACACCTGGGGCGTACACGGTTTCCTGCATATCAACTCCATGGGTACCACCTTAGCCGGTACGGCACGCGAATACTATGCCCTCTGGGGATTATCGACCATCTACTTCCTGACTACCTGTGTGCTCCTGTGGATCATGGGTACGCTGCACGATAGGAAAATGGCGGCCAAATCCCTAAATTCCTGATAGCAGATTAAAATAATTTGCGTTTTTTTCACTTTTATTTGCGCATATCAAAAAAAAGTAGTACCTTTGCACGCTAATTAGGCTGCATCCGTCAGTTGTCAGGCGGGTGGCCGTAAACAGTTGTAAGTTTATATGATAAAAATTACCTTTCCGGACAATAGTGTCCGCGAGTATGAAAGCGGCGTGACGCCGCTGCAAGTGGCCGAGAGCATTAGTAATCGCCTCGCCCAAGAAATCTTAGTAGCCAGTATCAAACGCGCAGCCGATGAAGACTTTGTCATCACCGAGCTTAACCAGCCTCTCACAGAGGACTGCGCCATCCGTCTCCATAAATGGGATGACGCCGAGGCAAAGCACGCCTTCTGGCATACATCGTCGCACCTGATGGCTGAAGCACTACAAGAACTCTATCCGGGTATTCAGTTCGGTATCGGGCCCGCTATTGAAAACGGTTTCTACTACGATGTTTATCCCGCCGAAGGGCAGGTCATTAAGGATAGCGACTTCCCCGCTATTGAGCAGAAGATGATGGAGCTCCGCGCTAAGAAAGAGCAACTCCAAAAGACCTATATCACCAAGGCCGACGCCCTCAAGCAATTTGGCGACAAGGGTCAGCATTACAAGTGCGAACTCATCAACGACCTCGAGGATGGCACCATCTCCACCTATACCCAGGGTGCCTTTACGGATTTGTGCCGCGGTCCGCACCTGGTGAGCACCGAACCCATCAAGGCTGTCAAGATCCTCTCCTGCGCTGCTGCTTATTGGCGCGGCGATGAGACACGCCCCATGATGACACGTATCTATGGTATCACTTTCCCCAAGAAATCCCAACTGGACGAATACCTCACCCTGCTCGAGGAAGCCAAGAAACGTGACCACCGCAAGATTGGTAAGGAACTGGAACTCTTCATGTTCTCAGAGATGGTAGGTAAAGGTCTGCCTATCTGGTTGCCCAAGGGGACGGCGCTGCGTCTGCGTCTGGAGGATTTCCTCAAGAAGATTCAGAAGCGTTATGGTTACCAGCAGGTTATCACGCCGCATATCGGTTCCAAGAACCTCTACATTACCTCCGGCCACTGGGATCACTACGGCAAGGACTCCTTCCAGCCTATCACCACGCCCGAGGAAGGCGAGGTATATCTCCTGAAGCCGATGAACTGCCCCCATCACTGTGCTATCTACAAGAACACACCGCATTCCTATAAAGACCTGCCCTTCCGCTGCGCCGAGTTCGGAACGGTTTACCGCTACGAGCAGTCGGGCGAACTGCATGGCCTCACGCGCGTACGTTCGTTTACGCAAGACGATGCGCATATCTTCTGCCGCCAGGATCAGGTAAAGCAGGAGTTCATCCGCGTGATGGAGATCATCGAAATCATCTTCCGCGCCCTTAACTTCGAGAACTTCGAGGCACAGATTTCGCTTCGCGACCCCAACAACCGCACCAAATACGTTGGTTCGGATGAGGTATGGGAGAAGGCCGAAAAAGCCATCATTGAGGCCTGCCAAGAAAAGGGTTTGCCCGCACGCGTAGAGTACGGCGAGGCTGCTTTCTACGGACCCAAACTCGACTTCATGGTCAAGGATGCCCTGGGGCGCCGCTGGCAGTTAGGTACCATTCAGGTGGACTACAACCTGCCCGAACGCTTCGACTTAGAGTATGTGGGTGAAGATAACCAGAAACACCGTCCCGTCATGATTCACCGTGCGCCGTTCGGCAGTATGGAGCGTTTTGTGGCCGTACTCATCGAGCATACTGCCGGTAAGTTCCCCCTCTGGCTCACGCCCGACCAAGCTGTCGTGCTGCCTATCTCCGAGAAATCGAACGAATACGCATGGAAGGTAAAGGAAATGCTCGAGGCACAAGATGTACGCGTGCTCGTGGATGACCGCAACGAGAAACTCGGCCGCAAGATTCGCGACAACGAGCTCAAACGTATCCCCTACATGCTCATCGTGGGCGAGAAAGAAGCCGAACAGGGGCTGCTTAGCGTCCGTCAGCAAGGTGCTGAAGAAAAAGGTCAAATGACCATTCAGCAGTTCGCCGACTTCGTCAACGACACCGTCAAGAAACAGATGAGTGCGTATTGATAGTTGACAATTGATAGTTGATAGTTGATAGTTGACAATTGATAGTTGACAGTTGATAGTTGATATTTTCGCTATGAAACGACTTATACTGATCGTATTCTGCTTCCTGAGCCTGGCAGCAATGGCTGAGAGCAAAAAGATTGCTCTACTTGAGCCGCGCGTAGGCGAAGGTTCTACAGATGTGACCGGTATGGAGAAAGCCATGATTCGTGGCGAGTTGCGCAAAGCCATCGTTAACCACAACGGTTACGAGGCTTTCACGCGCAGCGATATTGACCAGATGATGCTGGAACAACCGCCAACCTGCCTTCGGATTTTCTGGAAGCACTTGAGGAACGCAACAGGGATAACGATAAGATTCTATCCGTAGCGCTGGATGATGCCGATAACTGGGTGTACGTCACCGAGAAATATTTTCGCGCCAAGAGTTCTACCGACCATGCCATTATCACCGAGGCAAAAGAAAAGTTCGGTAGCGTTCAGGCCGTCAGCATCACAACCAAGGGTATCGTTGTATGCTGCGTCAACGGCGTGCTCTTCAAGGGCGCTCCACGCAACGTAGCAGAAAATATTCTGGAATTCGTGAAAGATGGTCGTCGCCCTAAGGTCGTTAAGTTCACCGATAGTGGTACTTTCCTCATCACCGACGGCGAGAGTAAGTACAGCATCTACATGTGACGCAGATACGCCAGGATGATTCCGGTGGCGATAGAGACGTTGAGGCTTTCCGAAGTCTCAACGTTTTTTGGATACGAGGGTATACGAATTTTATGCGTAACTAATTTCCGCACCTCTTCACTCAGCCCGTTTCCTTCATTACCCATAACGAGGATTTTCGGTTCTCGGTTATCGGTTATCGGTTCGCGGAGAACCTGGTACATATCTTCTCCCTCCAAAAGCGTGCCGATGATGGGCATGTTCGGTTCGCGGTTACCGGTTTTCGGTTCGCGGTTGATAGAGGCAAGCCACTCCGGCAGATCTACATATTCCACCCTGACGCGAGCCAAGGCGCCCATCGTAGCCTGCACCACCTTGGGATTGTAGCAGTCGGCTGTATCGCGGCTACACACCATCCGCCTAACCCCGAACCAGTCGCAGGTTCGGATTATTGTACCCAAATTTCCCGGGTCCTGCACGCCGTCAAGGGCTACGACGAGGTCGAATTCCCCCGTCCCCCTTTCAAAGGGGGTGATGGGTTCGCGGTTGTCGGTTATCGGTTCGCGGGAGGGAAGACGGAAGACACCAATAGAGCCCTGCGGCGTCCTAAGCGACGACATCTGTTCAATCTCCGCCCGCGTGGCATTCTCGCCCTCGCGATAGAGATGCTCCAAACGGAAGCCCTTCATCAGCTCCTCGATACACTTATCGCCTTCTGCCACAAACAAACCTTCCGCTACGCGGAACTTCTTTTGCTGCAGGCTTCGCACACGCTTTACCTGCGCCTTTGTCAGCACTTCTGTCGCTCTTATCATGGTCTATATAGCTCATTTTTCTGCAAAGATAGTACTTTTTTTCGATATATGCAAAAAAAATTTGCGTATCTCGTAAAAAAATCGTAACTTTGCACGCTTTTTTATATCAGAATGAAAAAACAACATTATAAACATATGAAATCACCTAAACAAAATTGCACCAAAACGGGTATTGTAGTTTGTCTCATGTGTATGCTCAGCACTATACAGCTGAGTGCTCAGAATGAGGATCACATTGGCGACGGCTTGGCATCAGTTGCCACTATTGCCGGTGAAACCAGTGCTATTGCTACCCCCAATGACAGCACAACAGTGACGCTGACAGCCCCGGAGATTCCGGTGTGGAAACAGAAACTATACTACGGGTATAACTTCGACATCTATTACCACCAGAACACGCGTACCAACCGCAAGGAGAACGGCTGGTCTATTACGCTGGAACCCGAAATCGGCTGGAAGTTGAAGGAGAAAATCTATCTCGGTCTTCGCCTCGGTGGTAGTTATCAGGATGCTTATATCACTTATAGCTTTGAGGATACGAAAAGCAAAACCTCATCGGAGGTACTGCGTATCCGTCAGGGTAGCTGGACTGTTACCCCCTATGTACGCTACCGCCTCAAGACACTTTTCAAAGACAAAGTAGGAATCTGGCTGGAGGCACACGCTTTCACCGGAATGGAGTTCCCGAATGTAATCGAAGGCGCTGTGGCAGGCACCGACTATGCCGGCCTGCGCCATAGCGTTATTTACGGCGCGCAGATATCACCGGTCATCACCTATCAGTTCAGCCGCAACCGTACATTTCAGATCTTCTTCTCCATCCTCTCACTGGGTTATAGCGGCACCACGTATTTCTACAACGATCCTGTAAACGGTAATTACAAGGAACATACCAATGACGTCATCGTCTTCTCCGGCAAACTGCGTAACCTGCTTTCCAACCAATTCACACCCGGATTGTACGGCCTGAAATTCGGTGTTCAAAAGAGCTTCTAACAAATTGATAATCGATAATTGATAATTGAAAGTTAGTAAGCTATTGTGGAAAATCCCGCTTGCCGTGGTCGGCGTAGCATTAGGGGCGGTAGTACTGGTACTGATTGCAGTCACCTGTTTTTTCCGCGTACCTGCCTTGCGCACCATGGTGGTGGAGAAAGGTATCGCCATCGCAGCCGAGCAAACCGGCATGGATATAGAGGTCGGGCAGATTTATATCTCTTTTGCTCCGACGGATGCGGAACCCGAGACGCCCGGCAACTGCCCCTTAACCCTGGAGCTCGCCCCACGCAGCCTTTACCGTGCCTACAAGGGCGAAGCAGACCTGCCCCTCACGGTACTTATCGATAGCGTCTTTCTGGGTCATCGCGGGCAAGACACCCTGGCGTGCGTGCATACATTACGCCTCAACGCAACCGTTAAGACCAACGATTTCCAATTCCAGACACCCAAAGACCTGCTCGCCGTTCCGATTCAGGTAGCACGTTTGTTGCTCAGCGAGGTAAACTTCCATTCCGGCAGTCTCATTGAGTCGGTCGGGCTTACCATTGACGTAGGGCACCTGGCGCTGGCAAGCCCCGAACTCAGCATCGCCCAAGGCAAATACCCGTTACAGGGGTTGCAGCTGTATGATACCTTTGTTGGCGTCGATCTACGGCCTACTGCGCCCGATACTGCGGCAAAAGACACTACGCCCATGCGCCTCGCTTTTGACGTGCCCGATGGCGATCTAAGAAATATTCATTTTCTACTCACCCCCACCGGACTGGATATCAACACGCGCTCCATTCGTACGAATGCACTCATCAATGTAGGCGGCGAGGCATACGATGCCCGCCATATTGAGATTGGTCCTACCCGACTTGCCATTGCGGATTTCACCCTGCCCATAGACACCTTCTACGGCGATGCCCTCGTGGATCTAAAGACCGGTCTCATCACCAGCATGGGGCTCTGTGTCCGTTCCGACGAGTTCGGCGCCCAGGCGAATTTGTCAGCTACCCGCATGAATCTGGAGTCGCTGCAGCTCAATGTAGAAGGCGAAGCAGACTTCCGCGGCAGCAAGGCGCAGCTGAAAGGATTCTATGATATCAACCGTCAGGCCTACGACCTGCATGCGAATATCGAACAAGTCAATCTCGCACCTTTCCTGCAAGATAGCGTGCCCGCCATCATCGCCGGCCAGATAGATGCCGAGGGTATGGGCTTTGATATCAACTCCCGCCGCATGCGCAGTAAGGTCAATCTGCAACTCACGGACGCCATCTACGATAATATCTGTGCCTCCGGCATGCACCTGAATGCCGAGTTGGCGAATAAAATCGTCACCGGTTCACTCCACCTGCCATTTGCCATGACCGGCGACAGCCTACAAGTAGCGGCTCAGACCGAGCATCAGTTCCGCGTAGCTGATTTCACGAATATCAATCGTATCGGCATCGACTACCACGCCCTGCTTACCAACGTTCAGGCGCACGTAGCCAACCGAGATTTCCGTGCCGACAGCCTGAATCTAAACTTCGCTACCGATAGCACCACCTCGCTCCAACTGGCAACCAAAGGCCTGAATGTGGCGCTCGCAACCCCCATGCATGTCATGCGGCTCGTGGACCAAATCCAACATCTGACCGCCTTCAACGCTCAGTTGCCATCACCCCTTAATTTTCAGCCGGCTACCTTCCAGTTCATCGATTCGCTCCGCCGGCACATACCCGACCTCAACGCCGGCATCGCCCTCAAGCGTGGCAGTCCCATACAGCATATCATCGAAGATATGGGCTTGGACATCAATCATATTGACCTAACCCTCAACTCCACAGCCCGGCAAACGGACTTGGTTCTGAACGCCGCTATACCCGATATTGAGCACCCCGAGGATAGCACGGCGCTACGTCTGCCTGCAGCACAAGCATCCGCACGCATTACCATGAAGGATGGCTACACCTTCGCCTCCGTTGAGGCAGACACAAAACTGACCGATGGCGCCATGGCTGTTCATGGCCTCAAAACAGATGTAGATCTATGGCTCGATATCGAGCGCAAGGGCTACGATATGCAGGGAGCAGGCTGCCTGATGATGGATGACCTGGTGTTTGGAGATATGAACCTCGGTAGTCGTACGGTCGATATTGCCATCGCACCCTCCGACATTCATCCCTATAACCTGCGAACGGATGTACAATTAGACGATATTCCCCTCAAGATTGCGAGTAGCATCATCAATATGCCGGATTTGGACCTGAATGGTAGCATTCGTGCACAGGCATCCATAGATGGTCTGCCCGAGCAGTTCGACCTATCGGCAGAAGTCTTACCACTCGGTGTGGCAGCGCGTTATGTTCCCTACGACGTACAAATCGGCTTAGGCGAGACACCCATCGTGATGAAACACAACAAGGTGGACTTCAACGGTCTGCCCATCTATGCGGCGGACAGCACCTACCTCGCCCTGACAGGCGGCTTAGACCTGAACAGCATGAAGCTGGATATCACCCTTGCCGCTGATAGCTTTGCGCCGGTCAAGCTGGTAAAAGACGGCCCGATACCCGTGCACGGCGAGTTAGCTACGGATATACATGGAACTGTGACCGGTGCGCTGGACAGCATCGTAGCCGATGTAACGGTGGCGATCCTGCCTACTACCGACATCACCTATCCTATCGACAAGAAGAACCTGGCGCAAGTCAAGCCGCATGGCGAGGTCAACATCCGCTACTCCATGGCAGAGGATACCCTGCTGCTGGGCGGTCAAGTGAATGTGGATGACGGTTTCGTACGCTATTCGCCGAAGGCCTACCCCATCATGCCCTTCCATATAGATTCCGGCAGTCATGTGGCATTCAACGGACCCATTGGCCAAACCTACCTCAATATCTCGGCTTCGCAGAAAGTGAAAGCCGACGTAGAATCCGAGGACGAAGAAACACGCCGTGTGCAGTTCAACACCGGTGTGCGCGTGAACGGTGTCGTCGATTCCATCGGCTTTAGATCCATCGGTTTCTTCCTGGAGGCACCCGATGATGAGACCATTACCAATGAACTGGCAGCGGTGGACGAAGAGACACGCGAAGGCCTGGCGGCTACGCTGCTGGCAACGGGTATGTACGTTGGCGAAAGCAACGTGGCAGCACAGCGCGGTGGCTACGCACTTTCCTCCATCATCAATAGTCGTATCAATGCCGCCATGGCTAACTCCAAGGTCGGCAAAGTCGTTGACATCGACTTCAGTACCGCACAGACCGAGCATGTCGGCGGTAAGTCTAACGACTTCAATATCGCCATCAGCAAGTCCTTCTTCAAGGACCGCCTGCGCATCACCCTCGGTTCCAGTATTACCGACAACCCCGATGTGAACGTAGCCAGCGGACTGCTCAGCAACCTGACGGCTGAATACAAACTGACCAAAGAGGGCAATGTGCTGCTACGTATCTTTGCCCAGCGTGACTACAACAACATCTTCGAGGGTGACCTCTATAAATCAGGTGTGGGCGTACGCGCGATAAAAGAGTGGCAAAAAAGCCATATCCTTACCGTCAATAGCTACGGCTATTCGACCAACGACACCATCATCCGCACCTATAACCTGACTGCCGATGCCGATGTAGCCTGGCGTTCGAACAACAGTCTGGGTCCCAACCTTACGCTTACCTCCTCGGTACGCAACCTCATGGGCAGAGGTGAGACATTCTCACTCAAGGGCAATGGAGCCTATTACTGGGCACTACGCAACCGTCACCCGGGTGACCCCAAGAAAACCGATACCTACAAGTTAGGCGTCAATGCCTCCCTACTCTTCCCCTACCTGCATTGGCTGGGCGATAACAATCCCGAGGGTGATACGCGTTATATGGTTGGCTATCAGTACGAGAATATCGCCGGCGGATACGGTGTGCACAAGGTGTCCGGGTCGCTGACCTATTTCATACGCACCTCGCAGTTTATCACGCACGCCTTCACACCCTTCTCGCTCTCGTTCGTGCATATCAACAGCGATTCCACGGCACTCATCGACAAAGCGGCTTCCTATCCGCAACTGCTCAAGGTGCTTGTTAGCGATGAGTTTGTGCCATCCATCGGCTATAACTTCATCTACAACGACTACCGAGCCAAACGGGTTGTCAACACCTCACTCGATATAGGCGTCAAGGAAGCGGGCAACATCATCAATGGCCTCTATTGCCTCTTCGGCCACAAATGGAATGAACAGTTCAAGCCGCTCGGTAATATTACCTTCAACCAGTTTGTCAAGTTCAGTACCGAGCTACGCAACCGATATAACATCACCGACCGCATCAGCATCGCCACACGCATCTTTGCCGGGGCCAATCTGCCTATCGGCAACTCGCCGGTCACTCCCCTTTCGGAGGCGTTCTATGCAGGCGGACCCAATAACATGCGCGCCGCATCACCTTACGCTTATGGCGCCGGTAACTTCTACTCCGAGAAATACAATCAGAACTTCTTCCACTCCGGTGATATCAAACTGGAGGCTAACTTCGAGTTTCGCTTCCCCATTGTGTGGAAAATCTTCGGTGCTACCTTTGTGGATGCCGGCAACGTCTGGAACTGGGATAACTCCGGGGGTCTCTTCAAGGAATACGGTTTCGATAATTATATGCAAGACCTTCAGTTGCGCGAGGAACTCTATGATGGTATCGTCAACAACCCCTATTTCGCACGCCAGATTGCCCTGGGAACAGGTTTCGGTCTGCGTCTCGACTACGAAGGACTCGTTGTGCGGCTTGATATCGGCGTAGCCATCCATACACCCTATCAGACCTACAAATATACCAAGGACTGGAAGCCCGATTATACGCAACCCATCAACACCTATTTCAACCTTCCGTCCGCCCTGGATGCCGTCCGAATAAACTTCGGTATCGGTTACCCGTTCTAATATTCATTAATCAGTAATCATTAATCATTAATCATTTTATATGGTACACGATCTTTACATCTTAATGATCACGGCAGGCGTAGTGAGTCTGCTCTTCAAGTTGCTAAAACAGCCTGTTGTGCTGGGTTACATTGTAGCCGGCGTGTTGGTCGGCCCGTACGTGTTTGGTGAAACACTGGTCAGCCACGAGAACGTAGAAGCCTGGGGCAACATCGGTGTTTTGTTCGTGCTATTCTGTATCGGTCTTGAGTTCCGTATTAAGAACCTCATCTCCAGCGGCAAAGTAGCAGCCATAGGTGCCCTAACCATCATTGGTGGCATGTTGCTATTGGGCTTTGGCGTCGGCAAATGGGCGGGCATGGATATGATGAACGCCCTCTTCTTGGCGGGTATGCTATGTATGTCCAGTACCACCATTGTGATGAAGGCGGTCGATGAAGCCGGCCTGAGCAAAGAGCGCTTCGTCAAGGGTGCTACCAGCATCCTCATCATCGAAGACGTGGTAGCTGTCGTACTCATGGTATTGCTCTCCAGTATCGCTATCCGTCACCAGTTCGAAGGCATTGAGCTGCTGAAGAAGGTCGGCGTGCTGGCACTCACCCTCACCGTTTGGTTTGTATGCGGTATCCTGATTATCCCGACGTTGCTGCGCAAAGTGAAACCCTACCTCAACGACGAGACGCTCATCATCCTGGCCTTAGGTCTGTGTCTGGGCATGGTACTGACCGCCGAAGAGGCAGGCTTTAGTAGTGCCTTAGGTGCATTCGTAATGGGTACTATCCTGGCGGAAACCGTTGAGGCTCACCGTATTGAGAAGATGATGACGCCTATGAAGAACGTCTTCGCGGCTATCTTCTTCGTATCGGTAGGCATGATGATTAACCCCGCCAGTCTGGTGGATTATTGGTCCAGCATCCTCATCACCTGCGTGGTGATTATCGTCGGCATGATTGTCTTCGGCACCTTAGGTTGCTGGTGGGGCGGCGAAACGATGCGCGATGCCATGCAGACCGGTTTCTCATTTGTACAGATTGGTGAGTTCTCGTTCATCATCGCCGGCCTGGGTACCACCCTCGGCGTGCTGAACCCTGATCTCTACCCCATCATCGTGGCAGCCAGTGTGGTAACCACGTTCCTCACACCCTATATCATGAAGGCGGCTGTACCCTGCTACAACGCCTTATACAAACGCGCACCCGAGAGTCTGCGTGCCAAGATGGATCTGCGCGAGAAACAGATTGCCGAAGCCGAGCAACAAGTTGCCTCTGCCGAAGACGGACCGACCGTGGGTGATAAGGTACAGCATGCTGTTCGTCACACCCTCGTGACCAAACATCTGGTCAAACTCTTCATCCGCAACATGAGTGAGAACGACAAGGTCAATGCCGAACACCCCACCCATGAATAAAAGATAATCAATCCATCATTCCATCAATAAAAAAATGTTCTTAGGCTTTACCCTTCATGCTTGGATTACAATCATCACCGTGCTAACGATGTTCACCATCCTGCTCTTTACCAGGGTGCGCGCCGATCTCGTTTTTCTGGGCGCTATCGGTATCCTGTACGTTACCGGCGTATTGGATGCCAAGGAGGCCTTTTCGGGCTTTAGCAATACTTCGGTTATCGTGATCGGAGTGCTTTTTGTGGTTATCGCCGGCCTCACACACACGGGTGTGCTGCAATGGATTGTCAAACATCTATTAGGGCAGCCGCGCAACTACTCGGGCGCCGTGCTGCGCATGATGATACCCGTAGCGGCACTCAGTTCCTTCCTGAGCAACACCACGGTGGTGGCGCTCTTTGTCAACATCGTTAAGATGTGGTCTAAGAAACTGGGCATATCCCCCTCCAAACTGCTCATACCCCTATCCTATGCTTCGGGTATGGGTGGTGTCTGCACCCTTATCGGTACCCCGCCTAACCTAATTATCTCCGGTCTCTATGCCGACAAGACGGGTCAAGTCATGAACGTCTTGGCTACCACCATACCGGGCATCTTCTGCCTGGCTGTCGGCGTGCTCAGCATCATCGCCCTTAGGAAACTGCTGCCCGACCGTCAGACACCCGAGACAGCCTTCCAGGAGACCAAGGAATACACCGTTGAACTGCTCGTACCATCCGACAACCCCAATATCGGCAAAAGTATCATCGATGCCGGTCTGAAGAACGTAGAAGGCGGTAAACTCATCGAGATTATCCATTTTGATGCAATCCTATCGCCCGTTCCCGACGATGAACCCATCCTCGGTGGTGACCGACTCGTCTTTGCCGGACAGATAGAACAGATCCTCAAACTACGCGATACGCACGGCTTCGTGATTGCTACCGAACATGTGTTCAGCATGAGTGAGGTGGACACCAACCGCAAGCTCGTTACCGCCCATGTTCCCATGCACAGCCCGCTCATTCACAGAGCCCTCGGGCGTACCACATTCGAGAAGGATCATAACATGACCCTCGTGGCTGTGGCTCGTCAGGGGAATCGCGTGGAGGAATCGCCACATATGGTACGCCTCAGAGCCGGTGATACCCTGCTGCTTGAGTGCCCCAAGAACATGAATATCAATACGGAGAGCCTGCAGTCGCAGCTGACATTCTTAGAAACAGAACCGGAGCAAAAAATCGGTCGTAGCACCATCATCTCTACCCTAATCATGATAACGATGGTAGTGCTCTCAGCGCTCAATGTACTGCCGCTGCTGCAATGTGCATTCTTGGCTGCAGGTGCTATGCTCATCTTCCGTTGCTGCACCGGTGACCAGGCTATGAAATCCATCAACTGGGATATCCTTATGGTCTTTGCCGGATCCGTGGTACTGGGAACAGCCATTCAGAAAACAGGTATTGCAGAGCGCATGGCATACGGAATCCTGGATGTATGCGGCTCTAATCCGCTCGTTGTGATGACGGCTATCTGCTTTGTAGCTACCTTTATTACGGAGTTTATCTCCAACACAGCTGCGGGTGCCATGTTCTTCCCCATTATGTTCGAGGCGGCTGAGAAGTTAGGCTATGAACCTTATCCGTTCTTGATTGCCCTGATGATTAGTGTGAGCTGCAGTTTTGCCACGCCGATTGGTTCACCCACGCACATGTTGGTATATGGTCCGGGTGGTTATCGCTTTAGTGACTTTATGCGCATCGGTTTGCTGATGAACATCATCATCTTGGCGGCGAACATACTCATTGTCAACCTCGTCTATCCCCTAACCCCGCTACAGTGATAAGGGGGATGGAACAAGGAGTAAAGACCGCTACGCTAAAAGAGGAAAGACTAAAATGCACCGACTCTGAAAGTGACGAAGAAATTCTCTGGAATGATGAGGACTATGAGACAGCGGAGATGATCGGGAATAAGATGCTGCTGCATATGGCAAGTGCGTACCGGATGATAGACGGCGACAAGCAGGATGTGGTGCCGGAGATAAAGCCGCTGGACAAGAGACGCGTGCTCTTTGAACAACTGAAGGGTGAGTATAGTTTGGGCGAACTCATCAGCGAGGCTAAAAGTCAGGGAGTATCGCGGAGTA
>OCTX011994423.1_pt1 | contig 30754 bp, 41 predicted proteins | sample 1539691 | NCBI WGS metagenome assembly OCTX01 (sample SAMN02144231, study PRJEB22623) | gut metagenome | biome: sheep rumen | host: Ovis aries | place: New Zealand
TAAGTCAATAAAAAAGACTAGAGAATTTCTAGTCTTATTTTATACCTCTCTTAAAAATGTACTAAACACCCATATTGCATGACCATTTAAGATTAGTTTTGCAGAGTTACTATCTATGTCTATTTCTTGTACTACGTAAGTATTGTCGTTCTTAATATAACTTACACCACCTACTATTTTATCGTCTTGACCTGCGGTACTTCCTGACATATCAACCTCTTTCCAGTCATTAAGTGGTATCCAATGATATTCTTTACACTTATTAGCATAGTAGTTATTAAATGATACACCAGTTAGCTTTGTATTACCAAACATATTTGTACTAATAGGACTTCTTAATATATCTGCTTTGAATACACCATCAAACTTAACTTTGCTACCTTTATGTAATATTTGATCCACTTTTTCAGTACTACCTTGTTCTGCAACAGGTACTTGTGAAACATATCTCCAATTACCACCTAAACCATAGATAATATTTGTACTATCCATAAAGTAGCAACCATCAGTATCAGTTTCATTAGGGAAACAATATATTCCATAAGAGTTCTTTTTCCAATTAGAAAAATCGTATTTATGTTGAGCTATTTCAATATGGCAATGTACGCCGGTTACATAACCACCATTCCCTGCTTTTGTACCCATGTTTCCTAATTGCTCACCTTGTCTTACTACAGTTTTTCCAGCTACAGCATTGAATGTATCGTCATGAGCTGTTACGAATGTAGCATAATCAATATTACCATTAGCGAATCTTACTTTGTTTAATGACTGCCACATACCCTCGCCATTAGCAACATCTCTCCATATTAATTTACAATCACATGGTGCGTAGTATGGGTATCTAACACCGGCATAAGCACCACGTACATCATTAGCCATAGTACCTCTATGACTTCCCATTTGACTTCCTTGCGTTATATACATATCAGTAAATGGGCATAAGAAATCTTGTATTCCACCTCGTGTACTTTTTTGACCTTTAAACATTGTCATCTCCTCCTTTTTCTTTTTTGGCAAAGTAGAATGTAAATATCATTGTTGCTATTGTCATGAATTGTTCTGCATTAATTTTGTTACAAACGAAACCATAAATTAATGCTATTGTAATTAGTATTGTTATAATACTCTTCAAGTCAATCAATTTAGCAATTTTTTCTCTCATATTTTTCCACCCTCCCTTAATTTATCAAACATGTCGTCTACATAAGAATCGCCACCTAAATCGTTATACTTTTCCTTTGTTTCGTAAAGTATCATTTTTTCTTCGGTAGTGGGGTTATACCCATTTTGTATTCTTGACATAAGACCGACTAAATCTGCTTTTGCTCTATCTAGTTTTTCTTGTCGTAAAGCATTATTAATATCTTTTACTTCTTTTTTAAAATCAATTTGTATAGCACTTAACTTGCTATTCATATTGTCTTTTTGTTTAGCTTGTACACCTTGTATAATTGTTGTTGATATAACCCCTAATGTTGTAATTAAAGCAACGATAATTGTTTCCATGTTTTATTCCTTTCTTTATTTTTACGTCCAAACTGCTACCCACTTATAAGTTCTACCTGCTCTCCAATATCTTGATGATGAGTTGGAATAAGGATGAAAATTATTATAAGATACCCAATATCTAGGATAACTAGAACTACTAGAATTAGTGTTATCACTATTATATGAAAAATGTTGCGTACCACTGTTTATCGAAGTGGCACTTGTCCCACGATAAGTGTAATGTAGGGTAGCATATCTAAAGTTACTATTTTGGGCATTATAATTATAACCAACACCAGTTAGTCTATATACGTCTATATAAGTATTGGCTATGTTGCTATTGGTATCAGTAAGGTTCGTACCTGTTGCGTCATACATAGTTAAAATTGTTGGTGGGACACTATGACTATTAGTGAAATTGATAGTAGGTCTATATTCGTCTGTAGTAGGCTCGTAAATACCTGTTTCATACTCTAACCCTGTACTTCCACCACCACTTATTTGAGCGATTAAATTAGCATAGCCATCTAATAACGTACTACTAGGAACCGATACACCTTTATTTTCAATAGCACTTTTTATACTTGCTTTAGCATTTTGTAATCTTGTTATTTCAGTCGCTATACTCATATTAGATACCTCCTAATAGACTTTCTATATTGCCTACTATGTCGTCTACATATTTTTTTGTTACGGCATCATCATTGTTAGTTGGTTCTACTAGACCACTAATATATATTTCTTCTCCAGTAATATCTATTTCTCCATTATTAAATAATTGTACTACTGCTTGGGTTCCCTCATTAGAGTCTGTCGCTTCTAATAATATCCACTGTCCGTTGTTGTCTATCGTAGTTAGAGAATTATTGTCAAAAGTTAACTGTTTGTCTACTTTTGCACTATATATATTATTAATATCGTTCTCGGTTGCTAAAAAGTTATTGTCGGCGTCATATCCAGTTGTGTTTATGTTAGCAACTCCACTTGAAGTTATACTTACATTGTCTATCTTTACATTGGTTGCAGAACCACCACCAGATATGGTGATGTTTCCACTTCCTAGTAATGACTGATTATTGATAGTTTTAATATTAGTGCCACTTGTTAAAGTATCTTGTTTTGCACTATCTACTTTTTGCCAAAAATGTGTTAGTCCTGTTTTATCTAAATATTGCATTTAGACACCTCCTAACTACCTACTATCGTGTCTATTTCCGCATTTGTAATAGCAACTAAATCTGTTGTTTTAACATAACCACTTAAATCAACATCTGTTGTTCCTATTTTTTCAAACTTATTATTTACCCATATATATTCGTCATATATGTTTTGACCACTACCACTATTACTAATTAAGTAAATCACACCGTTTTCACCAGTTGATGGTAATGTTGTAACAATTTTAAACTCAATACCTGTAATTCCACTAATAGCACTATTGATAGCACTTTGTACTTGACTTGCAGTTTGGTATCCTGCACCATTTGTTAATTGATTATTATTTGTTGGTACTGTTATATCTACTGCCTTACTTGTTATTGTTTGTGCAGTACCATTTACTTTAATACTATCGATTTTATTTACTTCTGCACCTGTTGCTATACCATTTAATTTATTCTTTAAAGCAGTTGTAAAGTTATTATCTGTATGTACATAACTACTATCTACCGCAAAATTACTATCATTAGTAAGATCACTTGTCTTTGTTGGTGTAATAACATCAACAGCTTTATTTGTTACTGTTAATGCAGTACCATTTTGTTTTACTATCTCGATTACGTTTGGTTCTCCACCCTCTGCAACAATACCAGCAACAGTTGTTACAGTATCGTCATAAGTTTTCTTTAAAGCATCTGTTAAATCATTTGTAGATAACCCTTTTCCTGTTTCTTTAGCAACATATTTGTTGCCTATCTTTTGCCAAAAGTACAAAAGACCATTTTGATCTAAATATTTTAAATTAGCCATTTATTTCCCTCCTCTAAACAAAATTGTTTAATAATTCTTCTATATCTTGATTAGTTAGACTATCCATTTTGTCTTGTAATTCTAAATCATTACTTGTCTTATTACCTAATAATGTAACGTCATTTATTTGTGGTAAATCACTTAATTCTTCATAAGAAGTTATAGGTCTAATGTTGTAATTACCATCTCCAAATATAACATTAACTGTATTAGTAGTTGTGTGGGCAGTTATGCTATCTTCATTATCTAGTATAACATTGATTTCGTCATTTGTCATTTTTACACCTCATTACTTGCTTTTGTGTAGTTAGGTTCTAATGTAAATGTACCTTTGACTATTGTTTTCTTTAAACTACCAACGACGATTTTAATATCATAATAATAAGGACAGTCAACTTCCATATCTTCTGTATCACTAGGTTCGAAGAGGATATTATATTTATATTCCTCTTCTGCTGGTTCTATACCATTATCTAGTGATTTTTGGAAGATAGGTTCTTCTTGTTTAGAATTTTCTTTTACAGTTAAATAGACTTTACTAATCTCTAAATCTTCAAGACCTTGTATTGTCATTTTTAAGGCATAAGAATCGCCTCTAACATAAGAAATATCTTTTATTGTCATACGCTACCTCCTATTTCCAAGTTCCTATTGCTATTACATATAAAATACCATTAGCAGTTCCACTACTACCCCTTAATAATTGAAAGTTAGGTGCTTTGGTTGAAGATGCTAAACCATCTACAAACATAAACCAATGATTTCCACTACTTATTCCAACCGATGCAGTACAAGCTATCGGTCTGTTATCAAATGATGTTAAAAAGTTGTTTGTAGTTATTGTAGAACTTGCATAAACACCACCCCACGCAGTGTTACAAGTTGCCGTATATCCTTGTCTTAAAGTATTAATCATGATTCCATTAGAAAACTTAATTGATTTTCTGGTACTATCACTTTCTACACTTACTATTTCTCCTAAAGCAGTATCTAAACTAGCAATAGCACTTACTAAATCTGTACCACCTACTAAACTTTCCATATCGCCAATGTCAGTGTTTATATCCGTTATTGCAGTATCATTAGCCGCAATTCCGTTTTCTATCTTATTCAAGTTGGCAGCACTTATCGCAGGTGAACTATCGTCCACCCATGTTGTTTTTGTATAAGCCATTATTCACCACTCTCCTCTTCTTCCGTACTCATATAACCGAATACGAATAAATTTAATCTTCCTACACCAGTATTTTTAACTAATTCCTCATAGTTATTCATAGTATAACTACCACCGCTTGGTGTGAAATGTTTTATTACTGGTTTTGGACTTAATAAACTTCTTGCGAATATTGTATTCATTACACCTACATCAAGATAATCTTTTATGTCTATTGATTTAACTTCTTCTACGCTACCGGGAACGCTTAAACTAGGTGTGTATCTACCCTCGCCAAAAGCATTAGGAATCTCACTACCACTATATTCAACGTCCTCATAAACAGCTTGATATGGATAGTAGAAGAACTCAACTGTTGTACCACCAGCACCTTTTAATAGTGCAATATCTTTTGGTGTACCGACAACTTCATAATCTCCACTAGCATCACTATATGCACTATTAACTGACGTAACTTCAAGTATGACATAGGCACTTGTTATTGTGAAGTTCTCTGGTATATAGGCATTTACGAATACATCTCCATATTGAACACCCTCTGTTGTTATATTAGCACCTGTTGTGTGGAAACCTAATATTTCCCAGTTACTAAATCTACCAACACTTGTATAAGCAAGACATGAGAATAAACCATCTCCACCGATAACTCGACCACCATTAGGCAACATTATATTACCCTCGAAAGTACCATTACGAGCGTGCATGTTACCCTCTAAATCTACCCAGAAGTTACCATTAATTGTTGTATAACCCTCTAGTGCGATTTTATGAGATTGTATTGCGATATTAGTAGGCGATATATTTATCTTCGATACAAGATCGACATTTGTTGCGAATGTATCTGTGTAATCATTTTGTAATAAGTATATTGCTTTGAAATTAGCATTTGCAAAACCATTTAGCGATATTACACTACTACTTGATACTTGAATTGCTATATCTGGCAACTCTTCTATATATTTAGCACTATCTGGTAACTCATATAAATTACCATTCATATCAACGCCGACATTTCTTTCAACCCATTGTTTGCCATCTTCATAAACATACAAATCACAAATAGAACTATTTATATATCGTAATATCGTAAAGCCTAATTCATAAGAAGTATCGTCAACTATTAACACAGGTGCCAAAGGATATAATGTTGTACTAGGATATAATGTTGTACTTGGGAATAATGCACTAATACTACCTTTAATCTCTAACCTATGTAAAGTACCCTCATAGGCATTTTCTAGTGTGATACTACCTACACCACTAATCTCGTTAGAAACAGGTTGTACTGCCTCCGCAAGAGCTTCTATGGTTTGATTTTGTTTATCAACTATAATTCTCGTTTGTCTTGTTGCAGTTTCTAAATCTCCATAATTACGATATTCAGTTTCGGTTTTCGTATCTGCTTTACTTACTAATTTACTCTTTATATGACCATTGTAAGCTATTGTTCTATCCCATGGGTAAGTGTATAATGAATTGTCATTCATATCTTTTACTTCGATTCTTTCATTACCTATTAACCAAGGGTGTCCTGTTGTATTTGTTTCTAAAGGTATATATGTAAGACCAAATAATCTAGTGGCTTGTTGTATAGCTTGTAATCTCAACTCTGGTGTGTATGTAAGGTTGTTATCATATAATTGTATTTCAGTTACACCATTCTCTTCAATACTCTCACTATCTTCAATAACAGCGTTTTCGCCCTCGACATCTCTCATACCTATTACAACTCTATTAACAGGACCGAATACTTCTTTTTGTAATGATAAATCATAGTATTCAGTGTTTGTAATTCTATTGTAATCTATAATACTATCTTTAGTATCGAAATCAATATAACATTTATTGTCCCAATCTATTCTTACCCATGAATAAGCTAACTTACCAATGTCTTGCATTACTTTTCTACAAGTATCACCCTCGACATATTGATTATCATTTATTATGAAATCGTCATTTGCAAAACTTGTAGTAGCAAGTTCTACACCACATAAATTACAAGTGTATTGTGCTAGTTCTAAAGCAGTACATGGGAAAGTTAAACCTGTGTCAGTAAATGGTGTGTTGAACTTTTTAGTGTAGTCCATAGCTTCAAACTCTGTTTTTTCCTTAACATTGTCTGTTGTTGGTTTTGTAACCAAGAAATTACCTAGACTATAATATGTTGTATTATTATTGTAAGACACACCCATTAATACCTCTAGCTCGGTATCTTCTATTTCGAACTCCGTATAGATTTGATCCAACTTACCTATTACTTTTCTTGCAACAAATTGTCCTATTACAAGAGATTCAGTATTTACATATCTAAAATCTTCATAATCTAACTCTACAATACTATACTCGTCAAGTGTTTTGATTACTTCTCCATCTTTTATAATGTTTATTCTAAAAGGTATTGTAGCAGAACCATCAAGTAGAGCTTGTCTATCTTCTGGTGTTATGTATCTATCTAGTGTGTAGTAGTCTAAATCTAGTATTGCTGGTAAATTACCACTCACGTTTATATGAGCTACACCATAAGGTAACTGTGCTTGTTCTAGTGCATTTAATTGTGTGATTAATTCGGTGTCGGTTATTTCGGTGTATGTTGGTGTTGCTAGTACGTAATAAAACACTATATTATATGTGCTTACCCACGTTTTAAATGTGTCTATATCATTAACTATATTGGTACTTATGCCAAAAGCAATGTTCTTATAACCATAGGTCGTGTCTGGGTTATATACATTAAACTTATTTAAGGAACCTAAAGTGCCATAAGTAAAACTATTAGTTAGCCAAGATGAGCCTGTGTTTTGTTTTGAAAATATACTAATTCCATATTGGTTTAGATTTAAAGCACCTACAAAGACTTCACTAGAACTCGAACCACTTCTTCCCCAACCTCTTTCACTACCATTTAAAACAACTTTACCTATATTCTTTTCTAAATACCATTTATTACCATTTTTATATATTCTATCTTGGTAGTTTCCTATTTTACATAGTTCTATTGGGGGTTTATATTCGGCATAACTTGAAGCAGTAGAGCCTTTTTCAACCTGTATTTCAGTAAATATGTCAGTCGTATCATTTGCCACTTTACAACTTAAATGGAGTGTTCCACTATATGTTGCAGTAAATGTATATGTCATTGTGCTATTTGCTACTAGTGCCTTATATAGTTGGTCGGTGTATGTATTATCGTGCCATACTCTTACAGTGCAACCATTCGTATATGAAGAATTATTTTTGAAAGATAAAGTATAAGTTATTCCTTTTTCAACTTCACACATAGAACTTACCGACCTATTAATATAACCACCATTAGTAGTTGATATTGAACTCAATTGTGATAAGTTCTTACCTAAATTAATCTCATAGGTATTTCCTTTATAGGTTTCGTATTCAGTATCGGTATTATTCTTTACTATCATTAATCTAAAAGTAAAGTGTGATATTTTTCCAGGTTCGGTTACTTTATATGTTCTTAAGAACTTACCATAAGGTGCATTGTTTGCTACTACTCCGTTTCTTGTAGCAACTCCTAACACTACTGGCACTTGCTTTAAGCCACTAAAGACAGGGTTTAAACTACCATAACCATTGTCTAATACTAATTGATAAGCACTTGTATTATCACTCTCTATACTCATTATTTCGGCTACTATATAAAGTGTTTCTCCTACTTGAAAATTCATATCATTTGGTACTTGAAACAAAATACTTTCACTACTTAAGTTAGAAGTTCCACTTGTATTATCACAATAAAATGTTATAGTTCCGTCATTATTAAAAGTGAAATCTCTTCTACTACCTGCTAGTGTATAATCGCTTATGTCTAGGAAGTTCTTTCCAACAACATTAATATCTTGCCTACCTGTAATTGTTTTTACTTCAACAGGGTTATCAGGTGTTGGTGTTCCATTTTGTTCTGTATCACCTAACAAACTTAAATCTACAATTTTATCTCCATTACTATCTTCTATGTCTATGTTTGAACCAACTACGTTTTTTATAATATCCATAGAACACCTCCTAATGTCCTATAAGCTCGAAATCTTCTATTTGGATCATTCTCCTACCCTCATAGATTATTGGCTTATATTCCAAATCTGTATGATAAAATGTGTCTGTTTCATAACTATCTGTTGCGTCATTATAAACTTGAACCGACAAGTACATTGTCGGACCTGCCTCGTTCCCTCTTAATGCGTTCCAGTATGTTCTAAATTGTTGTGGTGTCATAGGAGGGAATGAACACCATATTTTCTTTCTTATATGTGGTAATACCTTTATTGATAAATTACCACTTGCGGTTGTAGTAGCGTCCGCAACCTCAATAAGTCTTGGTGCATACTTGAAACCCTCTCTTTTAAAACTAGGGTTTTGAAACGTACAACCATTTATTTTCATATAATAACCATTAAAAGCCATTATTATCCCTCCTAAATTCTTATTGTATTTGTACCATATCTATCGTTTTCACTATTTACATAATCACCATAACCCTCATATACTTTCTTATTACCTATGTAAATTGTTGTTGGACTCTTTCCACCACCAAAGTCATAATTATTAAGAGCAGTGATTAAGGCGTTTGTTAGTGATGTTTCTATTTGGTCATTATTAGCAACAGCAGAACGATTACCAATTTTACCAACCATTTCAGGTCCGTTTTCGTTTGCAACGAAGAACTCGCCATCTCTTGGAAAACCACCCTCCGCATACCATGAAACACTTAATTTTGGTAGTGAAGTAGGTAGATTTAGTGTTTGAAGTATTTTCTTTAATGTACCGCTTGTTTTAGTACCATTACTTTGCCATTGAATGTGTGGTAGTTTTAGTTTAGCAGTAAAGTTACTAAATTTATTTTTTAAGTCATTTAGTATGCTAGTAGCACCATCTACAATTCCTTTGAATTTACCTTTCCAAAATGATGAACCACCTATATTGCTAGAAAGCCAATTTTTAGCACTAGTCCATTTTTCAGTTATGGTATTCTTAATACCTTGCCATCCCTCACTAGTATTAGTTTTTATATTGTTCCATGTATCACTAAAGCCTTTTTTAGTATCTTCCCAGAACTTGCCTAATTTTTGTGGTACGTCTGATATGAAATCACCGACAGCGTTTCCAATATCTATAAAGAAGTTAGATATGTCTTGATTCATTTGGTCGATTTTGTCGCCAGTATCATAAACGAAATCTCCAACCGAGTTACCGACACCAGTGAAGAAATCGGCAACACTTTGAGTCCATTTGTCGATGCTTATAAGGAATTGTGCAGTAGCTTTTCCACTATCTTGTGCAAACTTACCAAGGTCTTTAGCACGTTTTTCAAACCATGTATCACCTTTATCTTTTGTAAAGTTGCCGGTAGTAAATGCAGTCCATAATTTTTTAGCATTACCTATTGCCCATGGTGTTTGTGATATGGCATCCCAAAGTTCTTGAACTGTTGGTTTTAATTTTGCCAAATCGCTTAATTCAAATAAGACATTTGCCCATGATACTAAAGCTGTTACTGCTAATGTTACAACAGGGTTTCCATTGGTCATTTTAAAACTAGCACCAGCAACACCACCTAAACCAAGTAATTGTTCTATTGTACCAGCTAAACCTTGTTTACTATCGCCATGTGCTGCTGTTTTTCCTCCAGAGTGCGTCATAGAAATACCACTTATTACAATACCTAAAGGTATGCTTTTTGTAATTACTCCAACACCAGCACCAGCTGCCACAGAACCACCAATTTGTTTTGCAATACCTTGTACTAACTTTTCTTCGCTTAATATATCTTTATCACCGGAGAACTTTAATGTAGCACCAGCAACTATTAAAGACACACCTAAAGCGATTCGAGCAGTTGTTTTTCCATCACCAGATAATTTGTCCCACCATGTCATGAAATTGGCAATACTTTTACCTATCTTCCATGTTGCGAACGCTGCACCTAAACCAGCAACTAGTGGTATCATATCTTTTAGTTTTTGCTTTGCATCTTCCATTTTTTTACTCATTTTATCTGTTAAACCAGCAAGTGCGTCATACTCTGGTAATGGTAAATCTAATAAATCACCAAAACCACCAGCACCAGAACCACCACCAGAAGTGTCCTTTTGATTTTGAACAACATTTAACTCATCAAATGGTGCTAACATTGTATTTAATTTATTAGTAGTTTTTCCAGCACTATCTCCAATATCTTCAATACCAGCAGATATATCACCTAGTCCATTAGATATGTAAGAATAATCAATGTCTGCTATCTTGTAACCCAATAGATTAGCAATCTTTTGTGCTAAAGCAGTTAATGCTCTTGTAAGTACCATTATGTATGGAATAACCTCCATAACAATAGGTATAAATACACTACCAATAGCTCTTGTTAATAATGTAAATTGTTGTTTTACAATTCTTAACGCATTAGCAGGTGTAACTAAAGTTCTAGCCATATCTGTTTGCCAATCACCTGTTGACTTTAAGATTTGAATATAACGTAATTGAGCCTTATTTGCTTCACTCATTTCTGCAACTCTTTGTTGTATTCCCATTGAGTTTGCTAATTCTTGCAATGTGTTTTGACTTAATGCAACACCAACATTACGTAAAGGTTCGATTTCACCAGACATAGCACTTTGTAATTTTCTAAATGCAGTGTCAAAATCTAGGTTTTTAAATGATGCTAAATCGTATGTTAATTGTGTTAAGTTTTTACTCATTATATAAGCCTTATCTGCACCTACACCTAAACCTTTAGTAAGCGAATTGAATTGCCCCATATATTGCATTACACCAGCAGGATCAAGATATAAAGCATTACTAAATTTCGTAACCCATTCCATACCCTCTTTAGCATTTTCGCCTAATGTTACTGTAAATAGGTTTAGAGATTCTTCATAGTTAGCTGCTTCTTTTACAAAATCAGCTACTCTACTAGCTAATCTTTTCAACCCTACATATAAAGCACCTATTTTGGCAATACTTGCAGCAAAGCTATTTGTTACATTTTTCCAAACACCTGACAACGTTGTAGATTCACTATTAAGTCTTTTAACAGAAACTCTAACTTCTTCTAAATCACCAGCACCTTTTCGTGAAACAGTAACAAGTTCGTTTTGCCTACCTACGAAAGTACGAATTGTACTATCGGTTGACATTATTTCACTTCTCAACTTATAGTAACCCGTAGCATCCTTTTCTGGATCAATGCCATCTGTTAACTTTGTTAATTGTGTTTCATACGGTGTTGATCTAGTAGTTGCTTTAGCACTAGCCTTTGTACTAACACCTTTACTAACACTCTCTAAATTATTCTTTAATTTAGAAAAGTTAGTAGATTCATTTATTACGTTTTGTAAACTTGTTCTTAATTTATCTAGTTGTTGAATAAGCCTATCCACAGAACCTGTCGATTCTTTGGCAGTACTTTCTATCTCTATTGATAGACTTTCCATAGAGGTATTCAATTATCTCACCTCCTATTTCTTTTCAAAATGTTTTTTAGTATCTCTCGCCCATCTCTCGAAATGCAATCTAGCAATTAATTGTGCATTTTTCTTTTCTTTTTCTTGTTGTTCTTTCGTTTGAACTGCTTGTACACTATCTAAATATGGACGACTTGAATAAGGTAGAGGTTTTGTTCCTTTTTTAGAAAAGGCATGTAATATAGGAGATACATCACAAAGTGCCTCATATATATACATGCCTTGCATCCATAATTCTTCGTCTTTTTGTTTTACCTTTAACTTATGTGCTTTTAAATAGAATTTAGCTCGATATGGTGAGCTATGCCAATATTCATCATAACTCATACCATAGGACATGAATATAGGACATAATTCCTCAAAAGTTTCAGTAAGAGAAGTAACCTCTACTTTTGACTTTTCTTTGGAGATAAGTCTATTACTTCCCAAGTTGCGTTTCCCTCATCACCATCTTCTGGCTCGTCTAAAAGAGATTCGTAACTATCTTGTATCATTTTTTGTAGTGCCTGTAATAAACCACCTTTATCTTTAACATGAGAGAATATCTCATCTATTGTTGTTTGTGATAAAGTTCTATGGTTTTTTACAAAAGCACCACTAAAAACTAATTCTATATTATTCATTGGTTTATCTAGGAACTCGCTTAATACGAACCCAGCATTTTCCAATAATTTTATGGTTGATCTATCATACTCTAAAGTATATTTCTCACCTTTGTATGTTAGACTGATTGTCGTATTCATTTTCTACACTTCCTTTTCTCAATTAATTTTATTGTGTTGGTTTTGCAAATTTCTCTGGTGCATTTGTTGGTGTAATATAGTTTGTAATTTCAAGTACAGAGTTAACAGCTGTTTCAGGTAGTCCCATATTACTTGGGTTTCCTGTAAAGTAGAATGATTGAGTTAACCCTGGTACAACTATTGTAAACCAAGTAGCTTTTCCAGCAGCTTTTCCAGCAGTATAAGCAGTCATTAGTGCATCCCATGCAGTGATTAATTCCTCTGTTAGGTTGAATGTGAACTCTAATGCACCACCTAAATCTTTAAGACCATCAATATAAGTCTTATACTCTAACTCATCTAATGTTGTAGTTTCAAGAGTATCAGGTGCAGCATTTAAACTTGGTGTTGATTTAATACCGAAAATTCTAGTATAACCAGTAGTAGGTCTTGTACCAGCAGTTGCTTCAACTGCATACCATAATTGCACTCCAGCAGTAGATAAATCAATAGCAAATCTTTGAATATCTAACTTCATTTTTTCCATTTTAATACCTCCTATAAATGATATTCCTTTTTATATCAACATGGCAGTCATATCTTAAATAGCCTACCATAACATTATTATCACTCTTTTTAGGTGTTATTGGTGAACTTGTAATTCTTCTCAAACACCTATAAGTATCGTTTTTCATAAGAGAATCAATTTTATCTCTTATGGCTACTACATTTTCTTTAGCGGTTTTTGTAGAACTTTGCTTTGCACTTATCTCAAATTGATAAGCGATATAACTAATGTTCTCACCGCTATCGTCAGTATATCGGTTAACTTCTTCGTTAACCATTTCCTCTATTGTTATCATAGGATAACTTATTTCAGGATAAGTTTCATATTTATCTTTAACAACGATTTTGTTGTATTCTTCGTCATTTGAAAAAAATGAGATTAAATCGTCTTGTATTTGTGTACTTAAACTTTCGATATAACCTCACCTACTTTCTCTTTTAAAACTTTTTTTACAACATTTTTCTTTAGAAATTCACTAGTATCGAACATTTGCCTACCACTAGCATTACCCTCGCTATAAATGTTATTGTAGAACCAATAATGTCTACCGCTTTCATTTATATTTCTACTAACATATTGACCACTATTGTACGCATTCAAGTCAAACTCTGATTTCATTGGGTGTGGACTATCAGCACCCTCTTCACCAGTACCAAACTCGGCATATAGTATTTCTTTACTACTGGCTACAATAGAATGACCATTTGCAGTTTCAATAACCTCACATCTTAAATCACTCATATCTATTGTTTCGTCATAATAAGTACGACCATACAAATCTTGTAAGTATTCAAGACCAGTGTCGGCTACTTCTTTAGTTATTTCTTTGGGTAACTTTTGTACATTAGTAGAGAATGTTCTTAAACTTTTTATAAGTGTTGCTAATTCAACTGTATCAAGATTTACTTTCTTGATTTTACTCATTGTCATCACTCAATCGTTTAATCATAATCTCTAATTCATTAATGAATTGCAAAGGTTCTTTGTAAACTTCATAATCGGCATTTTCGCATAATTCATCGTGTATAGCAGGTATATCTTTATACACATACAACCTGTCTTTAGGATGAAACAAATCTTTCTCTTGCATACTTGTTTTTATTCTTAAATACATAGGATATTCCATACCCAATGATACTAAATCACCCTCACTATTAGTAGGTACAAAGTTTTCGTAAATCTTTATAGGTGCTTTATATTTTCTTATATTGCCATCTCGATAGGCTTGACATAAATATAAAGCTCTTTTATTTCTACGTAGATTTCTCATTACTTTATTAATGGTATTATTTCGTCTAGCATATCTTTAGGATAATCTCCACCAGAAGTGTAGTTTCTAATAACACCATTTTCGCTATGGGAACTTTGTCCCTCTGCACCTATTTTAGCGAAAGCAGTTAGTGCTAAAGGTATAATCATATCTTCATATTTAGGATCGTATAACTTTTCTTCCGTAGCCTCAAAATGTCTACAACGATTTATCTGTTTGATAGCTCGTTGTATTTCATCGTCCATAATTTCATTATCGGACTCTGTTATTGTAAAGCCACGTGCAAGTAATTTCTTTTTTAGTAGTGTAGTTAATTCATTTACTGTCATTATCTATCTCTACCAAAACGAGAACGTTCTTTCATTCCATCTCTTTCAGGCTCTCTCTTACGAGTGAATTGTTTTTTGAACTCTTCGTTAAATGGTTGCTCTATTGCATGAACTTCGCTTGTTCTTTCAACTGATTTACCAGTTGGAACTGCATTAAGCTCTTCTCCATCAACTTTAAATTCAACTTGCATATATCTATTACCTACTAAAACATAGTAATCATTACCAATCTTATAAAACATGAACATCACTACCTTTTCTTAAATTCTTCGATTTTTTGTGATTTCTTTTCTCCCTTATCTTCGTTATCTTTTATGACAACTTCTTCTTCTTTAACTTCTTCCTTAATTTCTTCCTTAACTTCTACTTCTCGTTTTTTGTTGCTATCGCCAACAATAGTATAACCAAGAGGCTTATAAAAATTTTCATAAGCACCCCTAGTTACATATTTTTCACTTTTATCTTTAATTATCTTTATCATTAAGCAGTAGTGTCTAAAATAAAGATTGTGTTGGCTCTTTCGAATGATGGTAAAGCAACCATTGATACTTTTGTTTCAACATTAACAGGATCAACGATTTGAGAAGTAGTTACTGCTACACCACCATTTACGATAGCTACATCTGCATTTAAGTTATTTCTTAAATCAGACTCTTCTGGTGTAGTACCCATATTAGTATTTCCTAAATCTCCATCTGGCATGAATACTACTGTATCGTTTGGTACATATTTTGCAGCTTGACCGTTAGCAGCATTTACATATACGTTGTCATATACATAGAATCTTACACCAGTTTCATTGTAGATATAATCTATTGCTCTTGCAGTAGTTACAGGAACTGTACCATTAGCAAATACATAAACAGCATTTTTAATTGCAGTGTTTGTTCTAAAGTTTTTAGCAACACTTGAATTACATACTGCACGTGTAATGTTAATTCCTTTTGCTTTCATACCCTCAACTATTTCTACAATATCACCGATAATATCAGCACTAGCATTACTCCATGAAGTTTGTACAGTATCAGATTGATCAGCTTCTAATAAGTAATCATATTCATAAGATTGACCATTGTCTGCTAAAGTAATAGTACCAGTAGTTAGTGCTTCCATACGCATTCTCTCTAATGCGATTTCACTTGCATCGATTAATTCAGCTTCATCGTCATAGATATTAGTTAAAATAGCATTAACAACTTCTGCATTGTTTGCAGCGATAACATTATTTAAGTCTTGACGCATTTCTTCATCGATATATTTGCTTTCTTTGAAGAATGGCATTGTAGTATTGAATTGCTCAATACCTTGTCTATCTCTACGAATAGCTTTGGCATCGTAAGTACTTGTTCTTAATGCTATTGGTTGATTATTAGCACCTTTGATCCAATCGATTTTTGTTCCTAAACGTCTTTTTTTAGGAAATAATGTTTCTCCCAATAAAGGTTGAGCGTTTTGATTTTTTTCTTCCCAGTAAGCTGCTATGTTTTGAGCAGTTACTAATTCACTAATATTAGCCATTATTAAATCGCACTCCCTTCAACTAATTTGATTCCATCAATGTCAGCAGTTGCAATAGCAGTTGCAATCGCACTATCTAATTTTAATTTGTCGATACAACCAACGATTACGATTGTACCATTTCCTTTTCCATTGCTATCTAATGTTACTTCATGTAAAAGTACACCTGTTGCATTAGTAGTACCAGCAGTAAATTCAACTGATAATCTACTTGCTAAATCTCCAACTAATGGTTGACCAGCTTTCATAACTGCACCAGCAGAACCACTTAATTTAACAGGTAATGAAACATGATAGCTATCTTGTGCAATTAGAATTGTCTTTCTATTTCCATAAGATGTTCTGTTAATTCCCATTTTCATATTTATTTCCTCCTATTTAAAATAATCAAATTCTTGTTTTTTAGCAACCTTACTTGCTAATTGTTTGCCTAACTCTCCAACAACTTTGTCTTTACCAGTAAGACCTTGACCTTTATTCTTTCCAAAATCGCCCATAGCATCTTTATCGGCGTCTTTTTTACCTTTTTCGTATGCGTCTTTAACGAGTTTGGAAACATAGGTAGCAACTTTATTTGTTTTATCTCCATCGTCTGTTGAAATGTTATCAACAAATGATAGGTAATCTTTATCAGTTGCTTCAAGTCCAAGAATATCTCTTGAACCAGTCATAATATTGTTTACTAAAGACTTATTACTTGCAACGGTATTATTCTTTAGCTTTTCTTCTAGCTCTTTGATCCTTGCGGCTTGTTGTTGACTAGCTTGTGCGGCTTTTTCTTCATCAGTTAACTTTGCATTTAACTGACTTTTTGTTTCGTTTAACTGCGTGGTTAAACTATCAACTTGTTTATCAAACTTGTCCTTATCTACATAAGCACCTGTTGATAAATCAGCAAATTTCTTTCCCTCAAAGAATGTAGCAACTTCATCAAATGACATACCCTCTTTGTAGGAATCTCCTAACATTTCCTTTAGTGTAGGCATAAATTATCTCTCCTTTCTAGTGATTAAACGACTTCTCTGTCTATTAGAAACCTAAATTATTTAAACGACCGATAGGTAGGTCAATTTATATTATCCGATTTCTCGGTAATACCATTGTTTTCTTGTGGCAGTTGTAGTGCCTCTTCTAGCTTTTTCTTTTTAGCTTCTTCTCCACGCTCAACTATCTCACGAGATTTATTTGTTAAACAAGATAATTCTAAAGCATCTATTGTTGCTATTTCTCCAGTAGCAACCAATGTTGCGAATGCTTGTGTCTTTGTTTGTAAATTATCTGTTGTATGTCTACCTACTGATATATCTATATCTAATGCAGATATAGAATCACTTATTAAACCTAATTTCTTTAATATTCTTATTCCAACTGATAATTGTTGTTTCTTCGCTTTCTTATAGAACATTTCTTTAAGTCTAGCAACAATTTCAATATCAGTCCAACCATCCCTATTAAGAACTGCCATACCTGTATCTCCACCACTTGAATTAGCACTTCTATCAGGAATACCTGTGATTACATTTCTAGCATCTTCTAAATACTTTCTAATGTTTTCAACACTTGTACTATCTAATTGTGGTGCTATAAACTTGGCGTCTAAATTAGCTAGGTTGCCATTTCCTTTTGTTAGAGTAAGAACTCTATTTTCTTTTATCCTTTGAATACCAACATCTTGGTCATCAAACTCTGCACCAATGATAACAAGTAAACTCTTTATTGTACCCTCAATATCATTTAGGGCATCACTTGTGATTTGGTTTTGAGCATTCATAACTGCAATAGCTTGTTCCCAATCTCCTGTTAGAAATAATGAATTTTCGACCATTGTTATTGGGTTAACCCCTAAAGGGTTTCTACTAACAACTAATGTCTTTCTATCCATATTTGTAAATTCAAACTTATATCTATTGGTATAACATGTGTAATCTTTCTTACCTGTTACCTTATTAATATTGTAATGACAACTCATTAATGTTGGGTTTCCAACCTCTGGAGATTGTATTACAAATGTTGTTCTAGGATCAAGATAAGAATGTGTTATAGGTATCTCTGGTGTCATATCTTTCGATATATCTTTATTAGGTAATGTAATCATATACCCCACACCACAAATACTTGCATAAATACCACTACATATATCAACACTATGGCTTTCTTCATAATTATAAATGTCGCTAATTGTTGATACATCTTCTTGGTAATCAATACTTCTTGGGATAAATTCAGTAGGACTACCGTAAGTATAACCAACTACCTCTCTTGTAATAGGAAAAGCAAAGTTAACAACAGTAGTATTATTAATGTTACTTGTACCGCCACCAATTCTACCTAAAATATCTTGGTCGCCTAAAAAGTAATCTATTAAATATTCACAATCTTGTGAGTTTTGATTATGGATGCCTAACGCTTTTTGCATTACTTCAAACAAATTATCTGGTGTTACCTCTGGGTAATCTAGGATAATTCTTTGTCGACCATAATGCAACGATTCTAGCGTTCTAGGATTTGTTTTCAGACTATCACCCACTCTCTCGAGAATTACCCATTTATACATAATAAATATATCATAGATTTCATATATGTCAAAAAGACAAAAAAAACGAGAAAGACTATCAATCTTTCTCTCCGCTTTTTTGACACTTGGTCAATAAGCATTTCATTTATATTTACAGGTATAAATGAAAATTATTTAATAACTTATGACCGGCACTTTTATAAGTACCATAGAAAAGATAAAGTTACTTGCAACTTGTGTCAGCCATAAAATTGCAATTATCTTTTCTATGCTACCTATAAAGGCAGCATCTTAACAGCTATGGTAGACATTATTTCTAATGTCTATATACATATTAACATACCATACATAATAAGTCAATATTATTTTTAAACTTTTTATATACCTAACTGACTTGCACTTACATTAATTCTCGCCATACCACTTTGACTACCACCCAATATATTTGTAATCATACCAGCCAAACTATCTGGGAAGTCATCATGTTGCTTATTCTGCATACTAGGGTTCTGATTCCATGAATATAAATTGTGCATCGCGTCCATATAATCTTTATCACCCTTAATCAACTCTGGGTTCTTAAAATACAACCTATATGTATTATTCTCTGTCGCAACACCCTTAATCTCATTCTGACACGCCAATATTCTATCCAACTTACTTTTATTCGTAGGGGCGGCATGATCGCTTAAATGACAACGATAATTTTTCGCCTTTAAATCAATACCCATTAAAGACATAAAATAATCACCACCATTATTCTTTTCAACACCACAACGTGTAACCTTATTATCAATGATTATATCTCTAACAAAAGGTCTAATATAATCATCACCACCAAATTTATTCCTAAACAATACTTTTTCAATATAAACTTCATTACCATAAACATAACCTATCGGCAAACTAAAGTAATCTTCGCCACCATGCGAAACATCTGCATAACCAATAATTCTATCTGGTGTACCCTCTGGCAACTCATTATAAAAACTAATATTCTCTTTATTAAACAACAACCCATCACGTTCTATCGGTTTCATTAAATACTTCGCACTAAAAATTACGGGATCTTCCGCAACTTCCATATCTTTATAATACTTTGTATTAAAACCCTTACCATAATCATACATGAAATTACTCTCGCCATTTTCGTCATAACAAGGAACACTTATAATACGAACACGCTCTGGATCATCTTCTTCTGCATTTCTTACAACACGACTTGTAACGTCATGTAATGACCAAGGTGTATTTATATGTATTTCAGGACATGGTCTATACTCACCATCTTTACAAAGTCTTTGTATCTTTCTATCTTTAATCGTACCAGTATAATTATAATACAACTTTTCCAACCTTTGAGGGTTATTCGCCTGTTCTACGTCTTTTACCAAGTCATCGCAATAAAGTAATCTCTCTGCCTGTACCTTACCAGTACCCCCAGCCTCTATTGAAACATAATTATAAGTATGAAATCTCCTCGACTTATTCAAATCTATATACAAATACTCTGCACTCTTATTCGCAATACTATTATTCGGAAAAATCTCATGATAACGATACTCTTCGCCATCAATAATATTCATAATCTCGCCATAAAACGACTGTATCAACCCAACACTATGTCCTGCCGCCAAAATACTCTCATCAGGACACATACCACCTAATAACACTTGTAAAAACAACCCTACTGTCGTCTTACCAATTCTAGGTGGCAGATTTAACACCAACAAATCTAACTTATCGTCAATTAAATCTTGAATACCCTGTATAACACCATGTTTTTTCAACAACCTCGCTCTAGGCAAGTAAAACTGCTTATGTATCGGTCTATTCCACTCTAACGCAATACAAAACGACTCAAAATCTCCATTTCTCGCCTTTGTATCATAACTTGTAACCCACATATTATTAATCTTCTCACGATTTTCAATCGTATCTTTATACACAACTTTATTACCCTGTAAAAGATCAATAATAATGTCCGCATAATAACACGCCTTATCTATCGCACCAATACTCTCATAATCACATTTTAAAGAATAACAACCTGTCAAATATGCAAAAGTGGTCTTATCTTTAACCTTTTCTATTAAACTCTCTGTATCACTAATTCTCTTACGAATCTCATCTTCAATATTCAATGTTTATCACCACTCTTATTATAATAAAACTCTAATTTCTTCTCCGTTGACTTATAAACACTACTACTAGGCTCTGATAAGTATTCCCATATACAATCAACCTTAACATCTGACAAAAGACGATTTGAATAAACATAATACTTATATACTTCCCTATATGCCGGACTTAACCTATCAAACTCTCTTTTAATGTACTTTCGCCTTTCATAAAAATCATTATACACTTCAAACTTCATATTTTCTTTGACAACACCCATAAATCGCTCTCTTTCCCCACTCTTTTACCGAAACCTTACCCTAATCAAGTATATTGTATCATAATATAACATATTTTTGCAATTAAAAAACTCACGTATTTCAACGTGAGCCAAAAAAGGGGTTAATTAGTGTTTATGTACACCTATAATGAAAAACATAGTGCCTTTGCAGACACCATAGAATAGATATAAGCCACAGTTGGTATTCATCAATGTATAAGTTTGACTAACTGCGTTTGTATTTACATCAATACATTCCATAGTTGATATAGTAAAACTTATTTATATCTACTCTATGCTATCTGCAACGATAACATTCTATTCAAAACTTCTTTCTAGGTATTTTCTCTGTATAAGCAACTTGCCTTTACTACCTTTGTCCCATCTATGCACTCTCTCAAATTCTTTTAACAAGTATTCAACGACCTCTCGCTGCTCTCTCGTAGGCTCATAACCTTGTGCATTTATCATTTTAAACAACTTATTTATAGCATTGTATGTTTCTATGTCTTTATACTCAATTAAATGTAAATATTGGTGAGCAACAGGCATTAGCAGTGCAATATTCTCTCTAACTAGCTTACCACCATGCTCTCGCTTTATTATATGGTGAGCAGTCATGTCCTTACGAACTATCTTGTAATTCATCCAATCTAAACCTGATTTTGCTTTGTATATCTTTAGCATTTCTTTTGTGATTTCTTTCATTACCTTACCCATTCCATATTTGTCATAGGCTCTATAAAGAATACTGGCAAGAGCATCCTTTAGAGAGCTTATCACTCTCTTCCACCACTTCCATATATTTATTGGTGCTTACAAAAAGATGTCTACTCGCTTCAATCACAGATAGGGAATGATTGATTAGCACTTTCTAGGGTATAAGAGTTAGTTTTGTAACTATTCTTTTCTATCCTTTCGTACAATATTTTAAAGCCTTTATAGACACCATAGAATAGATATAATCTTAATTCCATACAGGAGATTAAGCCAATACTTCTTCATATCTACTCTATGCCACCTATAAAGAATAGCATTATCAATTACGCCAATAATTGATGTACCTGTTACAAAATAACAATATAAGAATAGTACTTTTATAAGTACTAGAGAGTTTCTATCTCTCATAAGTTAATTATAGCATTGGTTGGGGAATTAGTCAAAGAGGTGTTTTTTATAAAAAATTTGCTAGAGGGGTAGAAAAAGGCTTGGGGGCGTGCGCTGTTTCTAGTGGTGAGGGGACCGGATCCAGGACCGGCGGCGGTATTGTTTGGAATCAATACAACGGACCAGCAACGCGGACCAGATCGAACAATAAAAGACAATAAAAAGAAAATAATATTTTCATACTAGAGGGATCAGGACCAGAAACAACGAAAAACATTATATAATTAAATGTTATATAATAACGCTTTATTATAATAAAATGTTATATTAAAAAATTATAATTTTATTGACTCATTTATTATAATATGTTATATTATATATAACAGAGGAGGTCATAAAATGAAAAAATACAGACTAAAAAAACAAGTAAAGACAATATTATACATAATTTTAATATATGGAATATTTACAGCGATATTATTAATTGCAAGTAATAGGATCGAAAAAATAGAAAAAAGCGGATCCTATAAAGAATCAATAAAAATAATAAATGTAAATAAATAAAAAAAAAATGTATTTATGTATTGACTTATTTATTATAATATGATACAATATAATTGTAATAAATAAGAAATATATCTTATTTATTAAATAAAAAAACGTGTTATGTTTCACAGTAAAAAACAACTGTTTATTTATTCCAGAATAAACAGACGAAGGAGGAGTTAAAATATGGAAAACATGAAAAAAGAATTTTTAATTGGAGGATCTGAAAATTTCGATAACATTATAATTATGGAATTAGAGATCCGCGACTGGAACGGATATCCAGAATTTACAGCATCATTTTCTGAAGGTGAATTATTCAACATTGACGAAAAAAACGAAGAAGCGGAGGATTATTATAACGAAATGTTTGATTGTATGGACGCCGAAACGAAATTAAAATATTTACAAGATGGCGACATCACCAGAAAAGATTGGATCGAAGAGTGCATCCGCTATGAATACGATTATAGAGATCGCGTGGATTGTTCGTGTACGGATTACGAATTTACAAGGGATGGCGCATCTTATAATTATGAAACAATCGGCGGCGGTCAATTAGATCCGCGCGACTGTGATTATTTTATCCCGGTAAATAGTACAGTGAAAAAGCTACTTGAATTCTGGGATAAACATCACTTAAAAGAAATCACAGAAAAAGAATTCGAAGAATTAAAAACATTATGTAAAAATATGGAATCATTCGAAGATATAGAAGAAGAAATATTAAAAAGAGTACATCCGGAGGTGATCCTATAATATGGAATCATTAAAAATAATTGATATTAAAAAATTTACAGAATCCGGCGAATGCTGGATCTCTGTAAAAATACATGATAAAAAAGAAAATATTTATTTCTGGATTGATTGTTCTTTAATGGACGGATTCGGGAATCATAGAAATTTTAAAACGGATGATCTATTCGTGGATTGGGATTGGAATCAATACATTTTTAATTTAGAAAATACACAGGACATCCAAGCGAAAAAATACCAAGAAAATTATAATAACATTGATAAAATACAATTTTTAATAGATGAAAATAACGATTATTTAGTAAATATATTAAAAAATATGGAGGTAAAATAAATGAAAAAATTATATTTAAAAGATATTGATACAGAAAAAAGAAATTATTTAATAAAATTGAATAGTAAATTAACAGACAGATTACAAGCGGATTTATATGAATCCAACATGGAGTTACAATACATAGACAGTAAAAATATTATGAATGACGAAGCGCGCCGTGCTATCGAATATCACGATCATTATTCCAGTTTCTTTTATACATTAATAGATTGGCGTAAATTTATAATAAACATTGACGCGGATTACTTAACAGACGAAGCACGCGCTATATATGAAAAAGTATGTAATAAAATTGATACACTAGACAGCATGGATCCATACTGTAAAAATTACGACTTATTAAATCAATGGTTATTTAATAATACAGAAATAGTATTAAAAGATGTTGAAAATTATCTACACGAATTCGAAGAATATCCAAGCGTGGATGACGCGATACAATACGCGGACGAGATGGATCAATTAAATGATTATTATATCGAAATTGACGAAAACGGTAACAGCGACAACGTCATCCGTTTGGATGTTGCATACACAGAGTGTTTTATTTAATAAGCAGGAGGGATCGGGAATCATGAAAAATTATTTTATAGAAAAATATATAACATATTACACAAAGAACAGCATCCAGGATGTGCAATTAATAGAACGTTTCAAAGTACCGGACGAAAAAACAGGACGCGAATTTATAAAAGCGGCGGATCTCCATTATGTAGAGAATCCGCGCGGATTATCCGTCTATGAATCAATAAAAATGACTGTTTCTGAACGTGTTAACGGCGTACTAAATTACAAAATATATTATAAACAATATGAAAACGGCGGGATCGTTTCTAATGTATAGGATAGAGATCACAACGCCGACTCCATACGAGACGATATTAAAAGAATCAACCGCCGATACATGGACCGAAACATTCGAAACAATAAAAACATATAATAATTATAATTTAGAAAATATTAATATTAATGTATATAAACAGACAGATCCGGACGATCTGGATTGCTGGGAATTCGTGGACCGTTTCGACAATATCGAAAAAAGCGCGTCAATGTTTGACAATATACCAAAAAAGAAAAGTAAAAAAATAATAAAAACAGCGGCAACCGCCGCCGGATTGATCGCCGCGTTTCCTGTTATGGTAACATTGGAATTAATAAAGAAGAGTTAAAAAAAAAATAGGAGGTTAAAATGAAAAAATATATTATTAATAATTTTATAATAACTAAACTTAATAAAATTTTAAAAGAATCATACAACAGTAATTATTTAATAACTTTTAATCATGATATTGTAGGATTCGCCGATACATTAAAAGAAGCTAAAAAAATAATAAAAGACGCGTAAAACGTCTTTTTTTTTGATCTTGTTTCTGGAATCAATAAAGAATAGTAAAAACATGTTAAAATATAACATGCTTTAAAACGCTATTTTTACGCGTTTTGACGCGTTTTTTACGTTTCTAGTATAATTATACTAGACAGATAAAAATAACGCTAGAAAGTGGATAAAAACAGCTCTAAACGTGTATTTTTTAGCATGTTTATAGTAAACTATTATAAAATTATAGTTTTTTTACGCGTTTTTATAGCTTTTTTACGCGTTTTTATAGTGATCTAATATAATTATACTAGACAGATAAAAAACGCGTGTAAACGGTTGAAAATAACGCTTTTTTATTATGATATTTTATAAATGTTATTTTCTGGAATCATGAAACAGGACCAGAAAAAACAAGATCAACATTCTTTTTTTACTTGTATAAATTCCAAAACATGAAAAAATACTTTTTCTAATTTTCATTTTTACGTATGCGTAAAAAATAGTCGCTCACCCATGCGAAAATTTTTGAAAAAAATAGTCGCTCGTAGTTTTGGAAATTTTTAAAAAATAGTCGCTCATACTTTTTCAAAAAATAGTCGCTATTGATCTTCTGAAATAGTCGCATTAGGTATCGTTTCTTCTTCCAACTGCTTACGTAGTGCATTAGCAGTTTCTTCTGCATTTGGGGAAGAGGAATCATTAGTCGCAGATACTTTTATATCTTTCGAATCAGATAGTCCAAAATAGTTCTTACCCATGAAGATATAAGTTACTGGGTTTACTTTACCATCAACTGCACCATTTTCTAATGACATGTGGCATAAATCGATAAAATTTTTCACAGAGTAGGAAAAGGGCGACCTCGAATCGTTTGCATGTGCATATAAAGTATCTCTACTACAACCCAACCAAGTAGCTAGTCCCATTACAGTAGGAATAGTCGTTGTCCTATAACACAAATCTAAAAACCCACTAATATCACTATTAAGTTGCTCAACACTCTTAAAAGCAGGAGGTCTACCACCAACACCAAACAACCTATCAGTCATAGCCTTATTAAACTCTTTAACTCTAGGTTGAGCCATATACTCTTTTCTACCCTCATTAACTGCTGCATTTCTAGCTTTACTTTCTACTAATTCACCCATAGAACACAACTCCATTTCTAAAACTAATTATAACACAATAATAACATATAAGTCAACACCAATAAAAAGTCGCTCAATATCACAACAAATAGTCGCTTATTAAAATACATAAGTCAAGAAAACTGCAACGAAAAAAGCTCTTCGTTGCTATCGTTTCACTTAATGCAACCTAGGAAACCATTGATATATAAAGGAAAAACCCAAAAACTGCAACGATGCAACGAAAAAAGTTTTCTATACTTTATATATATTATTATATTTTTTTTTATTATATATTATAGTTGCAATAGTTGCAGTAAGAACAAAAACCTTATATAGCAACACTTTCAGATGCAACGAAGAGTGCAACGAAACTGCAACGAAAGCAACGAAGAAATTGATTTTGACACTTTTTTTAGTAAAATTAAAAAAATATCTTGTATTTTTTAAGGTGTAATGTTATAGTTGAATTACAAGTTAAGAAAATAAGGTGGTGATATTTAATGTATCAGTTTAGGACAGAAAAGTATGTTGAGTTATTAGATGGTCATACAGTTGAATGGTTGTCGAGAGAGGTTGGTTATACGAACATGAGCTTATATGCTTTATTTAATGGTCGTAGGACATGTAAGAAAGCGTTAGGACTTGCGATATGCAGTGTTTTGAATAAAGATTTTGATGAGTATTTTTATCTTATTAATGGAGGAGAATAGATAGTATGTTGGAGAAGAGGTACGCAGAAAACGAGTTGTGGTTAGAAAAGGTTACGGTTAATGGTAATGGAAAAGTTGAGCCTACGGTTGATAATATGGTATTGATACTCGAAAATGATCAGAACATTTGTAATCATATCTTATATAACGACTTTAGTCGTACGTATGAGTATAGCGATGGTAAGAACGCCCCTAGAAGTTGGTCAGATAGTGATGACGCGAAAATGATGGCATACATTGAGAGTGCGTATGGTATTTATAATTTTAAGAAATATCAGCAGGCGTTAGCGATTGTTATGGAACGTCATTCGTACAATCCTTTGCAAGAGTTAATTGAGTTAGAAGAGTGGGATAAGGTTGAACGTATTGATAAGTTTTTAGAGGACATTTTAAAGTGTGATTGTGATACGAAAGATATGAAGAATTATCATAGAGAGGTATCACGTATGATTTTTTATGGTGGAATCGCTAGGTTGTATAAGCCGGGGATAAAGTTTGATTACATGCCTATTTTAATTGGTGAGCAAGGTGTGGGGAAGTCTACGATAATCGACTGGTTGGCACTTAATACTCAATATTATAAAGAGATCACTACAATAGACGGTGATAAAGGTATCGAATGTTTAGAGGGTGGTTGGATATGTGAGTTTAGCGAGTTGTTGGCGATGACAAGACAGAAAGACGTGCAGTCAATGAAAGCCTTTGTTACTCGTACCGTTGATAGATATAGACGTCCTTATGATGTTAGAGTATCAATTCTACCTAGAAATTGTATCTTTATAGGTACTACAAACGATAGTGAGTTCTTAACAGATACAACAGGAAATAGACGTTATTTACCAGTTGAGGTTGAGATTCCACGTGGAGAATTGTTCGAACACGAGAAAGAGATTAGAGAATATATCATTCAATGTTGGAGAGAGGCATTGTATAAAATGCGTAATAATATTAGTTTTTATCTTACAATTCCAGAGCAGTATTATGATATTGTTACAAAGTCGCAAGAACGTAGGGTTATTGAAGATCCTAAATTATCAGAGTTAGACGAGTTTTTAAGTGATAAACAAGTCGGCGATAAAGTATGTTCTCGTATGATTTGGGCGGAAGCATATAAAGGTACGGTAAAAGAGGCAATGCGTGGCGACTTTAAAATGATAGGTATTTATATGAATAAGTTTAAGAGTTGGAAGAGAGTTGATAACCCTATTACTTTTGAAAAGTATGGTCGTCAGAAGTATTGGGTTAAGAAATATGAAGATTAGGCGGTGGAATAATGAATAAAGAAATAAAAGAATTAATGAGTGTAGTTAGCGAGGGACAAGATAGTGAGCAACGTAGAGAAATAGAGAGATATATTATTAATTTAGAAAATACTTTAGACAAGATCAAAAAAATAATAGAAAACGAGAAAGTATCAGGAATAGAAGCGAAGTTAATGATTAAAGATATATTAGAGGAGAAAGAATGACATACATAAAAAGTCCTATCTTTTATATGGGTAATAAATATCGACTATTACCACAATTAATACCATTATTTCCAGCAAGAATAAATACTTTTTATGATTTATTTGGTGGTAGTGGTTGTATGAGTGCTAATGTTAAGGCGGAAAAGATAGTCTATAACGAGATTAATGAAAATATAGTCGAGTTATACAAATTGTTCTTAAAATATAGTCCAGAAGAAATAGATAGAAGAATAAAAGAGTACATAAAAGAGTATGACTTGAATACCGAGGGAACTGATGTTAGACAAAACAACCCAGATATAAAGGAAATAAGAGATTATTATGCAAAAAGATATTTAGAATTTAGAAAAGCATATAATGAATCAGATAGAGATTATTTAATGCTATATACTTTGACTTTTTATAGTTTTAGTAACTTAATAAGATTTAATAGTAAAAATCAATTTAACATGCCATTCGGTAATCAATGTTATCATGAGAAAAACTATGACACTATAAAAGAGTGGTGTGCTTTTATGAAAGAGAACAATATTGAAGTTATGCAAGAAGATGCCTTTGATATATTCCGAGATACTATATTCGATAAAGATGATTTTATCTATCTTGATCCACCTTACCATAACACGACTGCGATATACAATGAAAAACACGCTTTTGGTTGGTCGATTGAAGATGATTATTTATTATTTACAATATTGGAACATTTAGACGATTGTGGTATTAAGTGGGGTTTGTCAAATGTGTTTAAAAATAAAGATTATACAAACGAACATTTAATTAAGTGGTGTGAAAAGAATAAGTGGAATGTAATACATATAGATTATTCTTATTATTGTTTAGGAAAAGGAAATGCAAACTCTGACGAAGTATATATTTGTAATTATAATACTTTTGAAGATTTGAGTTAGGAGTTGGTCAAATGATTAATCTTTATAATGAAAATTGTTTAGATACTTTAAAAACAATACCAAATGAAAGTATCGATCTTATTGTTACGGATCCACCATACAAAATTACCTCTAGGGGTTCTAGTGGTACAATGGGTGGTTATTGGAAAAGTAAGATAGCGAAATCTGGCAATATCTTTAAGAACAATAATATATCTTGTAAAGAGTATTTGCTAGAGTTTTATAGAATACTAAAAGAAAAGACTATATGTTATGTAATGTGTAATAACACTAATTTACAAGAAATGATAAATGTAGGTATTGAATGTGGCTTTTCATTCGTAAAATGTCTTATTTGGGAAAAAGGTAATAAGATATGTGGTAGATATTATATGAATTGTTTTGAATATATCATTTTATTTAGAAAAGGTGGAGATAGAACTATAAATTATTGTGGTACACCTGATATTTTAAAAGTTCCTATTAAGAAATTAAAAGGTGAAGATGGTAAAAACTTACATGATACTGAAAAACCAGTTGAGCTTATGGAAATATTAGTAAAAAATAGTTCTAATAAAAACGAGATAGTTCTTGATCCTTTTATGGGTATAGGTTCTACTGGCGTAGCTTGTAAGAATTTAGAAAGACAATTTATAGGTATAGAAATAGATGAAAAATATTTTAATATTGCTAGAAATAGAATAGTTGATATTGACTTGTCAGATTTAGATTAAAATTTTTAATTTTAGTATTGACTTATATGTTTTAATATGATATTATGTATTTAGTTAAGAGATAACTTAACTAGAAAAGAGATTAAATATGAAAGTGAAAATATGGGGTGTAACACCTGCGGACACTGTGTACACAATGCTTTATGAAAATGTTACAAAATATGAAATAAAACCACAATGTGAATGGTATGATTTAGAAAAAGTAGTTGAGGGTTTTGATTTAATTATTTATCGAGATAAAGAAAAAATAGTGGAAGATTTATCAATAGATACTACATTTAGTTATGATAGTAAAGAAAAACAATTATATGTAGAATTTCATGATTA
>OCTX012250550.1_pt1 | contig 30738 bp, 22 predicted proteins | sample 1539691 | NCBI WGS metagenome assembly OCTX01 (sample SAMN02144231, study PRJEB22623) | gut metagenome | biome: sheep rumen | host: Ovis aries | place: New Zealand
GGTGTTTCCGTATCCGCCGGTGGCAATGATTACGGCATGTGCGCCGAAGCGCTCTAGCTGGCCGGTAACAAGGTTGCGCGTGATGATGCCCTTGGCCTCTCCGTTCACAACTACGAGGTCGAGCATCTCGTGCCTGGGATATGATTTTACCGTACCCATCGATATTTCTTTGTTAAGCGCTGCATAAGCACCGAGAAGCAGTTGCTGACCGGTTTGGCCGCGGGCGTAGAAGGTACGGCTAACCTGCACGCCGCCGAAGGAACGGTTGGCAAGATATCCGCCGTATTCGCGGGCGAAGGGGATACCCTGGGCAACGCACTGGTCGATAATGGCTGCACTCACCTCAGCAAGGCGATATACATTTGCCTCGCGGGCACGGTAGTCGCCGCCTTTGATAGTGTCGTAGAAAAGTCTGTAGACTGAGTCGTTGTCGTTCTGGTAATTCTTGGCAGCGTTGATGCCTCCCTGTGCAGCAATTGAGTGGGCACGACGGGGTGAATCGCTGATACAGAATATCTTGACGTTGTATCCGAGCTCTCCGAGGGAGGCTGCTGCAGATGCTCCGCCAAGGCCGGTACCTACGACGATGATTTCAAGCTTGCGCTTGTTGTTGGGACTCACGAGGTGGATTTCCGACTTGCGCTTTGTCCATTTCTGGGCTAAAGGCCCGTCGGGAATTTTGGAAGAAAATTTATCGGCCATCGTATTGTATTTAATATTGGTATTTCAAAAAGTTTGCAATTTTAGTCATTTTTACGCACAACTCCAACTTTATTCCGCAAACAGGGTACCTTCCTCAGGCTGTTTTTCGAGACCGAGATGCCTGTAGGAAAGTTCAGTGGCAATACGTCCGCGCTGGGTACGGACAATGAATCCTTCCTTGATGAGGAAAGGTTCGTAAACCTCCTCGAACGTTCCCTGGTCTTCTCCTATCGCGGTGGCGATGGTGTTGGCGCCCACAGGACCACCCTTGAAGGTATTGATGATGGTACGTAGAATCTTGTTGTCTATCGCATCGAGTCCACGGGTGTCAATATTCAGTTTGTCAAGGGCATACTTGCTTATTTTCAGGTCAATATGACCGTCGCCCATAACCTGGGCAAAGTCGCGCACACGCTTCAGCAGGCCGTTGGCGATTCGCGGGGTGCCGCGGCTTCGGAGAGCTATTTCACGGGCCGCATCGTCGTCTATCCCTATTTTAAGGATGACGGCGCTGCGCTTTACTATCTTTATAAGCTGGTCGGTATCGTAATACTCAAGCCCGCAGTTGATGCCGAAGCGCTCACGGAGGGGAGCCGTAAGAAGACCTGCACGGGTGGTGGCTCCTACAAGCGTGAAAGGATTGAGGGAAATGCGGACCGACCTGGCTCCGGGGCCTTTGTCTATCATTATGTCTATAACATAATCTTCCATTGCGGAATAAAGGTATTCCTCCACTTCCGGGGAAAGGCGGTGAATTTCGTCGATGAAGAGCACGTCGCCTGTTTCAAGCGAAGTAAGCAAGCCTGCAAGGTCGCCCGGCCTGTCGAGAACAGGCCCTGACGTCACTTTCATGTTCACGCCCATCTCGTTGGCTATGATATGCGCGAGAGTGGTCTTGCCAAGACCGGGAGGGCCGTGGAACAGCGTATGGTCCAGCGCCTCGCCGCGCATCTTGGCGGCTTGTATGTAAATCCTGAGATTGGATACTATTTCGCCTTGTCCGGTGAAATCTTCGAGTTCGCGGGGTCTGATTATTCCGTCTAAATCCTTATCTTTGCCCTCGTTTGTATTGTGCGGGTTGAAGTCGGTCATTCCGTTCGATTCTTTACAATTACAAATATAATTCTTTTTAAATTTATTTTGTTATTGTTATAATCTTCGGTTGAAATGTTAAAAACTAACTTCATCCATTGATTTTCAATAATTTAAATTTAAAAAGAGAGTTGAAAACTTTATTGGGTGACCTGGATTGAAATGTTGAATACTCCGGCACTTCGGATATAAACAGAAATACCCCGGGTTTATAAACAGACTTTTCAACATTGAAATAATTAGTAAATGTTAAAAAATAAGTTGCCCACTCACGGCTGCGTGGGCGCAGACGGTCTGCAAACCGTAGCAACTTATTTTTTACCGTCAATATAAAGATGTTGATAAACAGTAAATCTACATCGCTGCTTCGTGACAGGATATCTTCCGAAAAGGAAATATTCTGCCGTTCACTGTTCCTTTCTGCCAAGTGGTTCGTGGCCGTCGAAGCTGCTCCTGAAAGCATAAACTTCATAATACTACCCGATTCCGAATCAGCGGAATACTGTGCCTCAGACCTGTACAGCCTTACAGAGGGAGATACGGTCTTCTTTCTTCCATCTTCAGGAAAGAACATAGAACGCAGCAACTACAAATCTTCCCTCGGGGTGCAGCGGACAGCGGCGATAGAGAAGATTCTGTCTTATAAGTCGGGCAGACTTTTCATAGTCACTTATCCGGAGGCGCTCGAAGAACTCATTCCCGGCAGCAAGGAAATAAGCGATTCAGTATTCACTTTGTCGGCTGGAGATGAGATTTCTCACGATTCCCTGCAGGAGCGCCTGGTGAAAGAGGGATTCGAGAAGGTTGACTTTGTCTCCGCTCCCGGCCAGTATGCGATAAGGGGTTCCATAGTGGATGTTTTCTCATATTCCCGCAATTTTCCTTTCCGCATATCCTTCTGGGGAGACGAGATAGAAAAGATTAACGTATTCGACTGCAACACCCAGCTGTCGAAGGAACAGGTGCAGTCTGCGGAGATTGTATCCGGAATAATCTCCGAAGGCAGTTCAGCGGAAAACAGCATACTCGAGACTCTTCCGCAGAATACCCTCATCTGGCTCGATTCTTCCGACATGTACCGGGAGAAAGATTTTTTCCAGCTGACGGAGCGGTATCGCAGGGTATTCATCGATACGCCCCTGTCGCGCCAGAACGAGGATACTGTCGACTTCGAAATAGCCCCGCAGCCGGTATTCAACAAGAATTTCGAACTCCTTACCGAGGATATACGCTCCAAAATAGAAGAGGGCTACAAGGTATTGATATTCGGGCAGAAGGCTAACCAGCTCGACCGTATCCAGTCCATCCTGTCGCAGAACGGAGGACTTCTCCCTGAGTTCGTAAAGGGAAAGAATATCCACAACGGATTCATAGACAAGCAGGACAAGATATGCTGCTATACCGACCATGAGATATTCGACCGTTTCCACCGTGTCAGCATACGCCGCAGCGTGGAAAAGACGGAGCAACTCACGATCAACGACCTAAACTCCTTCAATATAGGAGACTACGTAGTCCATATCGACCATGGCGTGGGAGTTTTCGGCGGACTGGTGCGTCTGCGAGACGATTTCGGAAGGGTGAACGAAGTGGTAAAACTGACTTACAAGGACGGCGACGTGGTATTCGTATCCGTACACGCCCTGCACAAGATATCCCGCTTCCGTTCCCGCGACGGCGAAGCACCGAAAATCAACAAGCTCGGCTCCAAGACATGGATGACCCTGAAGAGCAACGCCAAGTCGAGGGTAAAAGACATAGCGAAAGACTTGATACAGCTGTACGCACGCCGCAAGGCGTCCAAAGCCTATGCCTTTTCGCCCGATACATACCTGCAGGAGGAACTTGAATCTTCCTTCATGTACGAGGATACTCCGGACCAGGAACTTGCATCCAAGGCAGTAAAGCGGGACATGGAAGACACCTGTCCCATGGACCGTCTGGTCTGCGGAGACGTAGGTTTCGGAAAGACTGAAATAGCCATACGGGCTGCATTCAAGGCCGCCGTGGACGGCAAGCAGACAGCAGTGCTTGTTCCCACCACAATACTCGCACTTCAGCATTATACCACTTTCTCTGAGCGTCTGAAGAATCTTCCCTGCACCATAGAATACGTTAGCCGCCTGCGCAGCGCAAAAGAAATCAGCGATATACGCAAACGGCTGGAAGAAGGTAAGATAGACATACTGATAGGCACTCATAAGATACTTTCAGATTCCTTCGTTTTCAAAGATTTGGGTCTGCTGATAATAGACGAAGAGCAGAAATTCGGAGTGGCTGCCAAGGAGAAACTCCGCAAGATGCGCTCCTCCGTCGATACCCTTACTCTTACGGCAACTCCGATCCCGAGGACCCTTCAGTTCTCGCTGCTCGGTGCCAGGGATCTCAGCATAATCAACACTCCTCCACCGAACCGCATTCCGGTGCAGACGGAAATAATCCTGTTCGACAAGGAAGAAATCCGCAGCATAATCAACTACGAACTCAATCGCGGCGGACAGATATTCTTCCTGCACAACAAGGTTGAGGAACTGCCTGCAATCTACGAAATACTCCACCGTCTCGTACCCGATATGAAAATCTGCGTGGCGCATGGCAAGATGGAATCCAAAGAACTGGAAAACAGGATGTTGGAATTCATACGCGGCGACTACGACATGCTTCTGTGTACCACCATCGTAGAGAACGGGCTCGACATTCCCAATGCCAATACGATAATAATAAACCAGGCCCAGAACATAGGTCTGAGCGACCTGCACCAGCTGCGCGGCCGCGTCGGGCGCTCCAACCGCAAGGCTTTCTGTTATCTGATAGTACCTCCGCTTACCACCCTTACCGACGATGCCCGCCGCAGGCTCAAGGCCATCGAGGAATTCAGCGACCTGGGCAGCGGATTCAACATAGCCATGCAGGATCTCGACATCCGCGGAGCCGGCAACCTGCTTGGTGCCGAACAGAGCGGATTCATAACCGACATGGGATTCGAGACTTACCAGAAAATCCTGTCCGAGGCCATGGAGGAACTTGGAATAGAGGCCGGAATAATAACCCGCAGCGACCGGGGAGCCTTTACCGTCGACTGCACTGTCGAAACCGACCAGCAGGCCCTCATCCCCGACGGTTACATAGACATAACTGCTGAAAAGATAAGAATTTACAAGCAGCTCGACTCGCTTTCTTCAGACAAGGAGATAGACCTTTTCAAAGTGCAGCTGCAGGACCGTTTCGGCCATCTTCCTCCAGAGGTTGAAAATCTTTTCGATGTCGTAAAGATACGCAATGCCGGAGCGCGTCTTGGCTTCGAAAAGATCGTGGTCAAGAACGGAATGTTCATAGCATTCTTCATCGCCAACCAGATGTCCCCTTATTTCCAGTCAGACGTATTCTCCCGAGTGCTCGAAAGGGTGAACGGCGGGGTATACTCTCTGGAGGTAAAACAGAGTAAAGGAAGGCTCAAACTTTTCACCAGAAACGTTGATTCCCTGCAAAAAGCCCGGATAATACTTAGTAAGTTGGAATAAAATTCATAAATTTGCAGGTTTGCAGATTGAAAGCAAATGTCGAATCTGTTAGTGGTAATAGGAAACACTGCCGTTAAGGCAGCCTGGTCGGACGGCACCGTTCTCGGCAAGACCTTCCGTTACCAGGGCGAGAGGGTAATAGACTTCGTCACTTCACTCACAGTGCGGCAGGCCCCCCTTGCCATGGCCGTGGTGTCGGTACGGGAAATCCTTCCCGAAGAGGAGAGCGCCCTCCTTGCCGCCTGTCCCAATCTGCTGCTTCTCGACAACACTCGTCCTGAAATTCTTTCCGAATACGTTTTCCCCGAATACCTTACCTACGACCGCATGTCGTCCCTGGTGGCTGCACGATACCTTTTCAAGGGCAAGGCCTGCACTGTATTCGACCTCGGCACCACGCTCACGGTCGATTTCATGGACGGCGACGGCAACTATCTCGGAGGAAACATTTCCCTGGGCTGCCGCACCCGCTTCAAGGCTGTCAACCGTTATTCCAGGGCACTCCCTTTGGTGAACATGCCGCCGCAGACGTCCTTTCCCGGGACATCCCTGCAGGGTTCGATAGAATCAGGAGTGATTTCAGGTATAGAGTTTGAAATAGACGGCTACATCAGGTCCAATCCCGGGAACATTGTGATTTTCACGGGCGGCGACGCAAATTATTTTGCAACCCGGAGCAAAAACTCCGTATTTGTCGTCAGCAACCTCGGGCTGATGGGCCTTGCAATCATTACCGATGAATATGTCAGGAAAAACATTGAATAGCCTCCTGTCGGCAATCTTTCTGCTGACTGCCGGCGGTCCGGGCCTCTTCGCCCAGACCTTCGGGAGCTATACTCCATACTCCATCTTCGGCGTCGGTGACCTTTCATCTCCCGGTACCGCCTACAACAAGAGCATGGGAGGAGTGGGAATAGCTTCCCGCAACCACCGTTTCCTCAATCCGGTCAATCCTGCCGCCGTAACCGCAAGGGATTCCCTCGCATTCATGGCAGATTATTCCGTCCTGCAGGACAACAAACTCTTCCGCCAGGGAGACATGCGTTCAGCCTCCAATACCGCGAACATAGGCGACCTCATGATTTCCTTCCCCATCTGGAGGTCTTCCGCCATGATGGTGGGAATCATGCCTTTCAGCAGCACCGGTTACGGATATTCCTACGACGTCACCAATCCGGAAATAATAGGACGTACCGGCAACATCAACTATTCAGCGAAGGGTCAGGGTACTATGTATCAGCTGTTTGCCGCCGCCGGAGTGACCTTCTGGCGCAGGCTGTCGCTGGGAGCCGAGTTCATTTATTTCTTCGGCAAGAACGAAAAGACATTCACCGAATCCTTCACTGACGACTCGTTCAACGGTGCGTCCAACGGCCATCTGCTCCAGCTCTCCGCTCCCGCCGGAAAGTTCGGACTGCAGTATGAGCAGCCTCTCGGCACCAAGGCGTCAGCAACGCTCGGAGCCACATACCGTACGGAGGCTATAATCGGCGGTCACACAAAGACTTACCGTATGTCCGAAGGCACTGCTGCCTCGGATACTCTGTACTTCAATTCCGGAGTTCCCCAGGGGGTGCGGCTCGCAAGCGAAATCGGCGTCGGACTGAGTTTCCGTTATGCCGACAAATTCCAGGCGGAATTAGACTACACCCGTTCCGACTGGCGGGGCACAGGTCTCGACACCGCAGAAGGATTCACCGGCAACCTCACGGCCGGCCCCGGAATGTCCGTATTCACTACGTCCCTGTCGGAATCTTACCGCCTCGGATTCGAGTACATCCCCAACCGCAACGACATCCGTTATTACTTGCGCAAGATAGCCTATCGCGCCGGCGCATACTGGAAAAACGAATATTACCTGCTCGACGGAGCCCCTGTAAATTCCTTTGGAATAACGCTCGGAGCCACCTTCCCGGTGTTCCGCTGGTACAACGGAATCACTTTTGGCATGGACTTTGGACAGAGAGGTTCCTTAAAGAACAATATGATCCAGGAGAGATACATTAATTTCTCGGTCGGATTCAACTTATTCGACATCTGGTTCCAGAAGTTCGCGTACGATTAGTGTAACTGCAAAAACCGATAGATATGAAAAAAGTATTTTTAGCGGCTTTAAGCCTTTTGGTGGTTCTCCCCGCCGCACGCCTTTCCGCACAGGATATGAGCAAGTACGGTGAGAACGCAGAGGAGTGCGTGAAATATCTCTCCTATTACACCGAGTATTACAAACAGAAGAATTATGACGACGCCGTTCCCAACTGGCGTATGGCATACAAGCTGTGTCCTGCGACATGCAGCCAGAACCTGCTTATCCACGGTTCCGACCTTATATCCCGCCTCATAGCGAAGAACTCCAAGGACGCAGTCATGGTGGCAGGTCTCGTAGATACGCTCCTCACCCTGCAGGACCAGAGGGCAGAGCTGTATCCCAAGTATGCGGCCACCGCCCTCAACAACAAGGCCACCTATGCGGCCAAGTATCTGTCCAAGGACTCCAAGAGGGTTTACGGCATATACGAGGGTGTAATCGCATCCCTTGGCGACAAGACCAAGGCTTCCGTGTTGTTCAACGACTTCAAGTCGGCCGTCGACCTCTATGGCGAGGGCGCACTGGGCACCGAGGAAATCCTCAACCTGTACTCCCGCAACATAGAGATGCTTGATGCCATCGTCCCCGCTTCCGATATAGAGAAGAAGCAGATCGGCGATTTCCGCACCAACATAGAGAACCTGTTCATCTCCAGCAAGGTGGCCTCCTGCGACGACCTGCTCGCCCTCTTCGGCCCCCGTTACGAGGCTTCTCCCAACGACCTTGCCCTTGCCACCAACATCGTCAAGATGCTGTCCCTGGCAGATGACTGCAACGACAACGACCTCTTCCTGAACGCCGTCACCACCATGTACAACCTGGAGCCTTCGGCAGCGGCAGCTTATTACCTGTACAAGCTGCACTCCTCCAAGGACAACGTCTCCGAGGCTGTCAAGTACATGCAGGAGGCAATCGACCGCGAGGACTCCGACGTCAAGCAGGATGCATCCTATCTGTACGAACTTGCGGTCTACAGCTTCAAGAACGGCCGTTCCGCTGCCGCATTCGAGGCTGCAAGCAAGGTTCCCGCAATGGATGAGGAACTCGCCGGCAAGGCCTACCTGCTCATAGGTACCATCTGGGGTTCCACTACCTGCGGCGGCGACGAGATTGCAAGGCGTGCACCTTACTGGGTGGCATGCGACTACATGAACAGGGCCAAGGCGGCAGATGCTTCCCTCACCGACGACGCCAACCGCTATATCGGCCAGTACAGCAAGTACTTCCCTCCTGCAGCCGACGCGTTCATGTACGACATCACCAACGGCCAGACCTACACCGTCGTATGCGGCGGAATGAGGGCCACCACCACCGTTCGTACGGTAAAATAGCTTGAAATTCAGAATACAATATTCCGGCATACTGGCAGGCGTCGTTGCGCTTGCCAGTATTGTCGTATCATGCTCGGGCTCCCTTGGCGAGGCGGATGCGCTGGACCTGTCCAAAACCCCGGTGCAGACGCTCCGGGACATGTTCTCCGTGCAGACCAAGAACGGAAAGGTGGAGATGCGTTTCGAGGCACCTGTCATGGAGACCTACGACAACGACACGCTCAAACTCGACCTTTTCCCCGGCGGACTTTCAGTATATTCCTACAACGAGGAAGGTATGCTGGAGAGTGTTATATTCTCCGACAACGCAAGGCATGAGGTGGATAAGACCGGCAAGCGCAGCGACGTTTGGTCCGCTTATGGCAACGTGCTGATAAACAATGTTATAAAGCACGAAGCCATGGAGACGGACACCATCTACTGGGACGAGACGAAGAAGGAAATATACACCGACTGCTACGTCAAGATGTACTCTCCCGACGGTTTCATGCAGGGCTACGGAATGCGTTCCGACGACCATGCCCGCAATTCCATACTCCGCAAACCTTTCAACAGTTACGCCGTTTCGCAGCAGGATACAACGCTTGTTGTTATTGATTCTGTGAATTTTATTGGTGCTTTCCCAAAAAATTAGTAAATTCGCGGCCCATTACTTTTGAAAGAAAAAATTAAAAGATAAAACACAATGGCGGTTCTTCAGAAAATTCGCGTAAAATTCGGCCTTGCGATATCCATCATTATCGCTCTGGCCCTTCTCTCTTTTATCATCGACCCTGGTACCCTTGAGTCCGCACTCCACGGCATGTCAAGCAAGTACGACGTTGGCCGCATCGCCGGCAAGCGCGTCTCTTACACCGACTTCCAGGAGAACGTTGACCGTTTCACAACCATCCATCAGGTAGCCACCGGTTCCTCCGTTGCAAACGAGCAGACCCAGCAGCAGATCCGCAATGCCGCATGGCAGGATTATGTTGACAGGTACATGTTCACCGAGAACGCAAAGAAGGCAGGCATCCGCGTCGGCACCGACGAGATGGTAGACCTTACCACCGGTGACAACATTTCTCCCGTCCTCGCACAGAATCCCGCGTTTGCGGACGAGACCGGCGCTTATTCCCCCGAGGCTCTGCGCACCTTCGTGCAGAATGTCGGCTCAGACGGCAGCGGCAGCCTCAAGACCTTCTGGAACTATCTCCAGAACACCGTTCTCACCAACAGGTACTACGAGAAGTACAACGCCCTGTTCTCCTCTGCCGACTATCTTCCCCAGGTCTTCGTCGACCGCGCACTCGCTGAGGGCAACACCACCGCAACCGTAGAGTACCTCATGGTTCCCTTCAACTACAACGACAGCACCGTGAAGGTTTCCAGCCAGGATATCCAGAAGTACTACAAGGACCACAAGGAGAACTACAAGCAGGCCGCAGGCCGCGACATCGAGTATGTGGTGTACGAGGTTGTCCCTTCCGCAGCCGACGTTGCCGCCACCAGCGACGAGGTTGAGGCCCTTCTGCCCGAGTTCGCCGCCACCACCAACATGAAGGCTTTCCTCCTTCGCAATTCCGAGCGCACCCAGTACGACCACTGGTACAAGCAGGGCGAACTCAAGACCGTTTCTTCCGAAATTGACGACTTCGTCTTCGGAGCGGCTGCAGGCGTATCTCCCGTCTATAAGGACGGCAATGTCTTCCGCAGCGCCAAGGTGCTCGCAAGCGCCATGGTTCCCGATTCCGTATACGTCAAGCATATCCTCCTCCAGGGCGCCGATGCACGCCACCTGGCAGACAGCCTCTGCGGCGTCGTTGCCAAGGGCGGCAACTTCGCAAGCCTCGCAGCCCTTTATTCCGTCGACCAGAATTCCGCTGACGGCGGAGAGCTCGGCAACCTCGGCTGGTTCACCCAGACCTACACCATCCCCGGATTCGAGGGTTGCGTGACCGCCGAAATCGGCAAGCCTTTCGTGCTCAACACCCAGTACGGCAGCCATGTCGTCGTTGTAAGCAAGCGCACCAAGCCCGTTGCCAAGAAGCAGGTCGCCATCCTCGAGAAGACCTCCCTTGCCAGCAAGGAGACCTTCAACGAGTTCTACGCCAAGGCCAACCGCTTCGCCACCATCGCGAACGGTACCTATGAGGGTTACAAGAAGGCCGTCGACTCCACCGGAGTTTATTCCCACACCATGAACAACGTCACCGAGGCCACTGCCAATTACGGTTCCGTAAGCCAGGCCAAGGAAATCACCCGCTGGGTGTACGACGCCAAGAAGGGCAAGGCCTCCAACATCATCACCGTCAACAACAACTTCTTCTTCGTCGTCGCCCTCAAGGACATCCGCGAAGAGGGATACAGGAGCGTAAACGAGGTCGCATCTTCCATCAGCGACATCCTTCAGACCGAGCAGCTCGGCAAGAAGACCTGCGCCGATGTGGCAGCCAAGATCCAGGGTCTCAATTCCCTCGAGGAGATTGCCACTGCCCTTGGCGTGCAGTCCGCAAAGGTTGAGGACGTTGCATTCTCTTCCATGTCCCGCACATCCCTTGAATCCGCTCTCGTAGGTGCCGCTTCCGTGGCTCCTGAGAACCAGGTCTGCGGCCCTGTCGCCGGCCAGGTGTGCGTGTACGTATTCAAGGTCTCCGACCGCGAGACAGGTTCCTTCTACACCGCCGATGACATCCGTGACAACGAGTCCCAGAAGGCCCGCTACACCACGCAGATGATTATCCCCGAGATGATGAAGAAAGCCGACGTCAAAGACAATCGCGCCCGCTTCTTCTAGCAGTTGCAGGCACCAGATAAAGACCGGCCGTCACGACAGGGTGATGGCCGGTCTTTTTGTAATTGAGTAATTATTTATTAGTTTTGTCGTTAAGTCTATTTCAGAATTAAGTTGAATAATCGGAGAGATCAACGATATAGTATTACATCAGATTCTATATAAAGTAATAAATATGAAGAAAATTGTATCATTTATCATCATTGCTTTTGTTTCGGCCTTCAACCTTTTCGGGCAAAACGGAAGCGACAGATTTGATGTCGGCCTTGGGTTTGCTCCTTTTTTCTTAACATCGAAGGATGAGGCACTGGAAACTCCTTATAAATATGATGCATACTTTGAATGGCGTCACGATTTTGGTAAAAGGGTGGACGTTGGAGCGAGGATAGACTATAAAGGCTCCCCGGCAAGATGCTATAACTCAGAAACATTCACTCGCTTCTATGGCTCCCAGCACGCAGTTGCCGTTCAAGCATTAGCTGACTTCAACTGCTTACCCGGCAAATCAATCAATCCGTATATCGGTATTGGTCTAGGCCCCGCATTGATTGTCCACAATTGGACATCGAAAGAAACGGCTATTGTTTCTGACACAACAAAACTGGGTCTTGAAGGCCCTCTTGGAGCATTTCCATCTTTCACATGGTGGGTTGTAAGCCCACGAGCCGGAGTGGAATTGTTCAATCATCTGAGATTATCTTCTTCTGTAGATGTTTCTTTGTCTGAATTGCTTTGGGCTGTCTGTTTTAACGTCGGCTGGACTTTCTGAGGATAATGACACATGGGTGGTCGGAAACTATAAACTTGTCCCGGCATCGGAAGAAATGGAGAGCTGGATGAAGTCAACGATCTTCCGGCCTCCGGTGATGTGATACCCGGAGTATCACCGGATAGTGGTCTGAGATGCCGCCGTTCCAGCGGGGGCCGATCCAGGCACGCAAGGGCTTTGTGCCGCCCCAGGTGCGGTCTTCCTCGGTCAGGAATGTGTGGCGGAAGACCGTCTCTTTTACGTTCAGGCCGCGGGCAAAATGGCCGTCAATCTTCTCCCAGGAACCGTTGTATTTGATGGTCCCCTGACCACCTACCTTCCACACATCGTCGTTGAAGTCCCCGACGGAAAGCACGGGTCGCAGGGCGGCAAGAGAGTCCATCAGGGCCGTCATCCTCGCCATGGCGACGGCCCTGCGGCGGCCGGAGTCCGGGCCCACCTTGGAAGGATGATGGTTGACGATGATGCACAGGCTGTCGAATTCTGCCACCAGGATGTCCCTGGTGGCCATCACGGCACCGGAGGTGTCGTACAGATGATGCGCCCTGGAACCCAGCAGGCGCAAGGAACTCCGGCGGTATAGAAGTGCGCAATCTATCCCGCGCCTGTCGGGGGATTCATAGTGAACGATGGAATAGTCCAGCTTGCGAAGAGGGGTGGAATGCACCAGCCTCTCCAGCACGAAACGGTCGCCGACCTCCATGAGCGCAACGGCGTCCGGCAACCGCCCTTCCTGCTGTGAAATGAGAAGCAGGGTTTTTGCTATTGCATTGCATTTGGTGTAGAAACGTCCCCGGGTGTGGCGCCCCGTAGTATCGTTACGGTAGTCCAAGAAGTTCTCCACGTTCCAACTGACGACCAGCAGGCTGTCAGCCGTCATCCCTGTCCGCAACAATAGCGACAGGAGCAGTATGACCGGCATGATAAAATGTCAGAGGGACAAAACGGACTCTTCAGAAAGTCCGGTAGCGGAAGATATGGTTGCCGTGGGGATGCCGGCAAGTTTCAAATTTTTCGCTACTTGTTCAATGCCTTGTTCAATGCCTTTTACATAGAACTCCTGGGCGATTTCCTGACGGTCTTCGTCGGTGAGGTAAGAGCGGACGTCGTTGTCGAACATAGAGCGAAAGTATTGAAGTTTGTCCTGGTCCGGAATGGGCGACTGCCGGCTCGACTCGAAAATCGGGTCGTACTTGCCGCCGTACCGCTCCGGTCTGCTCGCAAAATTACTCATATTTTGCAGAATATCAAACCAGACATGTTTTGGAGTGATGCTGTTGTTTTTCATGGCTTTACGGATAAATGGTTTCGGCAAAGCTAAGAAGCGTCAGCCGCATCCGCAATACCCCTCGGGCAAGTTTTGCGAAATCTTTTGAAAGAATCGTAAACTTGTGACGAAAGGAGGCTTTTGCGAGCCTAAGATCGGCGTTTCTGGGCCCGGACGGAGGTTCTCGCGTGCTGGCGGGCCTAAAGTTGCAGTTTCTGGGCCCGGATGGAGGGTCTTGCGTGCTGGCGGGCCCAAAGTCGCCGTTTCCGGGCCCGGATGGCACTATATTGTGCATCGTGCTTCGCAATGTCAAGATTGAACTGTTCTCCGACCTTCTGTGTGTATATTGAAGCCTCAACCCCCGCATTCCGCTTGTCGAGCATCGCCAGGGCCGTGTCGTCCACATAGTTGTCAATCAGAACAATACGCTTCTCTGCACTTCTTATCAGATTGCAGACGAACTCGTACGCATCGTATATCTGACCGTCGAAAAACACGCACTGCTTATTATCTTCTTTACGGCTCTCGAGTTTGGCAAAAACCTGATCTATCTTCTGGTCGGTCTCCAATTGGCGAACTTCCAATCTGTCCAACCGTTGAAAGACTTGAGCATGCATAATAAAGAAATGACGCATAGAAACGAAAGCACGCATAATGGCAATACTGACTTGCCTTGCATTATGGCTTTTCAGAACAGTGGCAAGCATTACGACTCCTTGTTCCGTAAAGGCGTACATATCGGCTCCTCCGGTGTTGTATCCAAGGGGTATCACAGATTGTGACACCCCTCTGGCGATCAATTCGTTAGCCTCGACTCGAGTGAGTTTGAACATGAAATCGTCTGGAAAACTGCTGCTGTTTCTTCTCACAGCTTGTCTGAGTGACCATTACATAGGAACCACGAACGGTGTAGATTCTTTTTTCAATATACGCAACATCAAATGAAATGTTTACGTCAGTAGTCTTCTTCTCCATACTTTAGCACTTTCTCCAAATCTATGAAAAAGAGTGAGTACCGTCAAGGAACGGAGAGAAGGTTTTGCTGATTCTTTTGAAAGAATCGTAAACTTGTGACAAAAGGAGGCTTTTTCGGGACTAAAGTTGCCATTCCCCGGCCGGAATGGAGGCGGCTCCGTTTATTTCAGTGCTTTAATTGACTCGGCGGAGAGGCCGGTCACGGCGGCGATAGTAGCGTCTGGGATGCGCTCGGCCTTCATTTTCAAGGCGACTTGCTGGATGCCCTGCCCGATTCCTTGCTGGATGCCCTGCTCAATTCCTTGTTCGATGCCTTGCTCGACACCCTTTTCGAAGCCGGCCTCGGCCCCTTTAGCATAGAACTCCTGAGCTATTTCCTGGCGGTCTTCGTCGGTGAGGTAAGAGCGGACATCGTTGTCGAACATAGAGCGGAAGTATTGAAGTTTGTCCTGGTCCGGAATGGGCGACTGGCGGCTGGACTCGAAAATCGGGTCATACTTGCTGCCGTACCGCTCCGGTCTGCTCGCAAAATTACTCATATTTTGCAGAATATCAAACCAAACTTCGACGGGAGTCGCGGCCTTGCCGGGCTCTCCCGCAAAGCGAGGGAGCTCACACAGGTAGAGGTTAAGGAGGCTTCTGCGCGTGTACCCGTCTCCGGTGGTCTCCCGCAGCTGGTAAGTGTAAATCAGCTTGTCGACATCGTGCTTGAGACGGAAGTTCATGAAGCAGACTACATAGACCGGCATAAGATTCCCGTAGGAGTCCCCCTTATGCAGCTGTGTATGAACCATAGACGCCCCGTAATAGAGGAGCCTGTTGCGGAGGAACTCCTTGTCGGCACGCTGCATCTCCACGATGATCTTGCGCCCGTCTGCGGTGTGGCAGAGGACGTCCATGATGACCTTCTTGTCGTCACCTTTCCAGAGGTCTACTTCGTTGGGTTCGTACTCGATGTGGACGATGTCTTCCGGCAGGATGTCGTTGAGCAGGAGCATGAGGTTCCGCTCATTGTGTCCGAAGACGTGCTTGAAGGCCCAGTCGCAGAGGAGGTCGATGTATGTGCTGGACGTAATGCGGATGATGAGGTCTTCCCGTTCCTCGGGGGAGAGAACGCGGAAGCGGTCGTATTCACTGATGATGGCCTCGTACTGAGCGAACTGCTCGGGAGTGATGCTGTTGTTTTCCATAGCTTTTTTTGTGCAAATATGGAGAGTGCATTTTGAAATCCAATGGAATTTAAAAAATCAGCGACGCAATTTTGCTGTATTTTATATGAAAACAATAACTTTGCATTGTAATAATACGCTATGGTTTCCCTGAAAAGAATTTTTTTTACAATGTTCATGCTTCTTGCCGTTTCTTGTTCAAACAGGCGGGTACAGATTCAGTTGAACGATGTGGCTTCATATATTGATGACAGGCCGGACAGCGCGCTTGCCGTTTTGGAATCAATCCGCAATGAAGAGTTGACAACGCGCCCTTTGAGGGCCAGGTATTCGTTGTTATACGCCATGGCTCTGGATAAGAATTATATAGACACAACGGACGCAAGCATTATCATGCCGGCTGTGCAGTGTTATAATCGCTGTGGTTCGGTTGATGATAAAATCAAGGCGTATTATTACCAAGGTATTGCTTATCTCAACGGAAAGGAATATGATAAGGCAATAGTATCTTTTACAATTGCAGAAGAATTGATACCACAGGCTCATGACATGCGTTATGTCGGTTTGTTGTATTCCCGAATGTCAGACTTATATAATTGCACATATAATTCTGAACAAGAACTTAGATATATAGACCTTGCCATGGACGCTTTTGCAGAGTGTAAGGCAAATAATTATAAATATACAACCCTGCATAGAAAAGCACAGGCTTTGGCAAATGCTAAACGCACTGGTGAAGCAAGCAGAATTTACGAGAGTTTAATAAACGAAGCCGGACTTCCAAAATCTTTGGTTTTAACAGCAAAAGGTGATTATGCTTTACTATTGTCGACCGTAAGCGACGGCGATACTCAAAGGGCCTTGAATTTATATGAAAGCGTTCTTTCAGAGTCGGGCGGCCTACGTGATATCAATCAATGGGCGTCATATGCTTATACTCTAACTGCATGTGGACATAGTAACGAATCCGTACAAGTTTTTAATCAATTGTATACTCTTTACCCGGAAGATACCGCAGTAATAGATATCTGGAAGGCTTCGGCCTTTGAACAAGAGCAAGAATTCGGCCGCGCCTTTTACCTTTTAAAACACTCCTTATCCCAACAAGATTCATTGCTAAACATCAAGTTGTCCCAGGCTTCAACCAGAGCTCTGGTCGAGCATGTTTCTTATGAAAACAGTAAACTTCAGGTTGCCAAGAAAAACAATCAAATCCGCTCAATACTGATGCTGCTGCTGATAGTTACTATAGCTGTAGCAGTCTTTTTATATCTGCGCAGGCGGAATGAGAAACTAATGAAAGAACGGATAGAACTAATAGATATAGCCGAAGTTATGCGCTTCAAACTAAAGGAATCTGAAGAAGGACGGTATCTTGAGAAGAAAGAATTCGAAAACACCGTTAATACTATGGATTCGGAAATATCGTTACTGCGTCAAGAGGTAAAAGCCAAGGAACAGACCTTATACGAACTGCGGTCAGAATACGCGCGCATTTACCACTCGCAATTCAAGTATCTAGGGGACTTATGTGAAACCTATCTACGTGCGAACGAAAGGAGAGACTCTCAGCGTATTGTTTATGAGAAGGTTCAAGATATGATTAAGGATATAAGTCTTGACGAGAACGGGCAGAAACGCTTTGAACACAAGATAAACAATAAACTTGATGGAATAATGAGACACTTTCGAGAAGATTATTCATGGCTTTCTGAAAAAGATTACCGTTTCGTCAGTTATTTATTCGTTGGTTTTGATGCAACAACGATAAGTATCATACTTAATATGCCGTCAGTTGATGCGGTCTACATGAGGAAGTCAAGAATCAAAAAAATGATTCGGGAATCAAATACAAAAAGAAAGGAAACCTATCTGGATATAATGCCATAAATCTTTAATAATCAATGATATATCGCTATAAAAGGGCGTTTTTGCGCGAGGTTGTTATGCTCAATCGTCTATTAGTCAGCAGTTTAGCGAGTTTGTAAAAAATCTTGTTAGATTTTTTAATTATATAAGGATAAAAACGGCCTTCTACCAAAGTAGGAGGCCGTTTTTTGATATTGCGCAGTTAGATTTTAATTACTCTATTTTTTGGCGTCAAGATGCAAACCTCAGTAACTTTGCCGGTCGAAAAATGTTAATATTTAAAATGAAAAAGATGAATTCAAAAAAGTATTCTTTATTGCTAATTCTTCTTGTGCTTTGTTCCTTTAATGGAAAAGGCGCAACGTATTCTGATGGCGGCAACCCAATTGTCATTCTGCCGGCAAATCATACCGGGACCACATTCCCGAACCGTTCAATAGTTCCGATAGAGGCATACTACTCAAGTCTTGCATCTTCAGTAGTTGTATCCTTTACAGTGGATCTCGGGAGTGTAGATGTCGTCGTGTCAAATATCGATGCGGGAGAAACTGTTGAAGTAACAATTGATTCTTATGATGCACCGTCGTTCATTTCTATTCCTTGGACAGAAGGTCTTGTTTCTGTTCAATTCATATTGGATGACGGACAACTGTATTATGGTGAATTTAACTTATAATTCTATGAAGAGGATTTTGTTTGTTACGGGCATTATTGCTTTTTTAGTTTGATGTTCAAAGGAAGCCGCTATAGGTGTCGACAATAATCCCGAGGATAAGGATTTAAAGACAGAGTTTGCTATAATTCTTTCAAAAGCAGTTTACAATGAGCCAACCTTGAGAATTTTTATCAAGAATACCGCCATGAGGTGCATAGATAAGGACAATGATGTTTTCTATCCTTGGGTAAAAGATGAAAATGTAGATGGGCGGACATTTAGAGAATTATTGTCGATATATGATGACAATAGTCTTCTGAATGAAATAGAAAAACAGTTACCGCTTCTAAATATTCTAGTGCCGGATTGGACTTGGATAGCAGAAGATGCATTTGGGTTGCAGTCATGGGATTTGTCTGTAAACGAAGTAGGGGTAAGTTTACCAATGAATAATGGTCGGGCCCCTGTTTATAGAAATGGGGTTGCAGTTTTTGAAATCAAATCAGGGGAAATTCCTACATCTCCGGTTCTTATCATTAAGAATAATGAAAGGATTGTATTAAAGCCAGGGACAAAAGGTTCCGATCCTGAATATACTTTCAGGAATGAATGCTATGACAACCGTGACGGAGACGGCTTTACGGTTAATACAAAAGCGTATAGTTATACTGAGCATAACATGACAGTTGCAACAGCAACCAATAAAATATCGTACAATAAAGTAAGCAGTGTTGAGGAGCAAGCATATTCAAATTATTTATCAACGGGCATTCCCCAAAGGGATTATATATACTATGGTCTAACGTCTTCTTCCGGGACAGGAGATATTCGGCATCAGTACCATGAAAATCTCTATCGTTTCAAACTGAAAACGTTAAATAACAATTACTATTTTGATTCGACAGGAGATTACTCTTTACTGGTTGCCCATCCTAACAACAATAACGCACTGAGTGATGAAGACCTTCAGTCTATGATTTGGGCGGAAGGGAATCTTGAGGTGGATTTCTTGATAAACCTTGGTGCCAGAGCTGAGGTCGCTTACAGCAGAAAGTCCTTTGCCCTTCCAATACAAGATGCGTTCATCGTCAAGAAAGTATATGAGAGAGTCAAAACCGGTTTTCTTGGAATTCTGACTGAACGCCTGTATTATGTTGACCGGACTTGCTTTGAACCTAAATGGGTAGAGGCCGACATCGACCTTTTTAATTGGGATGTTGCAAAGTATCCAAGGGAATACCAGGTGAGCGTAATGGAGGTGGATGACTCAGAAACCCTAACATACAGTTTCACTTATAATGGAACATATTTAACCAATTGGACAGTAAGTAGTGAATCGGGCAATACCAGTAAAACAGGTTCAAGCAACGGAGGATCATCAACAACGCAACAATCAGTGACATATACGTATACACGTTCCGGTACTTCCGATTTGCTGGGAGACTTTTGGGTTGACTTTGATGATTCAATTATAGTGGGCCGAGGCGCCGGCTTTGCTCTGATAAAGCAATATCCGACAGGCACAGTCGATGTGCTGATGAGAGCCAAGTAGCGAGGTGGGCAAGACGTTCCCTTTTTTAGTATCTTTGCATGCATAAATAGCTTTAATTATGAAGAAGAATATTCAGTTAATCTTTGCTTTGGCACTCTTTTCAGCCACGGCAACTTCCTGCCAGGAAGAGTTCAACCGCATGGCATGGAAGAAAGCGGAGACGATTCGCGGAGAGTATACACTTGTTAATATGGCGTTTACGGACTTTCCGGCAAAAATGGACCTGAATGGAGACGGAGAGGCAAATGACCCTTACAAAGAATTACAGAGTTTTGAGAATACTGTCTGGGCAAAAGGACAGATAGAATTCGACAATACCCTTGATGAGACCAAGCCGTACATTGCTGGATTTAATGTTGATTTTCCCGTTCAAGGCATTAGGGACGAAACCGATCCCGCGTTTATTATTGGCAGCGGTTCAATCGTTCCGCTTAATCTTCATTTTTATGTGCTAAAGGACGGAAGCCTGGAATTCGAAGATTTTGAGGGTTTCGAAATCGATTCGGATGCATCAGCCCAACTCGCACTGAAGACAATTACTGATGCAGAAGTGCGCGAAACAGAAAAAGGGTTTGACGTGAAAGTCTGGAAGTATCCTGCCTATGACTTCATTTCAGAAAAGATCTACTACGGAACGGTTACCCTGTCGCTTGAAAAGAAATTATAAAGCACTCCTCCTCGCATTTTTGCTCCTGTCTGGAAGTATTGTTTACGGGCAGGAGCGCTTTGTCGTAAGGGGCCATGTGATTGATGCAGAAGATTCCGAGACTCTTATTGGGGCCACCGTGGTGTGTGGAGAGAGTTATGCGGTAACTAATTCTGACGGGTATTGGTCGCTCAATCTTGCGCGCGGTCGTAACACCTTGCAATGTGACTATCTGGGCTATTCCGGCAAGGAACTGACAATAGACCTCAGGTGCGATACCGTAATAGTCATATCTTTGTCAAAGGATGCGGTGATTCAGGAATCCGCGGTCTATGCGGACAGCCCTTCGGGCCTCGAGCTGGGCAGCATGGGCGCTTTGTCGATGAGTACAGAGCTTTTGAACCGGCTTCCTGCAGTCTTGGGCGGGCAGGATGTTCTGAAAGCCCTGCAGCACCTTCCCGGCGTACATGGAGCAGTCGACGGCACGTCCGATATTATGGTTCGCGGGGGGGATAAGGACGAAAACCTTTTCCTGATGGACGGTGTTCCGGTCTACAACACTTCCCATCTCTTTGGCTTCTTGTCTTCCTTTGCTCCCGAATCCGTCAAGAAAGCAACGTTGTATAAAGGGAATTTTCCGGCTCGCTTCGGGGGCAAAGCCTCGTCGGTGGTCGATATACGCATGATGGATGGAAACGCTGCCAAGACTTGCGGCAGCGTACGTATCGGCATGCTTAATGATGCCATTTCCGTAAACGGCCCGATAGTGCGGGACAAGCTGGTATATGCCGTGAACCTGAGGGGCATACATACAGCACCGATTGCTCCGATTCTCAAGGCGGTGCGAGCGCCGCTGTCGTATGGTTTCTATGATTTCAACGCAAAACTGACATACAGAAGTCTTTCCGACAGGATATCGTTGACCGCCTACCGGGGCGCAGATGATTTTCACTACAGCGGCACGGAATACGAGGGCCTTGACGGCCCGAAAAGATATATAGGCCGTCAGGATTTCGGCATAAAATGGAGCAACTCGCTTGCCGCGTTGAGGTGGAACCATTCTTACGGTAGCGGATTGTATTCGGACATGTCGCTTTCCGCCAGCTTCTACAGTCCGAATTCCCGTTTTGGCCTGAGGGAAGAATATATTGACGGCGTGCATCAGAAGTATTCTGATTATGTATCCCGTCTGACCGACATTCGCTTCAGATATTCCGTAGACGGTGCTGCCGGCACCGCCGGAACGTTCTCGTCGGGAGTAGAGGCCGCATACTATATCGTCGCACCGGGTATCATTGGCACTTCCGTCATTGACGGGGAGTCCGAATCTTCCTCGGTTCTCGAAGATGGGCGCACCCTGGCCTCAGCTGCATTTTATGCCGAGGGAGAATTCGTGTTTGGCCGTTTCCGGCTTGAACCGGGAATACGTCTAAGTTTCGATGCCGTAGACGGCATGGTCCATTTTTCTCCCGAACCGAGGTTCACCATGGAATACACCATTCCCGGTACTTTCGCATTGCGGGCGGGATATACACGAGTCTCTCAAGTCTTGCATTGCCTTACTACGTCGTCATTGTCTATGCCCACCGACCTTTGGGTGCCTGTCACAGGCAGGATTAAACCAGTTTCCGCAGACCATGCGTCGCTGGCGGCAATAGTTAATTTCCCGCATAATCTGGAGCTGACGTTGGAAGTATTCGGTAAATATCGACGAAATATACTTGCCTATCGTGACGGCGTTTCTTTCCTCGGTTCGTCTGAAAATTGGGAAGATATGGTTTCCGTCGGATTGGGCAGGTCCGTCGGGGCGGAGATAATGCTCCGCAAAACGGCCGGCAGGCTGACCGGGGCCGCGTCCTACTCTTTATCCTGGTCCGAAAAGCGCTTTCCCGACAGTCAGGTCGGAAGCGGCAGATGGTTCCCGGACACTTATGACCGCCGTCATTACATAGATGTATGGGCCGGATTTAAGTTGAATGAGAGCATCACATTCGACCTTTCCTGGTCCTTTGCGGGTGGGGCAATGACAACGATTGCCGACTTCATGTCTGTCGCCCCAATGTCTTCAGGTGGGTATAATGTTGGTTTTTACGAATATGAAAAGAATGGCTTCCGCCTTCCGCCGTCGCATCATCTTGACGTTTCCATGACCTTGAGGCGCCAGGCCCGCCACGGAGAGTCTGTATGGAATTTCGGCATTTATAATGTTTACAATGCCCTCAATCCCAATCTCTACTATGTGGAGAAACCATCATATGGAAAGGATAAAGTGCTGTTGCTTCATAAGATCAGCATATTGCCCATTCTCCCGTCGATAAGTTATACGTATAAGTTCTGACGCAATGAAGAAGCTTCTTTTGTCATTTGTCCCGTTGTTTGCCATCCTGTCATGTGAGACCATGGAGGAACTCAATACTGATCCCGGCCCGAAGCCGTTGAGTCTGGTCGGAATACTTATTGGAGGTGAGACAGAGCACGAAATATATGCGGGACAATGTTTCGGAACAGATGTTTCCGGGCTTCCTGCAGGAGTGAGGGCGGAGCTCATGATAAATGGAAAAGAGCAGTCACTGAATGTTATCAGTGCGCCTTCCGGGCCGGATACGCTGAGGTTTGAAGCCCCCCTCGCGCCAGGGGATGTGGTTTCTGTCAGACTCTTTGGCGAAGAATATGATGTAAGCGCCGATACTCAGATTCCGGAGCCGTGCAGGATAGAACGAATCGATACATTGACCGTTTATTCTCCGGATATATACCAGCGCACAATGAATCTTACATTAACCATTGATCCTGGGAATAATACGTGGTTTCGGACCTTCGACGCAGATATGGACGTCCAGCATTACGAGGGAACTACTGGAGAAGTCAAGGCCGGAGGCACCAGAAAGGGCGCAGGTATGCTGAACATGGATACGAATCTGTTCCGGAAGAATGCTGTTGAACTTCCTGATGAGTTTGCCGGCCAGCTCGGTCTTCCTGATAACGGTTACAATAATGCCTGGAAACTGTTTTCTCTTGGGTCGGATGCTTCCGCAGCCTTTCAACTCAACTGGACAATTGGATTCCACAGTGTGGTATCAGCTGTAAGATATCAACGGCAGACGCACTATGATTTATGTATGGCCCGTATGATAGTAAGGTCGACAGTCTGGTCCGTTGAAAGAGAAACCTGGCTTTACTTGAACTCGTTGAGCCTGATGAATTCGTTCTCAGGAGATCCATTCACTGAACCCGCAGTACTTTACGGCAATGTCAGGGGCGGTGTCGGTTGTCTTGGGGCGGCATATCAGTCCACCGTAAATATAAGCCTTTCGGATATTCTTCTCTACAGAGACATTTATATGGGCGAAGAATAAGCCTGGGCGGTTAGCGTTTGCGACGCGCATTGTACAATGTCAGAGGGAGAAAACGGTCTCTTCCGAAAGTCCGGTTACTGAAGAGATTGTTGCCGTGGGGATGCCGGCAAGTTTCAATTTTTTCGCTACTTGTTCAATGCCTTGTTCAATGCCTTTGTGTCGCCTTACGATTATTTTTTTTCAAATCTGTGAAGAAATCATTACCGCAAAGCAGCGAATACCACCATTTGTGCATCTATATAATATAATTTAGAATAATCAACAGACATATGGAAAAGAAACTCAAAACGTTTTTATTATCCTGTATCGCCCTTTTGTCTTGCATCGCGGCCTCAGCGCAGGTTTCAGACAAGAATAGTTTCGAGGTAGGAATCGGGTATGCGCCTTTGTATGGCAGTATCATTGATGACGGCCCGCAAAAAACTCATGACTATGCAGCGTATTTTGAATGGAGGCACAAAGCGGGAAAGCATTTCGACTTCGGAGTTAAATTTGATTATAAGGCCGGCCCGTATACGGCCGGAGCCATGGAAGGCATAGACATAAAGGGTCTTAACCATGTTGCCGGCATACTTGCGGTGGCAGACTTCAATATTTTCCCCGACTGGGCGGTCAACCCTTTTATCGGCATAGGGGCAGGTCCGGCCGTTAATGTTTATGAAGTAAAGTCGTACAACATCCCGGACCCTGAACGATATGCCGGCGTGGCAAAACCGGAAACGAGTTCCAAATTCGGACTCTGCCTCAGCCCTCGGGCAGGGTTGGAACTGTTCCATCACCTTCGTCTCTCGGCGTCCCTGGATGTGCCTGTTCTGCTCGGTCCGAACTGGTGGCCGATATGCTTCAGCGTCGGCTGGACTTTCTAAGGCAGGTTTTTACTTTTCTTTGAACTAACGGCGGAGGGGCAATCCTCCGCCGTCTTGTTATTCTTGCGGAGATTCGTTATTTTTGCAGGAATAAACAAATTAGAAATGAGTCTTAAATGCGGAATAGTGGGCCTGCCGAATGTTGGTAAATCCACGCTTTTCAACTGCGTGAGCAGCGGCAAGGCCCAGAGCGCCAATTTCCCCTTCTGTACCATAGAGCCCAACCTCGGTTCCACCAACGTGCCCGACAAGCGCCTTGAGGTGCTGACAGATATATGCCATCCCCAGCGGACCATCCCCGCCACGGTCGACATTGTCGACATCGCCGGCCTTGTAAGGGGCGCGAGCAGGGGAGAGGGCCTCGGCAACCAGTTCCTTGCCAATATACGCGAATGCGACGCAATCCTCCACGTGCTGCGTTGCTTCGACGACGGCAACGTGGTACACGTAGACGGCTCCGTTGACCCGGTGCGCGACAAGGAAGTCGTGGATCTGGAGCTCCAGATAAAGGACCTTGAGACCGTTGAGGCCCGTCTGGCCAAGTGCTCCAAGGCGGCTGCTGCCGGCGATAAGGAGTCAAAGAAGCTTGCTGCCCTGCTGACCCGCTATCGCGACGCCCTGCGCGAAGGCCGCAGCTGCCGCAGCGTCGAACTGCTGAACGAGGAGGAAGCGCAACTTTCCCACGACCTGTTCCTGCTCACCAACAAACCCGTTCTTTACGTCTGCAATGTCGATGACGCCTCTGCCGCAAACGGCAACGCATACGTTGAGGCAGTAAAAGAGGCCGTAAAGGACGAGAACGCAGGCATCCTCGTCATCTCCGCCCGTACCGAGTCCGAGATTGCGGAGATGGAGGACTACGAAGACAGGCAGATGTTCCTGGAAGAAATGGGACTGGAGGAATCCGGCGTCGTCCGCCTGATCCAGAGCGCCTACGCCCTGCTCGGCCTGCGCACATTCTTCACCGCAGGGGCCGACGAGTGCCGTGCCTGGACCATCCATGCCGGAGACAAGGCTCCCAAGGCGGCAGGCGTCATTCACACCGACTTCGAGAAGGGCTTCATCCGCGCCGAGGTCATAAAGTACGAGGACTTCGTGCAGTACAAGACCGAGGCCGCCGTGCGCGCCGCCGGCAAGATGGGCGTGGAAGGCAAGGACTACGTGGTGCAGGACGGCGATATCATGCATTTCTTATTCAACGTATAACACCAATAACCACATGAAAGAGAAAATCCACAGCAAATTCGTATCCCTCTTCGGCGAGGGCGGCGTATTCTATGCCGCCGCCGGCCGCATCAACCTCATCGGCGAACACACCGACTACAACGGCGGATATGTGTTCCCCGGCGCCATCGACAAGGGAATCATTGCGGAAATCAAGCCCAACGGCACCGACCAGGTGCGCCTGTATTCCCTCGATTACGATGCGAGCGCATCTTTCGGCCTCCGTGAGGAGGACAAGCCCGCCGAGGCCTGGGCATGCTATATTTTCGGCGTCTGCCGTGAAACGCTCAAGCGTGGCGGAAAGGTCGCAGGCTTCGACGCAGTCTTCGCAGGGGACGTGCCCCTTGGCGCCGGTCTCAGTTCCTCCGCCGCTCTCGAAAGCTGCTTCGCGTATGCGATAAACGACATGAACGGCAACGGCCTGAGCCGCTTCGACCTTGCCCGCATCGGCCAGAGCACCGAACACAACTATTGCGGAGTGATGTGCGGTATCATGGACCAGTTCGCCTCCTGCTTCGGCAAAAAGGGCCAGCTCATCCGACTTAACTGCAAAACGCTTGAGTATCAATACTTTCCCTTCAATCCTGAGGGCTACAGGCTCGTCCTCCTGGACACCTGTGTCAAGCATGAGCTCGCAAGCAGCGCATACAACTTCCGCCGTCAGTCCTGCGAGAGGGCCGCAGCCGCCATCAAAAAGAATCACCCCGAGGTGGAATTCCTGTCCGACTGCAAGAGGGTGTGGCTCGACGAGGTCCGCAGCGAGATAAGCGAGGAGGACTTCATCCGCGCCGAGTATGTCATCGGCGAGGTCCAGAGGGTCCTTGACGTGTGCGACGCCCTCGAAAGGGGAGATTACGAGACCGTCGGCGAGATGATGTACCAGACGCATTTCGGCCTGAGCCGCCTCTACGAGGTAAGCTGTCCGGAGCTCGACTATCTGGCCCGCCTCGCCCGCAAGATGGACGTCACCGGCTCCCGCGTCATGGGCGGCGGTTTCGGCGGCTGCACCATCAACCTCGTGAAGAACGAGTACTACGATGCTTTCGTTGCGACGGCCCGCGAGCGCTTCAAGGCCCAGTTCGGCCACGACATCAAGGTTTACGACGTCGTGATTTCCGACGGCGCGCGCAGACTCGAATAGTCCTATGCGCCGCAGCCTTGCAGTCGTGCTGCTGACGCTCCTGTCGGTCCTGCCGGCCGCCGCCCAATTCTTTTCCGATGGCAACGAGCCGGCGGGAACCCGCTGGAGGGAGATATCCACGCCCGACTACAGGGTAATCTATCCCGAGGGACTCGATTCCCTCGGCCGCGTGTTCGCCGACTGGCTTGAAAGGATCAAGCGCCCCGTCGGCGCCACTGCGGGCTACATTCCCAATCAGGAATACAAGCGTGCCCATCCGGTAATACTGTACCCCGGTACGGCGAGCGCCAACGGCATGGTGGCAACCGCGCCTCGCCGCATGGTGCTTTACACTGCGCCGATGTTCTCCCCTCATGACATTACGCCATGGGCGGAGCACCTTGTGACGCACGAGTCCAGGCACGTGGCGCAGATGCAGTACATCAACGCCCGTCCCTACAAACCCTTCGGGTACCTCGTCGGAGAGATATTCGACGGCGCGGCGTCGTCGCTCTACTGCGGGCCTTCGTTCTTCGAAGGGGACGCCGTGGCTGCAGAGACCGAACTTTCGTTCTCCGGCCGGGGGCGCAGCGCAGCCTTCCTGGAATACTACCGGGCTGCGTTCAGCGAGGGCGACATGCGGAACTTCTGGCAGTGGCGCTTCGGCTCGATTAAAAAGTACACACCCGATTACTATACAATCGGTTACATACGGGCGGCAGGCATGAGGTCGGTCTACGGTGTACAGGATTTCACCGCACGCTACTACGAGCGTCTGTTCCGCAGGCGCGGCTGGCCATGGCCCCTTTTCAATTACCCCAAGACGGTGAAGGAAGTCACAGGCAAGCCTTTCCGGCAAGCCTTCGCCGAGATTACAGACACCCTTCGCCTGCGATGGGAACGAGATGCAGCAGCGCGAGCCCCCTTCATGCCCTCCGGGCAGCTGACCCCGGACGAGCGCCGCTACGTGTCCTACACTTCGCCCTGTATCCTCGGCGGGCAGCTTTATGCCGTCCGAAGCGGGCTCGACCGGACCCATGAGCTTGTCCGAATAGACTCCGCAGGCAAGGCAAAGGCGCTTTCCGCCTTTTCTCCGAGCACCAGCCGCCTGCGTGCGTCCGAAGCCCTCGGGCGCCTGTTCTGGAGCGAAATCATCCCCGACATACGCTGGGAAATGCGTTCTTACTCTGAAATCCGGTACTGCGGCCCTGACGGCGTACACAAGCGTCTGACCCGCGGTACGCGCTGGTACAATCCTTCGGTTTCGCCAGAGGGGAAGCGGCTCGCCGTCACGGAGTATCCTGTAAGCGGCGGTTCCGCAGTCGTCGTGCTCGACGCTTCCGACGGCAGTGTCCTCGGGCGCCATGACGCTCCGGACGGCCTGCAGGTCGTGGAGTCCGCCTGGGTCGGCGAGAAGATCTACGCCTTTGGCATAAGTGATACCGGGACAGGCATTTATGATGCAACCTCCGGATTCCGTCAGGTTCTTTCTACCGGAACGTCGGTGCTCAGGAACCTCTGCGGGAGGGGAGACGTCCTGTATTTCGTATCCGACCAGACCGGAGTCTTCGAACTCTATTCGTTCGACGGCGAGGCATCCTTCAGGCTTACGAGTTCCCGTCTGGGAGGCTCCGATTTCTGCCCGTCAGCCGACGGCGGAAGCCTGCTGTCCTGCGTCCCGGGTGCAGCAGGAAGGCAGCTCTTCAGTACGCCTCTTGCCGAACTTCCCCGCCCCGTGCCGGAAGATTTCGGCTCTCCGCACGCTTACGAATTGGCCCGGGACCTTGAGGCACCGGTTCCCATCGACCGCGATTCGGTCATAGTCCTTCCTGAGCCACGCCCTTACAGGCGCCTTGCCCATCTCGTGAAGTTCCACTCGTGGGCTCCTCTGTACGTCAGCCCGGATGCCGTCGACGAACTCAGTTTCGAGAGCATCCTGACCTCCGTCAGCCTTGGCGCCACCGGATTCTTCCAGAACGAACTCGAGACGCTTGGCGGCACGGTTGCATACGGAGCGTTTTGGGATTCCGGCGGCAAGTGGTCGCATATCGGAGAGACCAAGTTCACCTATTCCGGCCTGTATCCCAAGCTGGAAGCGTCGCTGTCCGTGTCGAGCGACCCGGCATCGTTCTATTTCCTCCAAAGCTCTTTCTCCAACTTCTCGAGGCGTACGGCGGTGGTGTCGGAGGGGCTGGAAGGTACGCCCTCTTTCAATGCATCGCTGCTGGCCTACGTGCCGTTGAATTTCTCTTCGGGCGGATGGTACCGGGGCGTGATTCCCCAGGTGCGGGCGAGCGCCTCCAACAGCCTCATCACCCATGGGACCATCGCTCCCATGAACAGGATTTCCGCTTCCCTGAGGGGGTATGTCGTAAGCGCGGCGCCGTCCACCGGGCTCTACCCGCGGCTGGGTGCCGGCCTTGAAGCCGGATGGAGCGGCCGCCTGGGCACGTCAGGCTTGTTTGCGCCAAACGCATACCTGTACGGTTACGGATATCTGCCCGGACTGGTGCGTTCGCACGGGGTGCGGCTTACCGGTACCGTGCAGGCCCCTCTCGGAAAGGCCATGTATGCCGAGAGATATGTATCCGTGCTTCCCAGGGGCATGGCCGATTATACCGCCCTTGCCTCGAAGGTGGCGGGATACCCGCTCCAGAGCCGCGTCACCCTTGATTACGCATTTCCGTTCCTGCCGCTCGATTTCTCGGCCCTGTGCCCCGTGGCTTACGTGCGCAACCTGGAATGCACCCTGCACGCCGACGGCTCGTTCTTCGGCGGGGGAGAGTCGTCGCCCATGGTTCTTGGCAGCGCCGGCGCCGACCTCTGCGTGGTCCTTGGCAACCTGGCGTGGCTTCCGTTTACCACCCGCATCGGCGTAAACGCCTGGTGGAACTGGGGAGTGAGTGCCGACCAGAAGCCCTGGAACGTCGGGCTCGTGTTCAATATGGATATTTAAAAGATTGCTGAAATCGGGCCGCACAAGGTATTCCACCCTCTCTATTTGAGTCTCTTCCACACGGCCCAGATGACGGCGCCCCAGCCGAAAAACAGCAGCAGGTACACCCAGAAGGGTAATTGTGCCGTGTACGTGTCCCAGTCGAGAGCCTTTTCGTAACCGGGGATGTCGGCGTAATAGTAGGCCCCGGCGCCGAAATCCAGGTCAGGATTCAGGCCGAGGCCGTTTATCATGATGTATACGGCTCCGGCGACGGCCAGCAGTCCTGCGACTGCTGCGGCTATGCTCCAGAACCGTCTGCCGCGCATCTGTCAGTCAAGTACGGGGACCGGGAAAACGACTCCGCTGAGGAGGAACCACACCATCGCGAAGGTGAGCACGATGTTGAATGTCTGGCCCACGATGTAGAGCCACAGTGGCTTTCCGCCCTTCATCTGGCGGGCAATGTCGCGGAAATTGGTGTCGAGGCCGATGCTCACGAACGCAAGCACGAAGCACCAGTTCTTGTACTGGTCCAGAACGGCGTTGACGGCCTTCACCTGGTCGGCGCCGGCGAGAGGCAGCACCACGAACGAGGCGAGGAGCGAAGCCACGAAGAAGCCGATTATGAACTTGGGGAAACGGGTCCAGATTTCTCCGGCTCCGACTTTCTGCCCGTCCTTCCTTCCGACGTTCGTGGCGAAGAAAACGGCCACGAAGAAGGCTATGAAGCCAATCAGGATGTTCTGTATCATCTTTACCAGCACCGCGGCCTTCTCGGCTTCGCCGCCCAGTACGGAACCTGCCACTGCAACCGCACCGGTGCT
>OCTX012263182.1_pt1 | contig 30721 bp, 22 predicted proteins | sample 1539691 | NCBI WGS metagenome assembly OCTX01 (sample SAMN02144231, study PRJEB22623) | gut metagenome | biome: sheep rumen | host: Ovis aries | place: New Zealand
CGTGGTCGACATGATGGACCGCCTGAACATGGGCTACGGCTCGGTGAACCACAACCGCAACCGCTGCATGGACTGCGGCTACGAGAATGCCACGGCCGACCTGAAAGAATGTCCGAAGTGCGGCTCGAAGCACATCGACCGTCTGCAGCGCATCACCGGCTACCTAGTCGGCACCACCGACCGCTGGAACAGCGGCAAACTGGCAGAACTCAACGACCGCGTCACCCATATCGACGACGGCAACCAACAACTCTTTTAACTTCACAGTGCCCCTCCATCGGGGAGGGGCCGGCGAGGGGTTATGGCACTCAGAATTCTCAGTATCATAGAAGACACGATGGTAGATGGTCCGGGCTTCCGGACCTCTATCTATTGTGCCGGCTGCAACCACCAGTGTCCCGGCTGCCACAATCCGCAGTCGTGGGACTTCAACGGCGGCAAGGAGATGACGGTGGAGCAGATCATGCGAGTCGTCGAGGCCGACCCCTACACCCGTGGCGTCACCTTCTCCGGCGGCGACCCCATGTATCAGGCGGCAGAATTTGCCGAACTGGCCCGCCAGATACACCGTCGCACACAGAAAGACATCTGGTGCTACACCGGCTTCACGTTTGAAAGCCTGATTCACGATGACCAGCGCGAACTGCTGGCCGAACTGGACGTTCTCGTCGACGGCCCTTACATCGAGAAGTTCAACGACCCCGACCTGCTTTTCCGAGGCTCCTACAACCAGCGCATCATCGACGTGCCCCGCTCCTTGGCCGAAGGGCGGGTCTGCCTCTATGATCAGTCGTAGACCTGTCTGACACTATGCTCAGTCGTAGATGAGCGTGGTGAGCCGGTCTGGTGCAAAGATGCAGCGGGCCGTTTGCTGCAAGTCGGCAGCAGTCAGGGTGTCGATATGGCGCATGATGTCGCTCAAGTCGCGCAGTTTGCCACTATGCAGGTAGTTCTTGGCAAAGTCGAGGGCAAACTGCTCACGGTTGTCCGAGGCGATGGCCAGTTGTCCCTGCAGTTGCTGTTTGGCCTTGGCCAGCCCGGAGGCCGAGATGGGCGAGCATATCAGTTTGTTCAGTTCGCGGTGTACCAGCCGCAGGCAATGCTTCACGTCGTCCTGGTCGCATCCGAAGTAGATGCACCATGCCCCGGTGTCGCCATAGCACACCATGCTGCTCTCCACACTATACACCAAGCCGTTGCGCTCTCGTAGCGACAAGTTCAGCCGTGAGTTGAGCCCCGGCCCACCTATTATATTATTAAGGAGATAGAGGGCCCAGCGGCGGGGATTGTCAGCGGCATAGGCCTGAGCGCCGATGACGACGTGAGCCTGATGGGTGCCACGCCGGCGGACCACTTCGTGAGGCGGTGTAGGCAGCGAGGGGACGGCAGCACTCGCCGACGGTGCCGACGTCTGAGGTCGCTCTATAGCATTCAGCCGTTTGAGGAGCAGCGAGAGGTTGGCGTTGCCGCTGACGAAAAAGACACTATTGTCAGGGCGGTAGTGACACTGTGTGAAGCGGCGGGCATCGGCGGCGGTGAACAGCCGGACCTGTCGGGCGGTGCCCAGAATGTTGTGGCCCAGGGGATGACCTTCGAACAAGATGTTCTCTATGTCGTCGTAGATAAGTTCGGCGGGAGAGTCTTCATAACTCTTGATTTCATCGCAAACCACTTCACACTCTTTCTCTACCTCGTGTTGTGGGAACACGCTATGGAAGACGATGTCGGTCAAGACATCGACCGCTTTCATGAAATGCTTGTTCTGGATGGCGCAATAGAACACCGTGTCCTCCTTGTTGGTGAAAGCATTGAGTTCGCCACCCAGGCCTTCGATGGCGTTGATGATCTGAACGGCGCTGCGCCGCCCGGTGCCCTTGAACGACAGATGTTCGCAGAAGTGAGCCAGGCCCTCTTCGCCGGGATGTTCATCCCTGGTACCCGCTTTGATGGCTATCCCGCAATAGACGACGTCGGCTGCTGAGGGCAGATGAATCACCCTCAGACCGTTGTCCAGATGGAAAGTATTGTAGTTCATCGGTGCAAAGGTACGAAATAATTGAGAATTGACAATTGATAATTGATAATTATTTCGTACCTTTGCATCCGAAACAAGAAAACAACCGAGATTATGAGAAGAGTGATAGGGATAGGCGAGACGGTGCTCGACATCATCTTCAAGAATGAGCAGCCTGTCAGTGCGGTGCCCGGAGGCAGCACGTTTAATTGTCTGATATCGTTAGGGCGCTGCGGTGTCGATGCTTGCTTCATCAGCGAGACGGGCAACGACCGTGTGGGCCGTAAGATTCTGGACTTCCTCAGCCAGAACGGTGTCGACAGTTCTGGCGTCAATGTCTATCCTGACTCGAAGTCGCCTCTGTCGCTGGCCTTCCTCAACGACGAGAACGATGCCGAGTATCTCTTCTATAAAGACCATCCGAAAGACCGGCTCGACTTCAACTATCCGGAAGTGCACGAAGACGACATCGTAGTGTTCGGTTCCTACTATGCCGTCAATCCCGTCATCCGTCCTCAGGTGCACGGTTTTCTGGAGTATGCCCGTTCGCATGGGGCTATCCTCTACTACGACGTGAACTTCCGTACCTCCCATAAAAACGAGGTGGTAAAACTGACCCCCAATATTCTGGAGAACCTCGAGTTGTCGGACATCGTGCGTGGCTCGACAGAAGACTTTGCTGTGATGTTCGGCAAAAGCGACCCCGACGTGATCTATCGGTCGCAGATAGCCTTCTACACCAAGAAGTTTATCTGCACGGACGGTTCACACCCTGTGGAACTGCGAGCCGACGGCGGGTTGAAGAAGCAGTATGCTGTCCGTCAGGTATCGGGGGTGGTGAGCACCATCGGAGCCGGCGACAACTTCAATGCCGGCCTGGTGTATGGCATGATCAAGTGCGGCATCACGAAAGAGATGGTACAGCGCGGTCTGACGGAAAGTCAGTGGGACAGCATCATCGACTGCGCGATGCTGTTCGCCGGCAATGTGTGCCAGAGTTTGGACAACTCTGTCGATTTGGCCTTTGGCAATCAAATGAAGACAGACATACAGTAAACTATTCAAATGATATCAGATAATATTCAATAAGCGATTATGAAACAGATTACAGACAAGATCTACTATGTTGGCGTCAATGACCGCAACAAGACCCTGTTTGAGGGTTTGTGGCCTTTGCCCAATGGTGTGAGTTACAATGCCTATCTCGTGGTCGACGAGAAGGTAGCGTTGATAGATACCGTAGAGGTGGACTTCTTCATGCCGTTTTTGGAGAACATCCGCGAGGTGCTGGGCGACCGCCCCATCGACTATGTGGTGGTGAACCACATGGAGCCTGACCATAGCGGTTCGCTGGCCCTGCTCCGCCAGTTCTATCCCGGCATCGAAATTATCGGCAACAAGAAGACCTTCGACATGATGGCCGGTTTCTACCATCTGACAACGGGTCTGAAAGAAGTGAAAAACGGTGATTCCATCGCCCTGGGAGCCCTCTCGCTCAACTTTGTGCTGACGCCGATGGTGCACTGGCCCGAGACGATGGTCACGCTCTGCGGCACGACGCTCTTCAGCGGCGATGCCTTCGGCTGTTTTGGTGCACTGAACGGTGCCATCATCGATGAGCACATGAACTGCGACTACTTCTGGGATGAGATGGAGCGCTACTACTCGAACATTGTCGGCAAGTATGGCACCCCCGTACAGATGGCGCTGAAGAAGTTGGCCGGCGTACCCCTCGACTATATCTGCTCGACCCACGGCCCCGTGTGGCATCAGTATATCGAGAAGGTCGTTGCCACCTACGACCGTCTTTCGAAATATGAGGCAGAGCCCGGTCTGGTCATCTGCTACGGCACGATGTATGGCAACACCGAGCGTGCCGCCGAGGTAATAGCACGTGCTGCCAGCGAGGCCGGCGTGAAGAATATCGTGATGCACAACGTGTCGAAGACCCACCACTCTTATATCATCCGCGACGTGTTCCGCTACAAAGGACTGATTGTCGGTGCCCCCACCTACAACACCGGTCTCTACCACGAGATGGACGTGCTGCTCTCGGAATTGTCGCAGAAGGATATCAAGGGCCGCTATCTCGGATGGTTCGGCAGTTATGGCTGGGCATCGAAGGCCGTGGCCGAGATAGCCAAGTGGAACGACGAGAAACTGAAGTACGAAGCCGTCGGCCAGCCTGTAGAGATCAAGCAGAGCCTGACCCCGGAGACCTTTGCCCAGTGTGAGGCCCTTGGCCGTGCGATGGCAGAGAAACTACTGTAAGGCGGCGATGAGGCCGTCGAGGCTGTCGACCACACGGAGATAGCGGTTCCACGAACCGCGCATCATCCCTTTTTCCTGCAAGTCGTCCAGACAGGCGATGAGTGAATTCCAGAAGCCCTTCATATTATAAAGTATGATGGGCTTCTGATGGTATTGCAGGGTAGCGGCGGCAGCGACGGTGAAGAGTTCGTCGAGGGTGCCGATGCCGCCCGGCAGCACGATGAAGGCATCGCTCTGTGCCATCATCAGTTCCTTGCGGTCGCTCAAGTCTTCTGTCGGGATGTGTACATCGAGATAGGGGCTCAGACGTCCCATCTCCTCAATTTTGCGAGGCACGATGCCGATGACCATCCCGCCCGCCTCTTTGGCCGAGCGGCTGACGGTGTGCATCAGACCGGCATCGTGGCCACCGAACACGATGGAATGGGCGTTTTTGGCTGCCCACTCTCCTAACTCACGTGCTCTGTCGGAGCACTCCGGATCGATGTTCTGATTAGCAGAACAGAAGATACATAGTTTCATGGTGATGACTGTTTGTTCAGATGGCTTGGTGTCATGATGACGACCGTTTGTTCAGATGGCTTGAATAGTCTGCACCTCCGACTGCTCTCCCCGATAGATGATGTCCATCCTGTAGTTTTGCACATCGTTGTAGATATAGAGTGAGAGCACCTCCTCGTAGGCCGGTTCGTAGTCGAACTCTAGCCGGATGCGTGTGCCGAATATCTCGTTGGACTTTGGCGACAGGGCATCTTCGTGGTCGATGGGGTTGAGGCTGAACAGCGGGTTGGCCTTCGAGAGGACGCGCGGCAATTCTATCTTCAGGTTGTTGTCGGAACTGGTGAACCAACCTGTGAACGTGTCCCACCACCCCTTTTCCGCAGCAGGGTCGTCTGCAGGCTGTAGCACTTTGGTGCCTTGCCGGATGGTGGTCATGATGCGCTGCGGGTCGAGGGAGTAGTTGCGCAGGTATTCCTCGCGAGCCTGTCTCTGCTGTTGCGTCCTGCCGGTGTCTCCCCCCCGCAGTGCCTCCAGGATGCGGTCTCTCTTGTAGTTGACATTGTCCACCCAGCATATCTCTTTGTCGGCCACGACGATAGCCCTGATGCGTGCAATGTCGTCGTAGGTCTTGCCGGGATAGTGGAGTCCCACGGTGTCGAGGTCGACCGTCGAGTGGGCTTCCAGTCTACCTGCCGACTTAGGTACCTTGATGACATCGTATTCGTTCTGGTACATATCGGTGTAGTGGATGCAGAGGAAGACACGCACGTTCTCCAGCGAGATGTCGGAGTGGTTGCTGATGCTGACGTTCATCATGTGGTCGCTGTTCCAGAAAAGCCATTCGCTCTGCGGCTCCATCTCGACATCGAGGTACGACGGCTCGAAGAGCAGGTCGTTGAACGGTGCATAGAGATTTTCCTCGCAGAACTGCATGTCGCTGAGCAACTCATCGTAGACACCCTGGTTGACGCGCCGGAAGAAATGGTCGTGAATCTCCTTCTTGCTACGCTCCATGTCGCCCTTGTCGGCGTAGAGTTTTGCCTTCTGCAGATTGGGGCTGAACAGGCCGCAGCCCTCCATGGTCGAAGCGTAGATGCGGCGCAGGTAGAGGCCTTCGGCGGTCTTCGTCGTATAGTTGCGCATGTTGTAGGAGTCGAGCATATCCGTCAGTTGGACGGCCTGTCGCGGATATTCCTGTGCTGCGAGGTTGAAGCAGTTCATCGCTGCTGCCTCGTTGCCCAGTTGTTTCTCCATCAGACCCTGCAACAGCAGAGAGGGGGCTGTCTTGCCCGGAAACTTCTCATTGTACTGGTCGAGAGTCTGCTGCGCCTTTCTGAAATAACTGTTCATGGCCGGCGACTCCGGCTGAGGCAGCGAGTCGGGCAGCATCGATTCAGGATTGGTGTTGACGACACGGTCGTTGGAAATGCGGGCGTTCTCGGTAGCCCCGATGAGCAGGTTCGACATCGCATTGAGCAGCATGGCCTCGGAGTTGTTGGGATACTGCCGCAGGATGTTGTCCGTATGTCTGAGTGCTTCGCCGGCCTGTCCGCCGTAGATGGCCAGATAGGCCTTGTCTTTCTCCAGACAGAGACGGTCGTACTGCTCCATGTACTCCCGGTAGATGGGTGTGTACTCTTCCAAGTACTGGCGATACATGGTTTTCAGTTCGTCCAGGTCTTTCAGGATCTTCGATTTCAGTTCCTTGTCCTTTTCGTATTGTGCGAAAGCCTCTTCGGTGGAGCGGTCGGCATCTTCGCCGCCGATGAATCCCAGCAGGGCGAAGATGTCGCCATGCATGATGCGGAGAGCCTCGCTGGCCGACGTGTTCCTGACGAGCGTCTCACCGCCACGGGTGGCACCTCGGATGAGCATCCAGGCATCGCTCAGTTGGTCGTAGTCTTTCTGCAACTCGTAGGTGCGCTGTAGAATCGGGAACAGTTTGCGCTTGGCATCGAGGATGCGGGGGTCGACATCGGTATAGTCCTGCCGGGCCATGAAGTCGAGGAACTCGTCGAAGTCGGCCGATCGCATCTGTGCCAGTTCGATGGCGTTGACCACCCTGATGGTCTTCTCGAGGTCGTAGGTGGCATCGGTGTCCCGTTGGGTACTGATAGCCTCGTAGGCATCCACGAACTCGTCGATCGGTCGATAGTTATTCAGGTCGAGCGTCAGTGCTTTGTGGTCTGTACAACTCCACAGCATAGCGGCTATGGAAAGCAATAGTGCTGATGTCAAATACCGGTTCTTCATACACTTGCAGTTTTGATTGGGACAAAGTTACGACTTTTTTCGTGAATACTTCTATTCCTTAACATTCTTTATGCCAAAGAACCGTAAGCAAACTGCCGGGGAGCAGTAGGCAAACTGTTGCCGACAGGCGAGCAAAGTGCCATTCAGCAGCGTTGATATTCATTAATAAAATAAGGTGTGAAAAAAAAATAATTGCCTATGGGCAATGGATAATTGATAATTATTTTGTAACTTTGCGGCCTATAATTATAGCGTTATAATAACAAGACAATTTATTAGTATGTCAGAAGTGAAGAAAATCAAGACTGCACTCATCTCGGTGTTCCATAAAGACGGCCTTGACGAGTTGCTGAAGAAGTTGAATGCAGAAGGCGTAAAGTTCCTGTCGACAGGCGGTACGCAGAAGTTTATCGAAGAGCAGGGCTATGCCTGCCAGAAGGTGGAAGACGTGACCACCTATCCCTCGATTCTTGGCGGTCGGGTGAAGACGCTCCACCCCAAGGTGTTCGGAGGCATCCTGGGCCGCCGCGACAACGAGGGTGACCGCGAGCAGATGGCTAAATACGAGATTCCCGAGATCGACCTGGTCATCGTCGACCTCTATCCCTTTGAGCAGACGGTGGCCAGCGGAGCCTCTGAGGCGGACATCATCGAGAAGATCGACATTGGCGGCATCTCGCTGATTCGTGCCGGAGCCAAGAATTTCAAGGACGTGGTCATTGTGCCGTCGAAAGCCGAGTATGGTGTGCTGCTTGACATTCTGAACAAGAAGGGAGCACAGACCGACATCGAGGACCGCCGTATGTTTGCCGAGCGTGCCTTCGGCGTGAGCAGCCATTACGATACTGCCATCCACGGCTGGTTTGCGAAGAAGTAAGAACATAGAACGAGACTAAACAGTAGAACAGGAATGGGCTTTTTTAGTTTTAGGCAAGAACTGGCCATGGACCTTGGCACAGCCAACACCATCATCATCAGTGATGACAAGATTGTGGTAGACGAGCCTTCTGTCGTTGCGCTCGACCGTCGCACCGACAAGATGATAGCCGTGGGCCAGCAGGCTAAGATGATGTATGAAAAGACGCACGACAGTATCCGTACCATCCGTCCGTTGCGTGACGGTGTGATTGCCGACTTCTCTGCCTGCGAGCAGATGATGCGCGGCCTGATCAAGATGGTCCACACGGGCCGTCACTTCTTCTCACCCTCGCTCCGTATGGTCATTGGCGTGCCCAGCGGTTCGACGGAAGTGGAATTGCGTGCCGTTCGCGACTCGGCCGAGCATGCCGACGGTCGTGACGTCTATCTGATATTCGAGCCGATGGCAGCCGCCATAGGTATCGGCATCGACGTAGAGGCCCCCGAGGGCAATATGATTGTAGATATCGGCGGCGGTACCACGGAGATTGCTGTCATCTCGCTTGGCGGCATCGTGTCGAACAGCAGTATCAAGGTGGCCGGCGACGACCTGACGGCCGACATTCAGGAGTATATGTCGCGTCAGCACAACCTGAAGGTGTCGGAACGTATGGCCGAGCGCATCAAGATCAACGTAGGCTCGGCACTGACCGACCTGGGCGACGATGCTCCCGACGACTATGTGGTGCATGGTCCTAACCGTATCACGGCCCTGCCGATGGAGGTGCCCGTATGCTATCAGGAGATAGCCCACTGTCTGGACAAGACGGTGGCCCGCATCGAGTCGGCCGTGCTCTCCGCTCTGGAGAATACGCCTCCCGAACTGTATGCCGACATAGTGAAGAACGGTATTTATCTGACCGGTGGCGGTGCACTGTTGCGCGGCCTTGACAAGCGTCTGACCGACAAGATCAACATTCCCTTCATTGTGGCCGAGGATCCCTTGCACTGTGTAGCCAAGGGTGCCGGCATTGCCCTGAAGAACGTCGACCGTTTTTCGTTCCTCATGAGATAGGATGCACAATCTGCTGGCATTTCTCACCAAGCACTACCACTGGCTGCTCTTCCTCTTTCTGGAAGTGGTCAGTGGTGTCCTGCTGTTTCACTACAACAGTTATCAGGGCAGTGTGTGGATATCGTCAGCCAATGTTGTGACGGGCATGGTCTACGATTGGGCCTCAGATGTCGAGCACTATCTGTCGTTAGAGAATCAGAATGCCAATCTCTCCCAGCGTAACATCTTCCTGGAACAAGAGGTAGGCCGCCTGCGCCGTCAGATGATGGATATGGGCGTTGACTCGACCGAGATGGAACGTCGGGAGATGCAGCATATCAGCCAGTTCGAGTGGATACCCGCCAAAGTAGTGTCGAACTCCGTCAACCATCTGGATAATCTGATGACCATCGACCGCGGCAGTGCCGACGGTGTGGAAGCCGACATGGGGGTGGTCTGTGGTACCGGTCTGGTGGGCGTCGTCTATCAGGTCAGCGACCACTACTCGGTGGTGCTGCCACTGCTCAACCGGCGGTCACGCATCAGTTGTGTCATCCGTGGCAGGGGCTATTTCGGCTATGTCACCTGGAATGGCGAGAACTCAATGAGGGCTGTGGTGGAAGACATACCGCGCCATGCCCGATTCGAGAAAGGCGACTGGCTGGAGACCAGCGGCTTCTCGGCCATCTTCCCTGCCGGTGTCTCTGTGGGCAAGATTGTCGATGTGGAAGACTCGCCCGACGGCATGTCGTACCGGCTGCACATTCTGCTGTCTACCGACTTCTCCACCTTGCGTGATGTCTGTGTGCTGACCGACAAGAGCATGATTGAGCGGATGCGGTTGGAGAAAGCAGCCCTCGACTCGCTCGAACAGTATAATCATAATAACCATTAGTCCGCACATGCTGCTTGATTCCCTTCACCGCCTGACCTTGTTGGTACTGCTCTGTCTGGTGCAGGCCCTGCTGTTCAATCGCATCCGGATAGACCATTGCATCCTGCCACTGGTCTATGTCTATTTTGCCATCATCTTCCCAAGGAACTACCCCAAGTGGGCGTCGCTGCTATGGGCCTTCTTCATGGGTTTGTGTATCGATGCTTTCTCCAACACCCCCGGTCTGGCAGCGGGCAGCATGACACTGGTGGCTGTTCTGCAGCCCTACCTGCTGGAACTCTTCCTGCCCCGTGATGCCGAGGACACCATTAAGGCATCAGCCCGGTCGCTTGGCTGGGGCAATTTCGTGTCGCTGGCATCCATCTTGGTAATCATCTATTGCGTGGTGTTCTTCACACTTGAATCATTCAGTTTCTTCAACTGGCTCAACTGGTTGGAGAGTATCTTCGGCAGCATTGTGCTCACTTTGATATTGATATTTACTTTTGAGAGTGTCAGGAAGAGGTAGGCGGTGAAGAATCATGAATACGATTATCGGCAATACGTGATCGGTGGCGTGGCTGTGTTCATTGTCATCACCTACATCATTCGTCTCTTTATGCTCCAGTTGATGAGCGACGAGTATAAGAAGAATGCCGATTCCAACGCCTTTTTGAAGAAGATTGACTATCCGTCGCGCGGCATCATCACCGACCGCAATGGCGAATTGATGGTCTACAACCAACCAGCCTACGACATCATGGTGGTGATGAACGAAGCCAAGCATCGCCTGGACACTACGGAACTCTGTCAGACCCTCGACATCAGCCGTGAGGATTTCGATGCTCGGATGTCTGCCATCAAGGACCGTTCGAAGAATCCCGGCTACTCGCCCTTCACCCAGCAGATCTTCATGAATCAACTGTCAGACGAGGAGTTCAGCATGTTTCAAGAGAAGATCTACCGTTTCCCCGGCTTCTATGTCCAGAAGCGCAGCATCCGCCAGTACGAATATCCCTATGCCGCCCATGTGCTGGGCGATGTGGCAGAGGTGTCGCAGGGCGAGATAGAAGCCGACGACTACTACCAGCCGGGCGATTATATCGGCAAGTTGGGTGTGGAACGCTCCTACGAGAAATATCTGCGTGGCGAGAAAGGTGTCCAGATACTACTGCGTGATGCCCACGGACGAATCCAGGGCAGTTACCGTCATGGCGAATTAGACCATCAGCCGGTGCCCGGAAAAGATCTCACGTTGGGCCTCGACCTCCAACTGCAGGCATTGAGCGAACGCTTGCTGGAGGGCAAGATCGGGGCTGTCGTCGCCATCGAGCCAAAGACCGGCGAGGTGCTCTGCATGGCCAGTTCGCCCAGTTACGACCCCCGCATCATGGTAGGCCGCAAGCGTTCGAAGAGCCAGCGCGAACTGAGCCTTGATGCCTGGAAGCCCTTGCTCAACCGGTCTATCATGGGCCAGTATCCGCCGGGCTCCACTTTCAAGACCACACAGGCCCTGACCTACATGACAGAGGGAATCATCACCGCCGAGACAGCCTTTCCCTGCTATCATGGCTTCGTCTTCAAGGGTCTGCGTGTAGGCTGCCACGGTCACGCTTCGCCGCTGCCGCTGGTACCGGCCATCTCTACATCGTGCAACGGCTATTTCTGCTGGGGCCTCTACTATATGATAAATAATAAGGAGAAATACGGTTCTGTGCAGGTGGCTATGAACAAGTGGCGCGACTATATGGTGTCGATGGGCTTCGGCTATCAGTTAGGCATCGACCTGCCTGGCGAGAAGCGCGGCCTCATACCCAATGCCCAGTTCTACGACAAAGCCTACAAGACCTGGAACGGCCTGTCGGTCATCTCTATCGCCATCGGTCAGGGTGAGGTCAATGCCACGCCGCTACAGATAGCCAATCTCGGAGCCACCATTGCCAACCGTGGTTGGTTTATCACCCCCCATGTGGTCAAGCAGATAGAAGGCATCCCGCTGGACACGCTCTATACCAAGCGTCGCTATACGATGGCCAGTCGCGAAGCCTACGACTATGTGGTGAAAGGCATGCGGTCGGCCGCCCTGGGCGGTACCTGCAAGGCCCTGGCCCACTACGACTTCACCCCCTGCGGCAAGACCGGTACGGCTCAGAACCGCGGCCACGACCACTCTGTGTTCATGGGTTTTGCCCCGATGGACGACCCGAAGATTGCCGTTGCCGTCTATGTGGAGAACGGCGGGTGGGGTGCAACCTATGGTGTGCCCATTGGCGGTTTGATTATGGAACAGTATTTGCATGGTGAACTGTCGGAGGCCTCGGAGAAGAAAGCCACCGACATACAGAACAAACGTATCAACTATGGCTCAGAAATCAGATAAGAAGCCGGGTGTGCTCCGTTCCCTAGACTGGTGGACCATCCTCATCTACGTCGCCCTGCTGTCGTTTGGCTGGGTGAGCGTATGTGGTGCCAGTTATACCTACGGCGATACCGACCTGCTGTCGCTATCTTCACGCTCCGGCATGCAGATAGTATGGATAGGCACCTCATTGCTGCTGGGCTTTGTACTACTGCTGCTCGACGACCGCTACTACAGCACCTTTGCCTATGTGCTGTTTGGCGTGATGCTCGTCTTGCTCTTTGCGACGATATTCAACCCACACTCTATCAAAGGTTCCCGCTCGTGGCTGGTCTTGGGCCCCTTGCGCCTTCAGCCGGCCGAGTTTGCCAAGTTCACCACCGCCTTGGCCTTGGCAAAGTTTATGGACCGCTACGACTATGACATCCATAGAACAAAAGACCTGATCTGTACCTTAGCCTTCATCTTCGTGCCCATGCTGTTCATCGTGGGGCAGCGAGAGACTGGTTCGGCACTGGTCTACCTGTCGTTATTCCTGATGCTCTATCGCGAAGGGATGACGGGCAGCGTCTTGTTCACCGGGGTGGCAATGGTCGTCTATTTCGTCATTGGCATCCGCTTTGCCGAACCGACGATTCTCCATACCTCCACGTCGGTGGGCAAATTCGTTGTCTTCCTGCTGATACATCTGTTTTCGTCGGCCATGATTGGTGTCTACTGCAAGAGTTGGCGCGAGGCTTTCAGCGTGTTTGGTGCCTGTCTGGGACTGACCCTGCTGAGTCTGCTCTTCTCTCTGTTTGTCATCCCCTTCGACCTGTTTTGGGTTCAGGTGGGCATTAGTGTCTTGCTGGTGCTTTATCTGTTGTGGCGTGCCTTTGCAGCCCAGGTCAAGTCCTACCTGTGGATAGCGGGTTTTGCCGTCGGTTCCATCTTCTTCTTCAGTTCAGCCGACTATGCGCTGAACCATGTGCTGGAGAAGCACCAGCGCACCAGAATCAATGTGTTGCTGGGTTTGGAGGACGACTTGAAGGGAGCGGGGTATAATGTTCACCAGAGTGAGATAGCCATCGGTTCCGGCGGACTGGAAGGCAAGGGTTTCCTGAACGGTACGCAGACCAAACTGAAATATGTGCCCGAGCAGGAGACCGACTTCATCTTCTGCACCGTTGGCGAGGAAGAGGGATTCGTAGGTGCCGCCGGTGCACTGCTGCTGTTTCTGGCGCTTATTCTGCGCCTCATCCGTTTATCCGAACGTCAGACGTCTACATTCGGTCGTGTCTACGGCTATTGTGTACTTTCTGTGTTCCTGTTCCACGTATTCATCAATGTAGGCATGGTGCTGGGGTTGACGCCCGTCATTGGCATCCCATTACCATTTTTCTCCTACGGCGGCTCGTCGCTGTGGGGCTTTACGTTCCTGCTGTTTATCTTCCTGCGTATTGATGCCGGTCGGCAGGTCAGCACCATCTAAGGCTGCTGCTGTGCAGCCAGCGTGAGTCCTATATCGGTGATGCCGGGCAGGATGTAGCGGTTCATGTTGTGATGAATATTGACACGAAGCGTGTCGTCGGCCACTATGGCTATCGTACTCAGAGGAATATCATATTGCAGATGGCTGACCCCTTTGCCAAGAGGTATGCCATCGCGGTCGGTCATGGCGATGTCGACGGTATCGCTATGGCTGATGCCGGAAGGTCTTGCCTCCTGTCGGACGACGAGCGACAGGTTTCTGTAGGGGAAGTCCATGGTAGCCCTGAGTCCCATCGTCATCGTGTAGTGTCTGAAGTCGTCGGAGGGTCCTATCTCAAACGAGACAGTATCCTCCTTCTCCCAGCCCCCGACGGACACAGGTTCATAATGGCTGTAGAACGGTCTCTTCTGACAAGCCGCCAAGACCATGACCACCAGTATCGCCGCAGTGATGGTCCATCTATTCTTTCGGCTCATGTTTCGGCTCGTTCTTCGTCTGTGCCTCCTGTGGTTTCCCCTCCTGTGGTTTCTGCTGATGCTGTCTTTTATCTTTATGCTGAGTGGCCGCTTTCTGCTGCTGGGCCGGTGCTTTCTGCTGCTGAGCCGGTGCCTTCTGTTGCTGGGCGGCCGGTGTCTCTCCTCCATGAGCAGCCTGTTGTTGCGGTTTCTTCTTTTTCTTCTTCTTGCTCTTGTCGAAACGGGTAATGCTGTCGCCGGCCAACAAGTCGACCGTTCCCTCCTGCTGCTGCTTCTTCTGTTGATGCTCGTCTTGCAGTCCGGCCGGTTTCTCCCCATGGCGGTTCATTTCGATAATCTGCTTGGCCCGTTCAGCCGTGATGGTCTCCAGATTGGCAGCGATACGTTTGTCGGTAGAGTAAGTGATAAGACCGGCCAGGATGTCGGCCTTGAAGTAGAAGTAGTCAGCATCAAGTGTCTGCAGCACTATCTCGCGGTTGGGCAACTTCCGTCCATGTTCGATATAGTCGTCCACCTCGTAGTTCAGGCAGCACTTCAACTTGGCACACATACCCGCCAGTTTCTGCGGGTTGAGCGAGATGTCCTGATAGCGGGCAGCACCGGTAGAGACGCTCACAAAATTCTTCATCCAGGTGGCACAGCACAGTTCCCGTCCGCACGGTCCGGTACCCCCGATTCGGCCAGCCTCCTGCCGGGCTCCGATCTGCTTCATCTCGATGCGGACATGGAAGGCCGCCGCCAAGTCTTTGATCAGTTGCCGGAAGTCCACACGTTCGTCGGCGATATAGTAGAAGATGGCCTTCTGTCCGTCGCCCTGATACTCCACATCGCCTATTTTCATCTTCAGTCCCAGATTCTTGGCTATCTCACGGCTTTCTATCATGGTAGCATGCTCACGTGCCTTCGCCTCGTGAAACTTGTCCATGTCCACCTGTCGTGCCAGTCGGTAGATGCGTTTGATGTCGTCAGCACTCTTCAAGTTGGCCTTTTTGATCTGCAGGTTCACCAGCCGTCCGGTCAGCGTCACCACACCGATGTCGTGACCCGGACTGGCCTCAACGGCCACGATGTCGCCCTTTTTCAGCGGCAGGTTATTGATGTTGTGATAATAGCCTTTACGAGTATGTTTGAACTGCACCTCGACCAAGTCGGTAGACTCCATGTTGCCCGGCACGTCGGCCAGCCAGTCGTAGGTGTTCAACTGTCGGTCCTGTCGACCCACGGCAGCCCGGCAGAGTCCTCTGTCGCACCCCGTTCTTATCTCATAGGTTCTCTGTTTCTCTTCCATATTATTATTTCTGTATAAGCAAGATGATTATTTGCAGTGCGAAGTCGAAGAACACGATTTTCGCATTAGCATTTTGTCCGATGTCTCGCAGACACCGGTTGGCCAAGTCGTTGAACTGTATCACGTTGGCCTCGTTGATGAATCGGGCGAAGTTGCGGGCAAAGTTCTCCTCTTCCTGTGTCATATAGCAGAGGTCGGCCTGCTGGAAGTTGTACATGAAGTTTTCGCGTATCAACCGAAGGAAGAACTCCAGGAATCGTTTCTGTTTCTCTCTTCCGAAGGCTGCCAGCGCGTCGCTCCATTTCCGGAGGTCCCTCACATTCCGCATATATGCCAGTCGCATCAGCATGATGAAGAGGTCGAGAAACTGCTCGTTCTCGCTGCCCACCTGTAGTGACTGGAGGGCTTTCATCCACGAACCGTTGACCATCCGGCTGATGCGCCGTGCCGACTCAGCATCGATGCCTCGCCGTTCGACGAGTGCCTGTCGGATGGTCTCGTCCGGCAGTTTTTTCACGTCGATGCGCTGTACGCGGCTTCTGATGGTCTCTAACAGTTTGTCCGGCTCTTGGCACACCATCAGGAATACCGTCTGCGAAGGCGGCTCCTCGATGAGTTTCAGCAGTTTGTTGGCACACTCTATATTCATGCGTTCCGGCAGCCAGATGATGCTGACCTTATAGCCGCCCTGGCTCGACTTCAGCGACAGTTTTCTGACCAGTTCGTCGCTCTCGCCTGCCGTGATGATGGCCTGTTGGTTTTCGGCTCCGATAGCGGCCAGCCACTGGTCGATGGTGAAATAGGGCCCTTGCATGATCAACTCGTGCCATTCGCGGGCAAAGTCGTCGCTCACCGGTTTGTGGTCGGTGCTCATCGACGGCAGTTTGATGGTGGGGAAGGTGAAGTGCAGGTCGGGATGCTCCAGTTTGCGGAGCATAGGGGGCTCAGGGGATGATGGGACCCCAGCCCCTCGCTCCAGCAGATAGCAGGCGAAGGCCACGGCCAAGGCCAGTTTTCCGCTGCCGGCCGGTCCGCAGAGCATGATGGCATGCGGCAGACGGCCCTCTTTGACCATCTGCGTCAGGCGCTCTTTCACCTCCTCCTGTCCGATTACCTCGTCAAACCTCATCCTTCTTAAACTTCTAACCCATATACCTTTTACCTAAACACTTATGCCTCCAACCTTTGACCTCAGACCTCCGATCTCAGACCTTTGACGATTTCCACCACCGACTCCACGGCACCCACGGTGTAGAAATGGATGTCGTTGACCCCGTGGGCATACAGTTCCCGACACTGCCGGGTGGTCCATTCGATGCCCAGTTGTCTGGCATCCTCATCCGTGTGGCACTTCACGATCTCTCTGGCCAGCGGTTCAGGAATGTCACAGTGGAAGGTACGTGGCACCACCGTCAGTTGGTTCAGTTTAGCCATCGGTTTGATGCCCGGAATGATAGGCATCGTGATACCCATCTGTCTGGCTTTCTCCACGAAGGCGAAATATTTGTCGTTGTCGAAGAACAACTGAGTGACCGCATATTGTGCGCCCAGTTGCTGCTTCTCCAACAGATACAGCATGTCCCGTTCCAGATTAGGCGCCTCCTCGTGTTTCTCGGGATAGCAGGCCACACCGATGTCGAACCTCGGTCCCGGGTTCTTGATGGGCGACCCATCGGCAAAGAATCCCTCGTTGAACCGCTGCACCTGCCGTATCAGGTCCGTCGTATGACAATGTCCGCCGGGCGTCGGTTTAAACACCCGGTCGTCCTTCGCCTTGTCGCCACGCAACAGCAGCAGATCGGTGATGCCGAGGAACTGCAGGTCGAGCAGTTCATACTCTATATCATCGATGGTAGCCCCGCTGCAGATGATATGCGGTTGGACGGGCACCCCGAATCGCTGTTGGATGGCCGCCGCTACGGCGATGGTGCCCGGCCGGCGGCGCACCTGCTGACGTTCGTAGCGTCCGTCGCCCAGTTCGCGGTAGACAAACTCGCTGTGGTGCGTTGTGATATTGATGAATGCCGGGTTCAGTTCGCTCAACTTCTCGATGTCGCGAAACAGCCCCTCGGTGCCCGTCCCCTTCAGTGGGGGCAGCACCTCAAACGAGAACTGATGCTCGTTCTGATTCCCTTTAACAAGATTTGCAACAGCCATAATAGGATGCAAAGTTACAAAAAAAACCTTTCACGCATCATGTTTTCACATTATTTATATCTTTTACGTCTTACGGAAAGAGAATTCTTTCGTATATTTGCAACCGTATGACGACAATTGCACTCTTTGTACTGGTAGGAGCGGTGGTGCTGCTCCTGATCATAGCGGTAGCAGTGTTGGTGATCTACAACCGCTTAGTGATGCTTCGCAACAAGGTGCGGGAAGCCTTCTCCACGATGGATGTCTGTCTGAAGAAGCGCCACGACCTGATCCCCGCCCTCGTTGAAGTGGTGAAGGGCTATGCCGGCCACGAGTCGGAAGTGCTGCAACAGACGGCCCGGATGCGAGCCCGTGCTGCCGAGGGCGACCTGCGCTCGGCCATCGACGGCGAGGTGCATATCGGCGACGCCCTGCGCCGGGTGTTTGTCGTTGCCGAGGACTACCCCGACCTGAAAGCCAACGAGAACTTCCTCAACCTGCAGCAGAACCTGTCGCAGATAGAAGATGAAATAGCCCGTTCGCGCCGCTACTACAACGGCAGCGTCCGTGAGTTCAACAACCAGTGCCAGATGTTCCCCCTGAACCTCATCGCCTCGCTCTTCGGTTTCCGGGAGATGCCGATGTTTGCCGTCAGTGACGACAGCGAACGGCAGGTGCCCACCACCTTTAATAATAGTGCACCGGCCTCATCTCGCTTATCGGGCAGTACGCCCGTCTCCTCCATCCCTCGGGAAGGGTTGGGGGTGGGATTACTCCTTTTGTTGCTGCTCTCATCCGCCACAGCCCTGGCCGACCGCAAGGGTTTCCATTTCGAGAGCATCGACATAGAGGCACAGGTGACCAAGAGCAACGAGTGGCACGTCACCGAACGTCTCGACGTCGTGTACGACTATCCCCGCCACGGCATCTACCGCTACATACCTGAGGCCTTCTCGCTCAACCACGACCTGGCCGACATCGAGGGCGGACCGTCGCGCCTCGAAAAGTTCCACTACCAGAGCAAGATCAGCGACCTGGTGGTAGAAGGGTGGCCATACGAGACCAAGACGGAAGACGACAATTTCATCATCCGTCTGGGTGATGCCGACCGTGAGGTGACAGGCCGTCAGACTTATATTATCCACTACACCTATGCCTACCGTGACGACCGGGTGGCGGCCTACGACTACCTGTTCCACACCATCCTGGGCACCGACTTCGACACCACCACCGACCGTTTCACCTTCCACATCACCTTCGAGAAGCCACTGCCCGACAACATCGCCGAGCGGCTGCGCATCTACAGCGGAGCGTACGGCGACCAGAACAATATCGTCAGTGACCTCACCGTCCGTGCCACCCCCACCGAGATTAGCGGTCAGGCAACAAATATCAAGCCCAATCAGGGCGTGACACTCTTCGCCCTACTGCCACAGGACTACTACGAAGAGGTGCCTGCCGTCAACTATCTGTGGCATTACCTCTTCCTTGCCCTCACCGTCGTGTTCATCATCGCCCTCATCGTGGCCCTCATCATGGTGCGACATCCCCATATCACCAAGAGCATCGAGTTCTATCCCCCCGAAGGCATCAGCCCCGCCGAGGTAGGCACCATCATCGACGACTCTGCCGACCTGCGCGACCTCGCCTCGCTCATCCCCTGGTTGGCCGGCGAGGGCTATCTCACCATCCGCGAAGAGAAACGCAAGGGGCTGATGAGCAAACTGACGGGCAAGACCGACGTCATTCTGACCAAGCAGAAAGACCTGCCCAAGCAGGCCCCGAAATATCAGCGTCTGCTCATGGAGATGCTCTTCAAGGATGTCACCGAGTCGAACATGAGTTTACTCGGCCAGCAGCCCGACACCATTCATAAGATACGGAAAGCCCTTTGCGACGTCTTCAAGGGCGAGCGCAAACTGACCAAGTACAACCTGTCCTACCTGCTCTATTTCCCTGTAGCCATCTTCGGCTCGCTCGTGCTGGGCACCAACAGTGTCGAGCGCACCTTCGACCCGAAAATATTGCTGCTGGCAGGCTTCCTCTTCGGCTTCACCTTCGTGTACGGCATGATCCTGCGTCTCGTCATGAGCGGTGGCGACAGCATCACGACATGGTGGAAGAGACTGCTCGTCAGTGGCGGCAAGTTCGTGCTGATGCTCGTCTGCTTCGCCGTCTACTTCTTCCTGGTCGATGCCTACGGTTCGCCCATGAGTCTGACTGGGGTGTTCGGCCTCTTCCTCGTCACCTTCGTGCTTGGCGAGATGGCAGGGCGCTTCAATGTCAACACCCCCTATCGCACCGAGATGATGGGCCGTCTGTTGGGCTTCCGCGAGTTTATCAGCACGGCCGAGCAGAGCCGCTTGGAGAGTCTGCAGCAGGACGACCCGCAGTATTTCTATAAGATTCTGCCCTACGCCATGGCCTTCGGCCTGAGTGACAAGTGGGCCACGCTGTTCAAGAACATCGCCGTCGAACAGCCCGACTGGTACCAGTCGACGACGCCCCTCATGGGCTACGCCATGACCAGCCACCTGGCTTCCAGCCTCACCTCGTCGGTCAACGATGCCATCACCACCATCAACCACAGCAACGACGGCGGTGGTAGCGGTTTTGGCGGCGGCGGTGGCTTCTCCGGCGGCGGTGGTGGCGGCGGTGGCGGCGGCAGTTGGTAAATAGTGCCGTCAGTGCCCATTTGCCTGTCAGTCATCTGCCGTCACCTGTCAGTCATCTGCCGTCACTCGTCTCCAGCCATTGCTGTAAGCGGCTGAAGGCCGGTGCGAGCAGTGTTGTTTCTATTTCCTGTCCTGTAGGCGAGCGGAAGATGCACCGCCGCTGTTTAGGCAGCAGTGTGCAGACGTGGTGGATATTGACCAGAGTGCTGCGGTCGGCCCGGACGAAGATCTCGTTGTCCAACATCTTCTCCAGTGCACCCAGTCCCATGAGCACCGTATCTTTGGTATAGAAAGTGACGATCTGCGAGTAGTTGCCGTCGCCCTTGAAGTAGACAATATCCTTGACGTCGACTACAATCGTTCCGCTGGCCGTTCGCAGTGTGATGCGCTGTTCGATATTATGCTCTGTCATCTTCACGATATCCTTTGCCAGGGTGCTGGCCTTCGTCTCTTCGATGGCTTTCTGTCTGATGGCCGCAATCTGCTCTTCCCTTTGTATATTCTCCCGTTGCAGCCGCATCATCCGACGGCGGTGGCGACGCTTCTCATACCAGCGGGTGACGGCCCAAACAACGAGCGACAGCAGTGCCAGGACGATGAGCCACACCCACCAGTGCTGCCACCAGCGCAGTGGCGGATCGATATAGGTGTCTTCTTCGTCGTAGGCTAGCAGGTCGGCGGGCCGGAACGAGATCATCTCCTCTACGCCGGCCAGCCAGATGGTGCCGTCGGCCGTCTCGCCCATGGTGGCCATGAGCGGTTCGAGCATGGTGAAGCCGTTGCGGTGGTCGTAGAAACGGGTGTCGCTGACGACGTAGTCACGGCTGATGCGGCTGACGAACAGTCCGTCGATGACGGCCACCACCAGGTAGCCTTTCGGCGATACGTGCAGCGCACGCACCTCATGGCCTGCCAGCCCTGGCATGTCTAATGGACTGACCTTGCCGTTGCGGATGACGAACAGCGAGTCCTTCGACGGAAACAGGATGTTGCCCTGTGCGTCGCGCTCCATGGTGGTGACGATGAGGCGCTCGCCTTCCTGATGGATGCCGCCCGGTGTGGCCGACGGTTCATAGGCTGCCTTCTGCCCGTCGCAATAGAGTCCGAAGGTGGTGCCCACCCATAGCCGCCCCTGTCCGTCGTCGGCGGCACACCAGGGGTGGGGGATACTGGTCGTGAGGGTGTCGAGGCGGCCACTGGCCGGGTCGTAGGCTGTCAGGCACTTGCGGCTGCCCACGATGAGTCGTCCGCCGGCCTTGGCCACAAACAGATAGCGTTCGGCGGGCAGGTGGAGCCGTTGCAGCCTTCCGTCGTAGCACATCACGTCGCCGTTGCCTGCCATATATACCTTATTATATATAGTAGCGGCATTGGGCGCATAGAACTGACTGGGGTCGTCGTTGACGATGGAGTCGCCAACGCACAGTTTGCCGTTGAGCGTGCCCATGACGAGCGTGTCGCCACCCATCACGCCTATAGCCCTTACAATGTCGCCCTCGACAGTCAGCCGGTGGGTGGTGAAGCAGCGGTTGAAGTAGCAGTAGAGTCCCTCGTAGGTGGCCACCCACAGGCGGTCCCAGCGGTCTACGAGCAGGTCCTTGACCAGGTTGAAGCCTGTGGCGAGCTGGCGTAGCTGCCGTCCGTCATACTCGTAGAGGCTGTGCTCGTCGGCCATGACGAGGTGGCCGTTGGCCAGTGTCCTGACGGTGAGGCCGTAGCTGGCCGAGGGGAAGTCGCAGGCCGTCCGCAGCCGCAGCCCGTGGCCGGTCACGTCGTAGATGCCATCGGCGGCAAAGGCCTGCAGCGTGCTGCCGCTACGCAACAGGGAATAGATGTCGCCCTTTGCGGTCAGTCGCCGGGCCTTGCCGCCCTCCACGCGGTAGAGCCCCTTTTCCGTAGGTACATAGAGCGTGGTGGAGTCCATGCAGAGTTTGCGGTCGGGGGTCATCCAGTCGAGCAAGGCTCCCTTGACGATGGTCGTGAACCCGTCGGTGGTGACGCGGCACAGCCGGCGGTGCTCCTCCTGCTCGTCTTCCAGGAGCACGTAGCCGTTGGGTAGCATGCCGCTGTTGAAGTTGTTCAGCAGCCAGCGGCCATGCGGTTCGAGCATCCTCATCGTCACACCGTCGTAGTCGGTCAGCCACTGGCGGCGGAAGTCGAAGGCGCTGACCGTGCCCTCCACCTCGGTAAAGCCGACAATGTTAAACCGCCGCCCCTTGAGAAAGGCGGTGAACGCATGGCCGTCGAAGCGCACGAAGCCCGACAGCGTTCCGACATAGATATATCCGCGAGTGTCCTGAAAGAGCCGCTCGCACTGCATCTGTGGCAGCCCGTCCTGGATGGTGTAGCGGCGGAAGGTCAGCCGGCTCTCCATCTGTGCCGTGGCGGCGAGGCTGACACAGAGCATCCAGCCGAGCAAGCATAAGCGTCTGAGTGTTTTCATGACGCGAAGTTACTAAAAAAAGCCGAAACGCAAAAGATTTTGCCTACAATTATTTCCCACAGCATCCAGTTCGTCACTCACAGGGTGCAGTTCGTCAAAAACCCCCTCCGCACGGCACTCCCCTGACGAACTTTTCGCTATCTTTGCCCAACAAACCTATTTAACTATCAGTGCTTATGAAACAGAAACTACTCCTGCTCCTCGGAGCAATGCTCGCAGTCCTGGGCGTTCAGGCTGCAGCACCCAATTCCTATGTTAAGTTCAGCGTGAACGGGAAAACGCTGACCTGTGGTTTTAACAAGTTCTCTGCTGCCGTACCCGAGCCTTTCGACCTGGGCATGGTTTATCGGAGCCCCGACCAAGACAAGCCCGAACTCAGCATAAAGGGCTATCAGGTTGTCATCCTCACGGACCGCGAAGGGTTCGAGAATGAGGACACCCACTACATGCTGGTCAATATCGGCGTGTATGACAAAAGCATCTCCCAGTCAGGTGCATATTATGACTGGAATGACAAAGCGCTGTTTGTCTTGCCTCAAGGCAGCAATAGTCCGGTGCAGTTCGGACACCAATTCACCGGCGGCTCAGGTGCGCTGGAGCCGATGAACGAAGTGATGAGTGCCAACCAGTTCGTCTGGAGCGACGGTACGAGAGACGAATCTGTACTGCCCCGTCCGCTGGTGTATGATGAAGAGTCAGGCACCTATAAGGAAGGCCAATACCAGAAGGGACACACCTATGTCTTTGCCATCCACTTCACGGAAATGGCACACACGACCGTCGGGGGGGTGGACGGCGGCACTAACCCATGGAGTTATCCGGAGAACTCGGGCAGTGAGTACTCTAATTACAAATGGACTGACCACTCCAAGGAATGTCTGTTGGCAAGTTTCACTTATGCTGGCGACGAGGCTTCGACCACGACTCATGTATATATGAATGTAAACGGCCAAAGCAACAGTTATGGCTTGCTTGGCTCGAACCAGGAGCCCATTGACCTAGGTACCATCTATCCGACTGAGATAACACTGACGAACACGCGGGAAAAGATGACTGTCCCCGACTTGGGCTTCTGGGGCTACACTTTGGAGAGTGCTGCGCCCTTCACCAATTCTGCAGCAGCAAATACCTATGGTGGTTCCATGACGTTCGTCACGATGAAGAAGAGCGATGCCGACAAATATATCGTCGATGGTTACGAGGTAGATAACCGTGACTACAAGACAGGCAACTTCGGCAGAATCAATTCCTCGCCGGTTGATGCCGTGCTTTGCTTAACAGAAAGAGGCCTTGCCTTACTCAGTGAAAACTGGACATACGATGCCTATCCGACTGATGTGTTTGTGAACTGGCAGTATTCAGGCACCTATCCCGTCAACGTCAGTTGGGGCTTCTACGATGAGCAACAGTTAGGCGTCCATAAACTGGATGACGGCGAGACTTACACCGTCGCATTCTACTTCAGCGAATATAACGAAATGCTGCAGCCCGTCTATATCCACCGCAATGGCGGCAAATACTACAAGTTCAACTTTACCTACTCCGCTAATGACCCCTCGGGCATAGATGCAATTGACAATGGACTATCGGCAAAAGGCAAGATGTACTACGACCTGCAGGGTCGCCGTGTGGCTCAGCCCTCGAAGGGTGTCTATATCGTGAACGGTAAGAAGACCATCATCAAGTAATCCTCCTAAATGAAACGACTATGAGACTAAAACCTTTATTCACAACCCTACTCCTGGCCCTCTGTGCCGTCGTCAGTACGGTACGGGCACAGGACATGCTCAGCACGCCGCTGACCCTTGAGGCCGTGGAGGCTGGAACGATCAATATCGTCAACCCCAATGCGCTGACGATAGAATATAATAAGAATGGTGGCGGATGGACATCTGCCAACAGCAACCCCATCAGCATCAGCGTTGCCGCTGGCGACCAAGTACAACTGCGAGGCGACAACCCGACGTATTGCACGACGACCGATGGAGAGAAGCCCACACAGATTACCGCCACCAACGATATTTATATATATGGTAATGTGATGAGCCTGATCAGCAGCACTGGCTTTGCTACGCTCACCACCCTGCCTAAGGTGGGAGGCGACCAGCAGTATGACTCCGATAACACCTTCGCATACCTGTTCACCACCTCGGGTGAATACTTAGACCCCGTACCCAATACCACCATCCACAACCATCCCACCAAGAACATCGTGCTGCCGGCCCTGAACGTGACACGCTGTGGATATATGTATATGTTTGCCCGGTGCAAGAACCTGACCCGTGCCCCCGAACTGCCGGCCACGGAACTGGGATGGGGCTGCTACCACCAGATGTTCTGCGGCACAGCCATCGAGCGGGCACCAGTGCTGCCTGCCGCCACTGTTCCTCATGAAGGTTACAGTTCGATGTTCGACCAATGCGCCAACTTGAACTACGTGAAGTGTCTGGCAACCGATATATCGGCAGATGGCTGTACATATGGCTGGCTTACCGGCGTGGCTGCCACAGGTACCCTCGTCAAGGCCGACGGCATGGACAGCTGGACGGTTGGTCCGAAAGATGAGTGGGGCAGAATTGACGGCATCCCCGCCGGCTGGACGGTGAAGAACGCCAGCGAGGAGGTTGCTTCCATGACGGACACCCCGCTGACCATCGAGGCTACCGAGGATGCCACCACCGTGACCATACAGAACCCGCTGACACTCTCCATCGAGTACAGCACCAATGGCGGCACATCGTGGACCGCCGCCAGCGATGCCACCATCACCATCAGTGGCATCAATGCAGGCAGTACCGTACAGTTGCGCGGCAACAATGCTGCCTATTCCAATGGTTCTATCTCAGGTAGTACCATCATTAATTTCGACAAGGACTGCTACGCCTATGGCAACGTGATGAGCCTGGTCAGCAGTACTGGCTTTGCTACAGCAACAACGTTGACGGCCAATAACACGTTCTACGATTTGTTTGACAGCAACACCCATTTGCTGAACCACGCCACAAAGGACATCGTGCTGCCGGCCACGACACTGACTGAAGGATGCTATTCCAACATGTTCTATGGTTGTAAGGCGCTGACCAAGGCCCCTGCCCTGCCTGCCACTACATTGACTGCTGCCTGCTATAAGTCGATGTTCAGCGCCTGTTCCGGCTTGACGGAGGCCTGCGCGCTGCCTGCTACTACGCTGGCCGAAAACTGCTATGAAAACATGTTCCGTGCCTGCTCGGCACTGACTACGGCTCCGGCACTGCCTGCTACGACGCTGGAGGACTATTGCTACAGTTATATGTTCTATGGTTCTGGCATCACCGCTGCGCCAGCACTGCCCGCCACTAACCTGGACCGCTATTGCTACAACATGATGTTCGGATGGTGTTCGTCGCTGACGACAGCCCCAGAACTGCCGGCCACCACGCTTGCCGACTATTGCTATCGTGCCATGTTCGTGAGTTGCAAGCAGCTTGTCACCCCGTCGGCACTGCCCTCGATGACGCTGGCAAAGGGCTGCTATCTCGGAATGTACCTGAACACAGCCATTACCACCGCACCCGCACTGAATGCCGAAAACGTTCCTGCGAGCGCCTATTACCAGATGTTCCAGGGCTGCACGGCACTGACCTCGGCCACCATCGCGGCTAAGACGGTCGGTGAGAGTGCCTGTGAGTATATGTTCAAGGGATGTATTGCTTTGGTAGAGGCTCCCGACCTGCCTGCCACTACGCTGGCCGATTATTGCTACAACTACATGTTCTCAGGCTGCACGGCCTTGACCAAGGCGCCCGCCCTACCTGCCACCACGCTTGCCGCGCAGTGCTACCAGCGCATGTTCGAGGAGTGCCACTCGCTGGTCATTGCTCCCGAACTGCCTGCAACGGAATTGGCCGAACTGTGCTACAACGATATGTTCTGGAACTGCACAGCGCTGAAGAATGCTCCTGTGCTGCCCGCCACTAAGTTGGTGCCCTATTGCTACACGATGATGTTCTTCGGATGCAGCAGCCTGGAGAAGGCTCCCGACCTGATTGCTGAGAAACTGGAAGGCAACTGCTATGAGCACATGTTCATGAACTGCACATCGCTCACCTACGTGAAATGCCTCGCCACCGACCTTGGCGACGAGACGACCACCGACGGCTGGCTGACCAATGTCGCCGCCACCGGCACGTTTGTCAAGGCTGCCGCAGCAGACTGGAGCGGGAAGGGTACTACCGATGGCACCGACTTCGACGACCCGTCGAAGCCCCTCACCTTCGTCCATGGCATCCCCGCCGGCTGGACGGTACAGGACGATCTGTCGACAGACGTGGGCGCTACGCTAAATGATAAATCACAAATGACAAATGATAAACTAGTCTTCGACCTGCAGGGCCGCCGCATGGCCGCTCCACAGCACTCGACCGAAGGACGCCTGTACCCGCAGGGTCTCAAGAAAGGCCTCTACATCCGGAACGGCAAAAAGGTTATCGTCTACTAACAAAAAAATGGTATAGTTATTGATGATTACATTTTCCCTGTTCCTTTGCACTATTTAAGTCGGACGAGTGTTAAGCCGTCGCGCAGGGGGAGGATGACCTGTTCAACGCGTTCGTCTTGAGCCACATGGTCGTTGAAGGCGCGGATGCCCTGCGTCTGTTGGTCGTGGTCGTAGGCCGGGTCGACGACGTGGCTGTCCCATAGGGTGTTGTCGGCGAGGATGAAGCCGCCAGGTCGCAAGAGTGAGAGTGCCATTTCGTAGGTCTCGCGATAGGTGCGCTTGTCGCCATCGATGAATGCCATGTCGAACTCGATGCCCAGTTTTGGGGCTTCGGTGATGGCGTCGCCGATGATGAACTCTATCTTGTGGGCGACGGGTGACTCCTCAATCCAGGGGCGGGTGAAGTCTTCTTGTTCGTCGTTGATCTCGAAGGTGTAGACGCGGCCGTCGTCGTCGAGGCCCTCGGCCATGCAGATGGCGCTATAGCCGCTGAAGGTGCCCACCTCTAATATGCGGTGCGGACGAATCATCTGCACCAGCATTTTCAGCAGGCGTCCCTGCAGGTGGCCGCTGGCCATGCGGCCATGGAGCAGGCGGATGTTGGTGGCACGGTAGAGCCGATACAGATAGTCAGGTTCGGGCTCTATGTGGCTGAGGATGTAGTCATCGACGGTCATAGCAGCGCCTCGATGGCCAGACGGTAGGAGTCAAGTCCGAAGCCGCAGATGACGCCCCGGCATGCGGCGGATATCATGGAGTGGTGGCGGAACTCTTCGCGCTGGTGGACGTTGGAGATGTGCACCTCGACGACGGGGCAGGGCAGTGAGCGTATGCAGTCGTGCAGTGCGATGCTGGTGTGGGTATATGCTCCGGCATTGAGTACAATGCCGTCGACATCGAAGCCGACCTGCTGCATTTTGTCGATGAGCAGCCCCTCGACGTTGCTCTGGTAGTAGTCTATCTGAACGTCGGGGTAGCGGGTCTGCAACTGCTGCAGATAGTCTTCGAATGAGGAGGTGCCGTAGATGGCGGGTTCGCGTCGTCCCAGGAGGTTGAGATTGGGACCATTGATGATCTGTATTCTCATGTCTCTTATCAGTTATGTCAGTTAGAAAACGTCTGCAAAGATACATAAAAAAGGCTGAAAGTGCAAGACTTCCAGCCCTTTTTTATTTATAGAGAAAATGTAATTACTTAATTATATAATTATGTAATAATATAATAATGTAAAGGTGAGCCTTTACTTGGCCAGTTTGGTCTCCTCGGCGGGACTCTCCTTGCGGTCTTTCTTGCTCATGGTGAGATAAGCAGTAGGAGCGGCAATGAAGATGGACGACAGTGTGCCGAAGACGACACCCAGAATCATGGCGAAGGAGAATGAGCGGATGCTGTCGCCACCAAGGAAGAAAATGGTGAGCAAGACGACGAGCGTGGTGACCGAGGTGTTGATGGTACGAGCCAGGGTCTGGTTGAGCGAGTCGTTGAACAGCGTCTTGCGGTCGCGCTTGCCATAGAGGCCGATGTTCTCGCGGATACGGTCGAAGACCACCACCTTGTCGTTGATAGAGTAACCGATCACGGTCAGGATGGCACCGATGAAGGTCTGGTCGACCTCGAGCGACCACGGCACGATATGGTGGAGCAGCGAGTAGAAGCCGATGACGATGAGGGCATCGAAAGCCAGGGCCACGATAGAACCCACGGAGAAGGCTACGTTGCGGAAACGGAGCAGGATGTAGAGGAAGATGGCAATCAGGGCGAGGATGACGCTGATGATGGCGCCACGGGTGATGGTTTTAGCCATGGTGGGGCCTACCTTCGACGACTCGATGATAGAGCCGCCCTGACGCTCGTCGGGGTTCTTGAACATCTCGATATTCTCCTGCGAGACGAGACCGGCACCCTTCAGCGTGTTGTAGAGGATGTCCTCGGCCTGGTCGTCGACCTCGGGATTGTTGGACTTGATCTTCCAGTTGGTAGAGATACGTACGGTCTTGTCGGAGGCTGTACCCAGTGCGATGACGCTGGTGTAGGCCACCTTGCCCTCGTCTTCGACGAAGACGTTGCTGACCACCTGGCGGACTTCCTCAACAGGTACTTCCTTGTCGAGGGTGACCACATAGTTGCGACCACCGGTGAAGTCGATGCTCTGGTCGAGACCGCGCAGTGCGAAACTGGCGATGAAGACCACGGCAGCAGCAGCCCAGATGATGTACGACATCTTGTATTTGCCCATGAAGTTGAAGTGGGTGCCCTGCAAGAGGTTCTTCGACAACGGAGTGGAGAAGGTGAGGTGCTGCCACTTGTCTTTCTTCATGCGGTTGTCGTAGATGAGACGGGTCATGAACACAGCGGTGAAGAACGAAACGCAGATACCGATGATGAGCGTGGTGGCGAAGCCACGGATAGGACCGGTGCCGAAGACGTAGAGGATGACACCGGTGATGAGTGATGTCAAGTTGGAGTCGAAGATGGCCGAGAAGGCGTTGGAGTAGCCCTGATTGAGGGCTTCCTTGATGTTGAGGCCCTTGCGGAGTTCCTCCTTCGTACGTTCATAAATCAGCACGTTGGCATCGACGGCGGTACCCAGTGTGAGTACGATACCGGCGATACCCGGCATGGTCAGTGCAGCCTGGAACGAGGTGAGGATGCCCAGTGTGAAGAAGAGGTTGAACAGCAGGGCGCAGTTGGCCAGCATACCGGGAATCCAGTTGTAGAGCACCACCATGACAATCATCAGCAGAAGGAAGGCCACGATGAACGAGATGATACCCTGCTGGATGGACTGGGCACCGAGGGTAGGACCGACGACCTGTGCCTGGACGATGCGGGTCGGAGCGGGCATCTTACCGGAGTTGAGCGTGTTGGCCAGGTCTTTGGTCTCAGAGGGCGTGAAGTGACCGGAAATCTGAGAACTGCCACCTGTAATCTCGTCGTTGACACGCGGTGCACTGTAGACCATATCGTCGAGGACAATGGCGATGGCTCGCTTGATGTTGGCCTTGGTCAGGCTGGCCCAGATACGTGAGCCCTCGGTGTTCATCTGCATGGAGACGACGGGCTCGTTGCCATTCAGACCGCTGCTGAACTCGTCCTTGGCATTGGTGATGACGTCACCGGAGAGGGGAGCCTTGCCACTGGGGTCGGTGACCTTGATGGCGTAGAGTTCATAGTAGTCGCCCTTGGCACCCTGCAGTTTCTGGCTCTTGGCGCTCCAGAGCAGTTTCATGTCCTTCGGCAGGATTTTCTTGGCCACGTCGGAGGTGATGACCTCGTCGACCTTGGCCTTGTCGAGGGCGTTGACATAGCCCATCATGGCCAGTCCGGCAAAACGGGTGTCGAGATAGGCCAGCAACGGGTTCTGCTGACGGATGCGCTCCAGTTGCAGGCTGTCGGCGCTGGTGGTCGTCTGAGCCTTGCCGGCAGCCAGGTCGAGGGCGTTCTTGGTGCTGTCGGCCTGCTCGGCAACGGCAGCCTCCGACTGAGCCTCTGCCTGCGTGGTGTCTTTCTCTGCTGCGGTATTGCTCATTTCAGCAGCGTAAGCCGAGTTTAACTGTGCGAGATAAGGCAT
>OCTX012068141.1_pt1 | contig 30709 bp, 36 predicted proteins | sample 1539691 | NCBI WGS metagenome assembly OCTX01 (sample SAMN02144231, study PRJEB22623) | gut metagenome | biome: sheep rumen | host: Ovis aries | place: New Zealand
GCGCAGATTACCACTCTCAAGAGTGAAAAGCAGTCCCTTACTGATGCTAACACACAGCTACAGGCAGAAGTTGCCACCTTGAAGCAGAAGCCCGGTGACACTACAGCCCACGTAGTTAATGACAAGCATACCGATCAGCCTGCCGAAAAATCGGAGGCCGAACAGTATTTCGAGTCTCGTGCTAATGCTCAGTCGCTTTTCGACTCGCTCCCTTAATCTTCAACACAAACAATCACTAAACACTAAAAGAATCCTATGGCAGGAAAACTTAACTTTACGCTCGAGGAGTACCAGGACGCGGCACGTAAGTACCGCAAGGACCTCCTCATGTTGCCCATCATCGGCATTCAGGACACACTGAAGTTCATGACAGGCCGTCCAGGCATCCGTTATAAGGAAAGCGTGGCTGCTCTCAATGGCAACGCACAGTTCGCCCCCTACAAGCCCGCACGCCGTTCTAACTTCAATCTCGACATGGATTTCCGTACACTGGAGACTTTCTTCGGTTCCGTAGTAGCCCAGTTTGAGCCTAACTCAGCCATCAGCACCCTTCTTGGCGCCATCGGCGACACCAAGGGCGACGGACAGATGCAGGCACCCACCGCAAAGCATGTATTGGCCTTGATTGCCAAATCGCTTTCTGAGAATCTGAACAACGCTATCTGGGCGGGTAAGCGCAACGCCTCTGGTGACACAACACTCGACCTCTTCGATGGCTTCGATACCATCACCTCCCAGGAAATCACAAGTGGAAAGATTTCTAAGGAGGAAGGCAACTATTTGAAGTTTACCGACGAAATCACCACCGCCAATGCCGTGGATATCGCCAAGGCCGTTCTCTTCTCTCTGGATCCTCATCTCCGCGCTCAGACCTGTTACATGTACTGTTCGCAGGACTTCGCTGACAAGTACAACGAGGGATATCTGCTGACCCACGCTGGCATCAACTACAACAACCAGTACAATCAGACCGCCGTCGAGGGTTCGAACGGCAAGCTGATTCTCTGCCCGTTGGCTAACAAGGCTGATTCAAAGTTCATCCACGTAAGTCCCAAGATCAACATGCTCGTGGGCTATGACCAGATGGGCGATACCGAGACTGTCATGGTCAAGGAGTATGAGCCATTCATTCTCTCATATATTGCTACCATGTTCTTCGGCTGCCAGTTCGAGTCTATCGACAAGCGCCGCCTGAAGGTCATTGAGATTGCTGGTACTGAGCCAACAAGTACCAATAACAATGCCGGCACTGGTAGTGGAAGCGGCCCTATTGGCGACTAAACATCGCTTTTACTTGAATTCGTTTCGAACTCTTTCATTTTCTGTATTCATAATTTTGAGTTTTGGGGAGCCAGTACTTGTGAAGGCTCTGGCTCCCATTTTAAACGCTTAATCCTAATAACTCTATGGCTGATTGCTCATCAATACAAAAATCGCTTGCGTGGTGTCAAGGACGCCCCGAGCTACCTGGCGTTAAACGCCGTATCTATTATATCTCTAAGTATGACATCGTAAAGTGGCCCACGCTCCAGCATGATGCTAACGGCCGTCTTACTTCTTCTTCGTATTCAGGCGACTTCACTCTGCGCGCAGATGTGAAGTGGAAGTTCATCGATATCATCGCTGAGAAGTCGCAGCTGACTTCTGAGGCACAGGGCGAGTACCCATCGCAGACACAGTTGAACAAGCTGGTAGCCGTTCACCCGGGTGTCGAAGCTGAAGCCACAGCTGCTGCAGCATACCTAAATAACAATGACAATGTGTTCCTTGTCGAGGATATGCGTGGTGCCTTCCGTGTCGTAGGCTCTGACAAATGGCCTACCAAGACTACTGTCACTCAGGACCTTGGCCAGGGGGCTACAGGCAGTACTTCCACCACTATTAACGTGGAAGCTACGGATGAGTGCCCAGCGCCTTTCTACGCAGGCTCTATCGAAGCTGATGAAGGTATCATCAATCCTGAGGGCAACCCGAATCAGAATACTGGTAGCTCGTCTAGCGGCAATACCAGCACAGGTGGTACGCCTTCGTATGATAACACAGTATATATAAACAATTATCCATATACCGTAAGTAAACTTGGCAAACAAAGCGCTTATGGCCCGATAAGATCAATCAAGATTACCGGCAAAAACATGAATGGTTTGTCTATCGTTTATAACAACAAAGATTCGGAAGACGAGATTCCTGTATCGAACGGAGGCTCAGAGGCTTTGTGGAGCGGCAGTATCTCTTATCCAAACACAATTGATGTTTATAGAGGTGACTCTGCTTCAGGAAATTCGATTGAGCTGTGGTTCACAATCTCTATACTTAAAGCCGGTGAGCCAATTGGCGACTAATCCTTCAATACCTCACTAGAAGATGCGCACCCCGATAGATATGACTGAACTGCTATCAGAGATAGAAGTCCCTGACATCGGGAGTGCGCAGCTCGCTTTGAAAGATATTCAGGCCAAACGCGAACAGGACCTTTTTGCTGAACAGAAGCGCAAAGGATGGGATAAGTCGGTGGAAGCCCGATGCGACTTCACACCGCGCCCACGCCTGACACGCCGTTCCGGGCTCTTTTTCCTCTCGTATTGGCAGAAGTCCGTCTATGGCCGTACTCTCACCGAAATCAAAGCCGACGATTCGATGGTTCCGTTTTTTGCCAGTACGATGAAATCATTTATTTCTGATGTCATCGGTCCGGACCTCTCACGCGGATCCTGGTGCATCATCACCACGCCGAAGCGTCGTCACCTGGTGAAGAACTTTGCCACTCGCATCTCCGAGCAGATTGCCCACCTCTTGAACATCCCGTTTTACGAGGATGTTTGTACCTGTAGGACAAAACAGCGAGTAGGGGCCATCTTCGATGTTCAACAAGTTCCAGAAGAACAGAATATTATCTGCTTTGATGACTTTGTTACCACAGGACAGACACTTCAAGCAATGCTTCGAGCGTTAGAGCCGTACAACAAGAACTTGCTGTTTTTCAGCGGGATAAACAACAAACTCTAAAGTATATTATGGAATTTTAGTTCACATTAATCCGTACAAAACATATTAAATGTATGAATCAAGATAATACTTTTACGAACACCCTGCAGGCCTGGATGAACACACCTGACAGTGAAAAGAATTGGGATGACGGAGCCCTGATGCTGCTTCAGCTTTCGGGCAACCGTATCATGTACCATAATATTTCGGTTAATCCTAAGGGAAAAGCCGAATTCATCAAGGGGCAGCTGCAGAAATACCTCAATTTCCGCCTGCAGAAGCTCACCCATGACGAGGTGGAAGCCATGCAGGCAAAGGTCGATGAAATCGTCAAATCTGTTATTAAGCCAGATTTGGCTATTCCATCAGTAGTTGCTTCAGAATTAGTAGATAACAATTCTGCATCACCCAGTAAATCAGCAGAATACGCGGACTTCAAAGCGGGTAAGCGCGCTGATCATGACTCACTTCCAGAGGAAATCCAGGCTCTCTATGTAGAGAATCTGGATATCGTTCATCGTATGCGTGAGCTGCATTTGAAGTTGCGCACACTGAGCCTAGATAACACTACCTGTCCAGATAGCGAGCGATATCCTTTCCTGAAGGAAATCATTACTCTCGATAAGAAACGTGTCTCGAACTGGGATATCTACGATCATTACATCATTGGCTCTTCTTCATCTACTTCGGTTAATCCCGAGCCAGATGTGGTTAATCCTAGTAATGAAACCGAAAATTCCAAGCCTAAAAAGGCAAAGACCACAGCAAAGCGTTCCACAAAGAAGACCGCTAAGAAAGAATGAAGCGTACCGCATCTATGGCTGACGTTGTGAAGCCGCTCGCCGAGTGTCCTTCACAAGCCTACCTCTCCAATGCCGTTCAGGTGGCTGACCTCCTTGAATGGATACTGGAGCAGGTAGGAAATGCCAAGGTGTGGCAAACTTCATTCTCCATCTCTGAGGAATTCCTACGCCGCCTGTTTTTCATAGAAAAGAGTGGGAGAGTCACCGAGTTTAATCTGGTTCTCGACCACAAGGCCACGAATAAAACACTGAAGCTCTGGTCATTCATGACGCAGGTCATCGAGCGTACTTATCTTACAGACAATCACTCAAAGATCCTGTTGGTACAGGCTGAGTCTGGTCAGACAGTCTCAGTCATTACCTCACAGAATCTGACACGCGGAAATCGCCACGAGTCAGCTTTTATCTCTACGGACAAAGCCATTTTCGCCACGCTCCACGCAGAGGTTACTGATTTAATCAATAATCACAGCGTTCCGCTTACTGACCTTTTCTCCCAGCGTATCCAAGCAGAATAATCACAATGACTACAATAGAATACACCCCCGAACAGCTTAATCAAGTAGAGCAATACGCCTCTATCTATCTGAAGATCTCAGATATTGCCGTACTATTCGATATCCCCGCCGAGCAGCTCCGCGAGGATATTGCCGATCGTTCTACTGAAGTAAGCAAACGCTACCATAAGGGGAAAGCTGCTTCAAAAGTGAAGCTGCTGCATCAGGAAATGCAGCTGGCTTATGTCGGTAGTCCCCTCGCGTTGGAAAACGCTCAGAAAAACCTCATGGATATGGAGGACGACGAGTAAATAACACTGTAATCCGTACCATCTTTATGCCATTACCTAATATCGTCGATATTGCCCGTACGGACCTCTACACTCAGAAATCTGAGTTAGAGGAAAAGTACGCTATTCCCCAAGTCGACCATATCCTTCGCCTACGCGATATGGTCACTTGGTGCATCGCTAACCCTGATGCCAAGGATCGCCAGTTCGTTGATGAGATTATGCAGCGTTACGGCCTGAGCAAAGTCACTGCCTACGCTGACTTGAAAATCGTGAAGTCGCTGCTGCCTAACTTAAGTGAGGCCACCCGCGACTTCCACCGTTGGCGTTATAACGAGATGATTCTCGAGACATACCAGATGGCCAAGAAGCGCAAGGATACAAAAACGATGGAGAAAGCGGCCACCTCGTACGCTAAGTACAACCGCATCGATGTCGAGGATGAAACGGCCGTACCTTATCATATGATTGTGGTACAACCGTTCTTCCCGACGACCGACCCACGAGTAGTAGGTATCAATCCCGTGCCAAATATCGACGAGCGAATTAAGAAGCTCACAAAGGAATTAGGTGCCACCAACCCCGACACCCTAAACATCGAATACGAGGATGCTGACCTAAACTTCGAAGAGATTTTCAACGAAAAACCTGAATAATCTCGGTTATTCTATTATGACTTCAGTACCCGAAGAAATAATGAAAACAGAATGCTGCCCATTTTCCTTACCAAATTTGAGAGCATCCTCAAGTTGGTCCTCGGGGAATAAACGTGTACTGTCAAAATAATAAAGTCCATTCTCACTATTCAACCATCCGCCTACATAGCCATCATGCTTCAGCGCATGTTTCACTACATCATTGAGCTGATCGCGATAATGACTATTCTGTGTGGCGGCGTAGCTTACAGCTATGCCTTCCGTTGGCGCAGTCATTGTTCTGATGTCTATTGTAAATCCATCAGGATTTGCTTTAGCATACTCCCATACTTGATCTGCTATAGCTGTAACATTGGTTTGTTCTGTTGGATTATCATCCACTGCGCAAGCCGATATAAATGTCGGGCCACAGAAAAGCGCCAACACAACAACAAGGCGCCATATTTGTTTTCTAATCATTTCGTTCATATTAGTTATTTATTCGCCGCAAAAATAAGAAAAAAAAAGATTACTTCCAAGTATTTTTCACAAAATCCTTGAAAATTCTGAATAAAATTTGGCGTTATAAGGATTATTTTATGCTTTTCTATATCTTATATGGTTATGATAATATGATAATACGTCTTTTACTTGTAATAAATGATGGTCTACCTTTGCAACAAAATTGCAAAGGTTTTTTATGGCCACACAAATTACCAACTTAATCTCTCAATGGAACGCTGAAGCAAAACAACACGAAAAGCGTGTTTACTTCAACAAGCCCCAGTTAATGGCCCAGTACATCGGTGCCAAGACGACTGTAATTGTCGCTGGTCGACGTACTGGTAAGACAGACAGTATCGCCTCGCCATTCGTTCTGCGTAATATGCAGCGAATGCCAGGCAGTACTGGCGGCATCGTAGTCCCCACATTCAAACACGGCCTGACAAACACCATTCCTGGTCTGCTTGCAGCATGGAAGCGCTGGGGATATCTCAACGGTATCCACTACGTCGTTGGTCGCAAGCCCCCGAAGTCCTTTGCCAAGCCAATTACCGAGCCTGCTGACTATGAACACGTCATCACGTTCTACAACGGCTCCATAGCAGTCATTATCTCTCAGGACCGTCCTGGCAGCTCGAACTCCCTGACGTTAAGTTGGCTACTGATTGACGAGGCCAAATTCATTGATTACAACAAACTGAAGGATGAGACACTTCCCGCTAACGGCGGTATTCGCTCATATTTCGGCCATCATTCGTTCAATCACTCAATGATGGTCTTATCGGACATGCCCCAGACACAGAAAGGTTCGTGGTTCCTGCATTATCGGGAAAAGATGGACCCAGAACTGATTGCCACCATTCAGGGCACCATCTATAAGATTTGGGAGACAAAGGAGCGTATCGCCCGTCTGAAAGAGCAGCACCAGTCCATTCCTCAGTACCTGAAAGGGTATTTGAAATGGTTGGACCAGTCGCTCAACAAGTTCCGCTCAGTGGCGGTGTACTACAAAGAGTACAGCACCATTGAGAATCTTCAGCTCCTGGGCGAAGAGTATCTGCGTCAGATGAAGCGCGACTTGACACCCAAGACGTTTCAGACCAGTATCCTTTGCCAGCGTATCGGCATCACACACGACGGTTTCTACTCGTCGATGCAGGAGCACCACAAATATGATGCCTCGAACTTTGCATACCTCGACGAGCTCGGTTACGACAAGATCCTGAAAGAGACGTCACAGCAGAACTACGACATCAAGGCAGCTTCGAAGTTCAGCACCCTCGGCAGCTGTATAGACAGCCGCGCCGATGAGGATGTGAATCCCCTGGCCCCGATTTGCATCGGCATGGACTATAATGCTAATATCAACTGGATTGTAGCCGGCCAGCCATCTGGCTCCCGCCTGAATATTCTCAAATCCTTCTACGTCAAGTTCGAGCGTAAGATTCCCGCCTTGGTCGATGATTTCTGCGCGTACTACGCTTATCATCAGAACAAAACAGTTATCTTCTACTACGATGCCACAGCCCTCGGTTCGAATTATGCCGTGAACGACCAGGATTTCCGTTACGTCGTCGTCCATGAATTTGAGCGCCACGGGTGGCAGGTACAAGATGTGTACCTAGGCAACCCTATGCGCCACGATGAGAAATACCTCCTCATCAATCAGGGCTTCGCTGGTAAGCAGCGCCTCATGCCGTTCTTCAATCGTCAGAACAACGACGATCTCATACTGGCAATCCAGTCGGCTGGGGTAGAGCGGGGTAGATTGGGCTTCCGCAAGAACAAGTCTATGGAGAAGCAGCCCGAGTCAGAAGAGGACCTGCTCGAGCATCGAACCGACGGCACCGATGCTTTTGATACCCTGTACATCGGTTGTGAGAAGTTCCCCCAGCATGAAACATATCCCATTTCTTTAGGTGGTATTATGTAAATTGCCATCTTTTCCAGTCTATCTGTAAATGTTTCGTTAGTATTTCAGAAAAAGAGCATGAAATCACTCTATTTTCAGGTGATATCTGTGATTTTTGGATATTAATTTTATAATTTTGCATCTCGTTTACGGAACATTAGATTTAATTATAGCAAAAATGGCAAATACAAAAAATGCTGCGGCTCGAGAAATTATCATCGACCGCCTATTAAACAGACAACATGGAAGCTCAGTAAAAGAGATGTTGGAAGCAGTAAATGACGGACTTGAAGCTAACGGATTTCCACCAGTTTCAAGCAACACTATTAGAAACGATATAGATACAATCCGGTATGTGTATCGAAGGAAAATCCGCGTAGAACGTCGCAGTTATGAGAACTATTATCGTTATGAACAAATCGGTAATTCAATTTTCAAAAACACGTTCACTTTTGATGAGATAGAACATCTTCATTCGGCTCTGATGTCTATCCTTTTTTGTGACCCTATACAAGGTACATTAATTTACGAATCACTTTCTCGTAGGCTTTCTGACATGCTTGAAGTTGATGTCGAAAGTGAACCTATTGTGCTTTATAAGAAAACTCCTTCTAAATCTGCTTGTAAAATATTCAAGTCTATTTACCAGCATATCCGTTCTAAATCGCCAGCTCTCATTACTTGTAAGTCAAACAAAAAAGCTGAAGAAGTTATTGTTGTACATCCGTACTATATCATGTTCGACTGCCCGAAATATTATCTCCTTTGCCACGACTCTACAAATGAGTGTGCAGCCAAGATTCCAATTGACAGTATAATACACATCACCACTTCATATGACATAGAATTCATTCCAAACAAAGACTTCCCCTTACAGGATTTCTACACCAAACACATTACCCAATACTAGATAAGCCAAGTTTCATTTCCCCGCTCTCAAAAAAAATGAGGGCGGGGTTTCCTAAAAGAAGTAATTCGACGAAATATCCATCCGTTTTCGCTTACTTTTATTGGTTCTTGGCGATATTTGTATAATTTTTGTTCAAATTTCTATTAAATAAGGTATAATGTTTCAGAAATTTATTATCTTTGTAGCCAATTAGTAAACTTTGGCCCAGCCATTGTTACTATCCAACAAAGACCACCCAGGCACTTGTGCCTAACAACATAGAGAAATAACGAACTCCCTTGCAGTGTATTATAAGGCTTGGTCGCCTGTTGGAACACTGTTGGGGAGTTTCCTACTTTTTATATTGAGTATGGCAAACAAAAGTGATATAGGCTACGTTTACATCTTTACGAATGAAAGTTTTCGTGAAGGGTGGGTGAAAATTGGAAAAACAAGAAATATCAAACAGCGCCTTACTCAGCTTGATAATACGTCATGCCCATTACCGTTTGATGTTTACGCTACTCTTAAGACGAACAGATATCATGATGCAGAAGACTTTGTTCACGACTTTATAAGCCATTTTAATCAGTCGTTAAGGATAAGGCCCAATAGAGAATACTTTAAAGTCTCTCCAGAAGAAGCTTTAGACATTCTCTATAAAGTAAAGAAATTAATGAATGAACCTGACTCAGAAATAAAAGTATATGATGAAAAAGGTTCGAAATTGGCAAAACAATTTGAAAAGAAACACAGTAGAAACGATAACAACGAAAGGGTAGATTGTAATACTGAGGATAATGACTATAAATTCAAAACACATGAATCATCTACTACATGGCTATTATCAAGCAATGTTAAGTATTTTGATTTAAAAAAATGCTTTCAAAACGAAGAATGCGTTTTTTGGCAAGTGAAAAGTAATTTTAAAACTGTAAAAAAGGGAGATAGAGGATATATATATTCTTCAGCGCCAGATAAATCCATCATATATAGTTTCAATGTTGAACAAGGTCCTATGCCTTATTCTGAGGAAATGGATAGAGAAGATGAATATTCCAAATTAGGGAAAAATAGTGATTGGGGAAAACAAGGGGGTACTTTTGTTAAGTTGAAACTAACAAAAATTAAAAAAAATAATTCTTTATCTCTTGGGAATCTTATGTCAAATGGCCTCAATGGAGCTCCCCAAAATGCAATTATCATATCACAGGATAAATACCATAAATTGCTGCAGTTTATTGAAAACAATGCAATAGAGGATTTTGATTCTGATGATGTAGATGTTTCCAATTCTGTAAAGCTGTCTTCATTGAAAACACTTCCTGCCTATTTAAATTATTTAAATAGCGATCTTACTATTCAGGTAATGAAGTCGCTAAAAATAGACATGCCAATATCAAAAATTAAGGATATTGCCAAATTAGAAGAATTAAGGAGTGAAATAAAAAAAGTAGAAAAGATTCATCGATATCACAATACTCATTCATGCGCTATAAGCCAATATATCAAATATTTAAAGGCTGGGTTTTCATATGATGACATGGCATATGATGTTTCTATTATAAAAAATAGCAACAAGTTATAAGATCTTTGTATTCAGAATAATAATAATAATGAATAATCAAATAAATACAATAAAGTTCATAGATTTATTTGCTGGAGTCGGAGGAATACGGCTCGGCTTTGAACAAGCTTGTAAAGAACACGGTTACAATACTGCATGCGTTTTTACAAGTGAAATTGATGATTGGGCATGTAAAACATATCGGAAGAATTTTCCTAATGACGCCCAAGATCCTAAAAGTGACATAACAAAAATAGATGAAAAGTTAATTCCTGATTTTGATGTTCTTTTGGCTGGATTCCCTTGTCAAGCATTCTCAATTGCAGGAAAAAGAGGTGGTTTTGAAGATACACGAGGAACTTTGTTTTTTGACGTCGCTAGAATAATAAAAGAAAAGCGACCAAAAGCCTTTCTTCTTGAAAATGTTAAAGGATTAACAAATCATAGAGGTGGTAAGACTCTTGAAGTCATTATCAATACATTGAAAGAAGATCTTGGCTATACTGTCTTTTATCAGGTTCTAAACGCAAAAGACTATGGTCTTGCTCAAATGCGTGAGAGAATCTATATTGTTGGTTTTAGGGAAGATTGTGGTGGCGGTGGTTTCAGCTACCCCCAACCAGTTCCCGAATCTGAACGCAAGGTCATTCGCGATATAATGGAAGAAAAACCCGTAGATGCAAGATACTATTTATCTACGGTGTATATTGCAAGTATGAAAGCTCATAAAGCTCGTCATCAAGCCAAGGGACATGGTTTCGGTTACGAAATCCGTTCTCTTGATGAAGTTGCAGGTACAATCGTTTGTGGCGGTATGGGCAAGGAGAGGAATCTTATAGTTGACCCTCGACAAACCGATTTAACACCTACAACACATATTAAAGGAGAATACAATAAGGAAGGTCTAAGAAGAATGACTCCAAAGGAATGGGAACGTCTTCAAGGTTTTCCAGATGATTGGACAGCAGGTTTAGCCAATGTTCATCGATATAAACAAATGGGGAATTCCGTTGCAGTACCTGTTATTAAGGCTGTTGCTTCGAATATCATCAAGGAACTTCAGAATCCTACCGAACCTAAGAAGGAGGTATCTGCGGTTCAACTTGAAATAGTGTTTTAATAAATTTAATGTCTAACAATTTAAAATATACCGAATACAGAACAATAAAAGTTTAACATAACATAATAGCTCAGGCATACACCTTTAGGAACTAAAGTCGGCAAACTTAAATAGATGACAAGGAGATGTATGTCCTCACTATCCGTGTCCTACATGGGTCGGTGGGGGTATTGTCATCTATGTTTGCCGACACAGTTCCTTGCCCCCCCACTCATGTTTTTCTATAAGACATGAATATTCATGCTTGTGGAGTCTCCGACTGGATAGTGATATTCGGTCGGAGTTTTTTTATGCATATATACAATCCCCAGGAATATCCAAATCTGTTACCAGCAATCTCTTTAACTTCGGAAGAGATTAGAAACTTGGTGTCATCTTATAAACTGACCTTCTTCCGAGAAAGAAACGGAGAGGTTGAATGGGGTATCAAACTACCTATGTTTGTTGATGCCTTCTATGCTTATGTTGTTAAAAATCAAACTATTCCTAATCAAAAAGAATCGTTTGATTACTACCTAAAATACAACAAAGATTTCTTTGCAAACCTAAATCGTCCTGATTTGGAGTCAGGAATCATGGCAAGGGCATATAGAACATACCCATCACTCGTCCGTGATATTTACTTCAACAAATACATTGAGGAGCGATTAGGTTCAAGGTGTCAAGTCATCTTCAACACAAGACTAGACATTGAAGAAGGAATAGATCTAATGGTTATTACCCCAAAGAACAACTATGGGATTTGCTTCTTTACTAAAACAATAAGAGCATATAAAGGAAGAGAAGCAAAGGAACACCGGCATACTCTTTTTGAGAATGTAAAGTATGTCGAAATGCCAATGGAGTTTAAAGGAAGTGTCGAAGCTGGAGATTTCTTCCTCTATGGCGAGAAAGAATACAACGAATTATATAAAACATTAAGTAAATAACTATGACTAAGAACAAAGGTGAAATTGACGAAGTATTGGTTAAACTTCGTTTAATAGAACTCCGCGACTCTGGAGGCTCTATTAAAATTGACGGACAACAAGTCACAGTCAATAGCGTATCATTAAAGAGAGAATTTGATTCTATTCCAGGCGGTGTTGATATACGAAAATTGTCTAAAAGAGAAGCAGATATTCTTGCTACTCGTTTAGGAGCAGGAAAGGGGGGAGCTTTAGATAAAGCTGATGTAATGATTAATGGAATAGGTTATTCCATTAAGTCTCATAGATGTGCTCCTGCTGCCATAATAAATCACACCCCAAGATGGGGATGGGTACGCATTTGTAAAAAATTGGATATAGATATAGCTCCTCTTGATGCTATGGTAGCTGAATATACAAAGTTGCGCACAAAAGGACAGATTGGAGAAGATATATATAATAATAATCCAAAATCCCCTTTTGCAGCTAATAAAGAATATCTTCGCCCATTAGTTAATTATTTCATATTTGATGGTGTTGGGTCTAAAGACTCAAATTATCCTGCTTCATACGTTCTAAGTGTGGATGATCCATTCGATGAGAATAAATGGTTCGTAACATCCAAAGACGACTATTTTGACAAATATTGGGACGACATGAAGTTCAGTCTTCGAAAGCACTCAATAAAGTATCCATTTACACGTCCGGAAGACCTTTATAAAAATGCAGAATCGGAGCCATGGGTTGCATATTTTGACGGTAAAATGAAACTTCAATTACATCTTAGAGTAAGATAATATGTTCAAGTTTATTGATTTATTTTCTGGTATTGGGGGATTCCATCAAGGTGCATCGTGGGCTGGTGGTAAGTGTGTTATGGCTTCAGATATTGACAAAATAGCCAATCAAACATACAAGGAAAACTATGGATTAGAACCAAAAGGTGATATATATGAAATAAAGGGTGAAGACATTCCAGATTTCGATTTGTTATGTGCGGGCTTTCCATGCCAGGCTTTCAGTCAGGTAGGACAAAGAAAAGGATTGAAAGATGAACGCGGTATTCTTATTTTTCAGGTTTTGCGTATCTTGAAAGAGAAACAGCCTAAAGCTTTTATATTGGAGAATGTAAAGGGGCTACTATCTATTCAAGGTGGCGAAATCTACAAGATGATTGTGGAGAGGCTTGAAGATGAAGGTTACAAGGTATATACCAAGGTTCTTGAAGCAAAAGATTATGGCACACCACAGTTAAGAAAACGCCTTTTCTTTGTTGGAATCCGCAAAGATATTGATGTAGAGTTTACTTTTCCTGAGCCTGTTCCTTTGAAATATACATTCTCAGACATTATGGGAGGCAAAACAGAACGTGAATACTCCTTCACAATTCGAATTGGTGGAAGAAGGTCTGGAATTAACAATAGGTTCAATTGGGATGCTTATCGGGTTGACGGAGAAGTAAGATACATTACTCCTGAAGAGTGTCTTTTGCTACATGGTTTTCCTAAGGGCTTCAAACTCTGCGGTAATGAAGGGCAAAAGTATCACCAAGTAGGAAACAGTGTTAGTTGTTGTATTGTAAATGAGATAGTTAAACAATTACAGAAGTATAAGGTCCTAAAATAACAAGAGGGTTTATATAATGATATATGTAGCAAGTAGTTGGCGCAACGAGTACTTCCCCGAGGTGGTGGAGAAGCTGAGGGGGGCAGGGCACGAGGTGTACGACTTCCGCAATCCGCCATCAGGTGATCCTGGATTCAAATGGGGCAACGTTAGTGCAGATTATATGGAATGGTCACCAAATCAGTATCGTGAAATGCTACACAGCCCTATGGCTGAACGTCAGTTTAAAAACGACATCGAGGCGATGGAGGCATGTGATACTTGCGTGTTGGTACTGCCATGCGGCAGAAGTGCTCATACTGAGGCAGGTTGGTTTGCAGGCAAGGGGTGCAAAACGGTTGCATATATCCCAGAGAAACAGGAACCAGAGCTTATGTACAAACTATTCGATGCTGTTTGTTGCTCAATTGATGAACTAATTGAATATCTGAAGTAATATGGACAGACTCACCACACAACAACGCCATAATAATATGGCAGCGATTCGGTCGAAAGACACGAAGCCGGAAATTGTTGTGCGTCGTGGTTTGTGGAAACGTGGCTTCAGATATCGCTTGAACCACAAACGTCTGCCTGGTCATCCTGATTTAGTCTTAAGGAAATACCGAACATGTATATTTGTGAACGGCTGTTTCTGGCATGGTCATCACGTTGATACAACTCTTCTTGATAACTCTGAGTGCTGCAAGATACCCAAGACCAATCGCGACTTTTGGGTAGCTAAGATTCGTAGGAACAAAGAGCGCGACAAGGAAGAGCAGAAGCAGTTGGCATCAATGGGCTGGCATTGTATCACTGTATGGGAGTGTGAGCTAAAGCCAGCTAAGCGTGAAGAGACATTGGAATCAATCGCCTTCACACTTAATCACATCTGGCTTCAAGACCATGGGGTAAGAGTTAACTATCGAACACCATCTGAGGAAGAAGATTTACAACTACCAATGGCTGCAGAAGATAACGACTTAAACAAATAAAAAAAATATGGAAAATCATTCATTTACAAGCCTTGCATCATTTGGGAAAAGAATCGAACACTTCCTAATAGGTCAAATGCTCAAAGAAGGTCTTGATGTATATTTACCTATTGTTGATGACAAAGGTATAGATGCTGTAGTACGCAGGCCTGACGGCTCATATGTAGAGGTACAAATCAAAGCACGCTCAAAATCAGTTCGTGAAGGAGATGCTGCTCTATTTGCTGCTATTGAACATGAATATCGCCCTAATTATTGGTTCGTCTTCTATTCTGAAAGAATTGGAGAGAATGGAACAATGTGGATTATGTCATCTAAAGAATTCATTGAGGAATCTTCTCAAAATAAAAATGGGAAAAACGTTGGAAAGCGTAGTATTTGGTTCAATGGTACCCAAAAGGGGATTGAATATGTAAAAAAACGCTATGAGAAGTATATTCGCAATGACTTTAAACGTATTATAGAAGAAAATGCAGAATAGTATATGTTAGGCGCAATAATTGGAGATATCGTAGGTAGTCGCTGGGAGTTTAATCCTACCAACAACTACGATTTTGAATGGCTGTCAGAGGAGAACGGTTTTACCGATGACACAATCTGCACAGTCGCTGTCGCAGATGCTTTACTGCTTGGTCGCGACTTCGGCCTAAGCATCCATGACTGGTGTAATCGCTACCCAAATCCTATGGGTGGATATGGCGGACGTTTTGCCCAATGGGTACATAGCGACAATCCTCAGCCATACAACAGTTTTGGTAATGGCTCTGCAATGCGCGTATCTCCAGTAGCTTATTGGTACGACAACGTCGACGAGGTACTTGATGCCGCTGCCGCCACAGCCCTCCCTTCTCATAATCATGATGAGGGTATTAAAGGGGCTCAGACAGTAGCTCTGGCAATCTTCAGGGCACTGCAGTTTGGCAAACTAGCACCATATCATATTGGCGAAATCCTTGAAGAATGTGTCCAGTTCTCTGGCTATGATATCAACATCAATAAAGCCGATGTTATCAATCAGTTCGATGAAACATGCCAAGGTACTGTCCCTGTCGCTCTTTGGATAATAGGCATAAGCAACAGCTTTGAAGATGCGGTTCGTAAAGCCGTTAGTCTAGGAGCAGATGCTGACACTTTGGGCGCCATCGTTGGCAGTATTGCTGAAGCTATTTGGAGGATTCCTCTTGATATTAGGAAAAGCATAAAGAGCTTTCTTCCAGAAGAGATAAATGACATCGTGATTGAATTTTACGAAATGACAAATAGATAAGAAATGGATTATACATACAAATACCCACGTCCCGCTGTTACGGCTGACTGTGTAGTAATGACTAACGAACCACTCCCGAAGGTGCTGCTCATCCAGAGGGGAGCTGACCCATTCAAAGGTGCATGGGCATTCCCAGGCGGCTTCATGAATATGGAAGAGACCACTGAAGAATGCGCCATGCGTGAACTTGAGGAGGAAACTGGTCTGAAGGTGGCCACCGTTCATCAGGTTGGGACATACTCTAAGGTTGATCGCGACCCACGAGGTCGTACAATCACAGTTGCTTACCTCGCCATTATCGACTCTCCAGAGGAAGTCAAAGGGCAAGACGACGCAGCAAAAGCAGCTTGGTTCCCAATTACAGAATTACCGCCTCTCGCATTCGACCACTATGATATCATGCAAGATGCACTTAGGACTTATGCAACGAATATCGAAATCAAATGAACTTACAATGAAACTATTCAAGCGAAATATATTCTTTCACCAAGACCGCATCGCTATGCGGATTGCAGCCCGCCATGGGATGACCTACGAATACAAGTTAGCTCGAAGGAATCACTTAAATCCAATTGAAGCATTAGAAGACTGGGATTTGATGACTCAAGAAGACTATGCTTTATTCAGTAACAAATAAGAACGTAATCCCTTCGCGGGTCAATTTATAGAAGACACTATTGAAAACGGCAGGCCGAAAAACCCGCCGTTTCATTTTGAGTTCAATTCTCCTCTTCCTCAAAGAACTTTCCCTTTGGCATTGGTGCAGCTTCAGCCACACAGCAGTTATAGCGTTCGCGGCTACGACGCTCACGGGCGAACATCTCCTTGGTACCTTTCTCATCCTGGGTAAACTCCATATGTTCCTCGATGGCAAACGACTGGGCCATCTCCTCCACATCAAGGTTGTCGGTACCAATCAGCGTGAAGGTCCAGTTCTGTTTCTTCAGCTTCTCAATAAGGGTACGTACCATCTTCAGCGACCATTCCTCTGAACAGTTCTCGTAACCGTCTGTTATGATGGTCACAAGGACATGATCGCCATCTTCTACTTGGGCATTGACCTTTGAGATTCCCTTTCCGATAGCATCATAAAGAGGTGTGGCAGCACATGGATGATATGCTTTCCACTTCAAATCCGTTGTTTTGTCTGCAAGCGTATTGTCATAATGCAGTTTAGTGTGGTCGCTGTCAAAGGTAATCAGCGTTACGTACTGAATCTGGTTGGGGTACTTCTTCTGCATCATGCGGACAGTCTGCAGGGTTTCATTCATGCCTGTGAAGGCCTGTTTGCGGATACACTCCATTGAACCGCTTTCGTCTACAATAATCAAGTTGTGAACTCTTATTGGAATTAAATCTGTCATAGTTGTAAATTTTAAAGGGTGAATACTATTTTCGACATGTCTTTATCACTTTAAAGAAGATTTTCGAAAAAAATTAAGTAGTATCACGATTTTTTTCGTATATTCGCCCCATAAAACAATAATATGACATATAGGCGACTTTCAGACAAGGAGATTCTAAGGGGCTTCCGCCAGGGCGATGCCGACATTATCCGTACCTATTTTTACGGATATTGTGAGGTCGGCTATTATATTTTCGACCAGCGTTATCAGCTTCATGAGAAAGAGAACCTGGACTTCCTCTCACTCGCCCATCAGTATGCTATATTCCTGATGGAACATGATTGGAAGCCACTGGAGGACCATTCCCCCAACGTTTCCCTAAAGACCTGGCTTATCAACGGCTTTCGTTTCATAGTCCTCGATGCTCTGAAATGGTACCGCAAGGAATACGGCAGCATCACATTTGAGGACTATCTCCAGTCATTCGATGTCTCGAGTAATCTCCGTCTGCAGTTTAATCATATGGTTGAAGATGTCTGCGACCATGTTCCTATGGGTCGTCAGGAACGGCTTATCATTGACATGATACTCCTTCAGGGCTTCAAATCTAAGGATGTTGCCGCCCAGATGGGAATGACTCCTGCTGCCATATCACAGAAATACAAGAAAATCAAGGAAGACATCATCGTACCGTATTTCCGTCAAAACTTTGATATGGACTTTGACATGCCTGAAATTATGCCGGACTTCGGCATAGTTGGCGAGCCTATGCTGGAAGAGGCAGCACCTTGTGCCGCACCTATGGATTTCATGGAAAGAAGAACTATGGAAGAAAAGCGTACTACTCCGGATCATATTACTTCGCTCCAGCCAAACGAGATTTTCGTCTTCGGCTCAAACCTTCGCGGAATGCATGGCGGAGGTGCAGCATATGTCGCATATCGCCACTTCGGTGCCATCATGGGCCAAGGTGTCGGTCTGCAGGGACAGAGCTATGCCATCCCCACTATGCAAGGTGGCATAGACACCATCCGTCCCTACGTTGACGAGTTCATCGAATTTGCCAAGCAGCACCAGAACTTGACATTCCTCGTCACTCGCATCGGCTGCGGCATCGCCAGCTTCACCGATGAAGAAATCTTTCCACTCTTCGAAGCTGCGCACGATGTGAAGAACATCGTATTACCACCGAATTGGTAAAATCATACGTACCCTCATTCCCGCGAGGTCGTATCGATTTGACGTCTATATGAAACATTGAGTCGTGAGACTCTACTTTTTGCTAAAGCGTGGGCATCGCTGACTTATTCTTAGGACTCTGTCTTCGAGTTTCCTGCGAGGCTTCTTGGACGCTGAATAATAGCAAATGCTTTTATATTACCCAAAAATCTGAGACAGCGAGCCGTGAGGTTCGCTTTCTCTTTATATCCCTTCCGCTCCAGATTCGAATGGATTTCATGGCTACTAATGGGCCCCGCTGCGTAAGCCCAGTTCTTATACTTACCAGTAATCGCCACCATCCATTGTTCATCTCACGCTTGAATGCCTTCACATCTACGAAAGAGGTATTTTGCTTTCCACTTCAACATTTTTGTTATCCTTACTTTGATACTTTATCGCCATAGCTCTAAAACTTTTCTGTACTTCGATGTAATCTGCCAGTAAAGTAGGGTAGTGGCCACTCTCAGCTATCCCCTGTACCATAGGGTAAATAGGAAAATCAGCACACATACCTCGTACATCACTCACCACACCTTATACACAAAGGAAAGACAATGCAGATATAGCCCAAAATAGGATGGGGTAGCAATAGCACTTGTTAGTACCTGCCGTGGGTTGGATGTTTGCTGAATCTGTGTCATTGACATTCTCTATACATGTTGGACTTCTCATGACAGCTACCTGTGAGGCCCTTTACTTATTTTTCCTTTGCAAATTTAGCGCAATCCCGTGCTCTGCAAGTACTGGTCGCAGGCTCCCGATTCCTGCTCAAAAATCACAGCAGCCTTCCGCATTTTCTTCTTCACGTCAGGGCCTAAAGAAAATGGGGTATTCCGTTATTTTTGCTGGTAATTCCTTGCATTAAAGCACTTGCCGCTTGCTGCTCTTATATGCACGTAAAAATTACAAAAGCTCCTCGGAGCTTATCATTAACAAGAAGTCAAACATTTAAAAAATAAGAATTATGACACAGAATGTACAAACATCAGTTTTCACCCACAGCAGGTTGTATAACAAGCGTTATTATCTGGGCAATATCTACAATGTAGTTGTTAATTGCGAAGGTGGTGAGTATTACGAGTACGAGGTTGAAGCCGATACATTTGCTAAGGCTACAGAGATAGCAGAGAGCATGGCCAATGATCTGATGGCAGATATCACATATGTCGAAGTATATAAAGTTTAAGAATAAAGTATTTCAAAGATAAGTCTAACAATTTAAAAATATTAAAGTTATGGAAGCAAAAGTTATTATCATTTCAGTAGTGAAGTCTAACAAGAGTGAGAACAATGTTTGGATGGTGGCCATCACAGGTGAAGAACAAGGTAAGGCATACTGCAAGAGCCCCTACAAAGCCATGCGTTTCGCTTTTCTCCTGAAGAAGCAGACAGGATATAGCATCGAGGATGCATCCCTCAAGGCCCTCTCAGAGGAAATTGCAAAGCAGAAAGCTGAAGCAGCTGCTGCCGAGCCAGAGAAGCCAGAAGAGCAGGAAGCACAGCAGCCAGAGGCTGAAGAAAAGCCTAAGAAGCAGCGCAAGCCCCGCGCAAAGAAGGAGCCCAAAGTGGTTCAGATGGCTCCAGAGCCACAGCAAGAATTGATAGCATTCCTTTAAGGAGTGCTATTTTTCTTGTTTTTGTTTCTTTATTGTTCAGAAAAGGTTGTACCTTTGCACGAAAATTACAGAAACATGAAGCATATTCAGCCACAACAAGATATTCCCGATGAGATATGGATGAAGCGGTTAATAGAATCGTATCGCCACAATCAAGAAAAGCTTGAAAAGATAACAGCATACGCAAAATCATTAGAAGATGAGAACCAGCACCTGAAGTTCGTAAAGAATGTTTCAGAGGATTATCAACGTCTGAAGAATTATGCCAAAGGCCTAGAAGAAGAAAATGCCCAACAGCATGAAATGATGGAAAAGCTGGAAGCTCATGGGCCACGTGTCTTCAAGGAAAACAAAGAGCTTCGTAAGATGCTCCGTATGTCCAAGAATATTCCAGAAGCTCTTATTCGTACAAAGCCTTTACGCGGCAGAATTTCGCTTTTATGCCAATATATTGACGACCTAAGGGAAACACTTGCTGCTAATGATATTGAGATTCCGGAGCCAAGCTGGCCACATCATCCGTTAAGAGGTATTGACCTCGATGCGCTCGAAGAAACATGGATCCATAGATACCTTAATTACTGCAACATCTCAGAAGACAAATAATCCCGAATTCAGTAGCCGCCCTTATCGGTGGCTATTTCTTTTCCATCAAAAAAGGCTCGCTTCCCAGCGAACCTTTCCTGAAAAAAATTACTTAAAAAACTAAATTAATCAACCATAAACCTTAACCACTGCAAAGATATACATTTCTTTCGGAATTCATGTTTATTTTTCGTCATTTTTTGTTCATTCTACATTATTTAGCGCAGATTAAACAATGTTACACTTTTTTTAAACATCTTTTCGTGTCTTTTCCCCGCCCACCGCCCAATTGTACCTTTGCAAAAAAAAGATATGTCCACCATTATCAACACTTCGTTTTCCTCATTATGCCTCACAGCAGACTTACCTGAAGAGGTAGAGATTGAATCGCTTACACCGCAAGTCACCGTCACTATCACCATCGACGAGGTGGAAGTATTCTCTTCTCAGTACTATATCTACGGCTTGAAGGCATATGTACGGGACATCCGGTCTATCGTCGAGTCAGCTATGTTGCAAAAGAAGCTGGCCATCGCCTCGTTCGTCCTGAATGTCAAGGACTACGAGAACTTTACCTATACATCGGGTGTCATCAAGGTTGTTTACAGTCATTTGAAATCACTTAAAGGCGCAGAACAAGTTCTTTTGGGCGCTTTCCTCACTACACGCAAAAGTGCATTGCTATCACAAACATGCCCCTTTACGCTATACAACTATGCCCAGCCATATCAGCAGAGTTCAAACTATTGCGATATCTATTACAACATGCCATCAGTACAGTCGATGCTCAAATCAACAGTTACGTTCGGCAATAAACAGTCCGACACACCCAAAATCATCGCATCTGAGGCCAGTTATGCGCGGTTCCAGAATCTGTTGGCGCTTAGTGGCATTTACAACGCCACCATACATCGGGTCTTTTATAGAATAGGGGAGCGCGAGTTCAACATATATTTCTCACCCAGCGCTCCATCTGATACATTCCAGTTCAAAGGTAATTTTAATCTTTGGGAAACGGTTTGCCTTTTCGGCGCTACTACTTCAAAAACGGAAATCGACCGTTCTGAAGCTATCTGTGGTAATAAGGTTGCTTATTACGACACTTCCGTCAAAGTCAAACACGAAGTGGAGACAGCACCACTTACACTGTCCGAAGCACAGTTCCTTACTCAGCTTCTCTCTTCCCAGGAAATCACGCGAGAAGTTGCTGACGGGCTGTTCGCTCCAGTGATAATATCTGATATATCATCAGAAGTATCTGATAATAATTCTAACCCCATCCGCTTGAAGTTCACCTGGACTTATGCGGACCAAAACGAGTTTCTCCCATGAATAGTATCCACATTACCACAGCCCGGCTGATTCTCAACCGTCCTGAGCCTGTCGATATCCGTCTATGGACATCTAAAGGCGAGATCCAGGAGTGGCACCGCTGTATCTGTATCAAGTACGACCACTACAAAGGCACACGCAAGTTCAAGCTGCTCGATTCTAATCAGATTCGTCAGACTCGCGAGTGCTGTATCTTCATGCTCAACGGCATGGAAGTCTACCTGTAGCATGCCTTTATGCCGAACTTTTTCCGAAGAATTATCGCTTATTCGGAAATATTTCGTATCTTTGCACCCGGAACAAGCGGACAAAAAAGTCGTCGCTGTTCCTGCTGCTCATGCATCTGTGCTTCTGCAGCATCTTATTGGTTAACGAAGCTGACGCGCTTCTGTCTTGCACACTCGAATCTGGAAAATTCAAACAAAGAACAAGACGGGGTACGACGGTTCACGTATATATTCGTGGGCTTGTCGTCTCATGTTCTTTTCTTTACGGCAATCCAGAGCCTGAGTGTGAAGACGTGGGATACGCAAGTCCACGTTCTTTTTGTACAAATCAAACTAGCCAGAAGCATCAGCAAAAAGATATTTTGTATTTGGGACCATACCACCTGTGAAGGCATGTATGATCCACAGTCTTTTTCTTTTAGAAATTGACTAAGCTATAAGTAAATTTTAATGAGTAAAGTGGCCAGCTTGTGAAAGCCAGCCACTTTTACTATTATTATATTTTATTTTGGCCAAACATCATTGGTTCTAGTGAAGTTCCAAAGCCGATCGTCATATTCTTCAAGTCTCTGCAGAACTTCTTCCCCATTATCTTTATAAGTACAATTGTACTTTTTGACATTTACCCTACGTTTTGACGAAAGTTCCAAATGGCTTACAGAAGTAACTATATCTTCCCATGCAATATCATTTTTTTCGCCAGTTAAAGAAAAACCATTGATATAATCATATAGGAAAGTGGACCTGTTATCGTAAGGAATCTTATCCTTATTGTAACCCTTCTTAGGCTCTGCCTTTGTCTTAATGAAAGCCTTTGCCTTTACATCATAGATAGCATATTCCCTAATCAGAGCAGATGCCCTGTATTTTAGGGTCGGATTCTCAAACGTGATATCAAATCCCGACATATGAGCGTGGAGTGTTAGCATTGGAAAGTACGGGACATCCCTTCCCATCCGTCCATTCCTATGATAAACAATAGGATCATGGACATTGATTGGACTATCGTTCTCAGCATGGAAGTAGAACTCAACGGTCTTTATATACACACGATATTCATCTCGCACTCTGATATAGCCATCATACAATATGGTTTCAGCTATATTAGAAAATCTGTTTGTGAGATTTTCAATGGTAAAATTCTCCAATTTCATCTCAGAGAAGTCCTTAAGTACTGTTATCAGCTTCATAATCGTATTATTATTTGTTGCAAATATATAAAAAATAAATTAATTGGATATTAACAAATGGTATTTTTATATTCTTTTACCTAGCAAAATAGCTCCTTTTTCATTTGCTTCTCAATCCATTTGAAATCCTTCAATGAGGAATGAGCAAAGGCTAAACAAATCTTAGCTCTGTTGTTTCCAAGATTTTCCAGATATCTTCGTTTTAATTCTTCACGAGCAAGATTAACATACCCATCTGTTTTATTAAGGAATAAATCTATCAATTCATCCGTATCCATATTCACAATGCGCTCTTCACGCTTTGTAAACTCCTCGGTATATAGAATTTTGATTACTTCCGCTTTCAACATAGAATCTGCTGAAACCCATTTGTTACTATTAAGTAACAGCAATTCCTGCCGAGACAGATCTCTCAACATATCTATGCACTTTTCCAATTCATCACAATCCCATGGCTTGTAATGGTATGTCCTTACTTGATTCAAAATATACTTGATTTTTTCCATAATTATTATAATGTTATTTGTATTGCTATTACATTAGAAAGGGCAGTCGGTCTCCGCAGGTAAATCAACTACAACTAGAAAGTCATTGACACATACCTTTTTCTCTGTCCAATAGTTGGTATCCGTAAAATCGTCATCTTCAGAAGTAAGAAAATCGAGGTCTATAATGGTATTCCAAGGGTACATAAAGGGCAATGCATGTGAAGGATCTAAACAGAACAAACGTAACCGATTCCAAGCCTCTTTCCTGTATGCAACAGCAACTAATGCATGCCCAGGACCCGATGGCTTGGAATATCCAATCATAACAGGTTGTCTTTCATCTAAATACATTTTAATCATTTCTTGCAGTATACAGCGACTCACGGTGTTCGGAGTGTCTGGCTCTGTTGTATATGCCTCACACATTTTGCTTCCAAAGCATTTGTTTGCTCTGTCTGAGATTTCTCGCAATTTGTACCCATTAGTACATAGTCCATTAAGTCCATGTAGAAACTCATGCTGAATGCGACCAACATACTCGCAGTCTTTTGCACGTTCGCCATCAATCAAATCCTCCCAGTCGAGTTTTTGATGAAAAATGAGCATCATCATCAAACTATAAATTGTACACGAGCCATCGAGATCACCTTGTTTGGCAAAGACTCTGGTCTTTTTCCCACTTCTCCCAATAGCTCTGAGTGCTTCTTTTTCCAAGAAAATATTCTTTATAAATTTTGCTGTAAACATATTCAAACTGTTTTTGGTAATTCATGACTATTATCTTCTTCTTGCAAATCAACAAGAACATTCCATGTTGAGCAATTCAATGCTCCACCCTCGCGAACAATGCTTCCACAATGATTAATAGGATGGCACTTACATTGTGGGAAAGCATCATCGATCTGCCTGAAGGCCTTTTCGTCAAATTTGTCGTCCATCATTGGAATAAAGATATGATGACCAATATGTAGGAAATTGATATAAGCCCAGCTCTTATCGTTGTATGCACCGTAGTGGAGTTCTGTGATGTCGAAATGAGGACTGAGTGCATCCAATAGCTTCTTACGCAGAGCCTTGTCAAAGTCACTGTAATTATTGAGTAACACGTGACCTTCGCCCATATACCTCACCATTCCGTCTGCATGACCATATTCATCGTAATAATCTTCTGGTATCATAACTATTTCTGCTTCCAATAATTGGCTTAGAGTATAGATTAGCATTTCGCGGTCATGGTGCGGATTCTCTCTGAAAACCTTGTCAGTCATGATGACTTTGTTGCCACAACTAATGACGTTGCCACCATCAACAATAATGTCTGAATCTACCACATGTATGCCAAGGGCCGAGAGAATGGCAGATGTGTAAGGCTTATATTCAGGACTGTCTTTAAGATAATCAGGACTATAATTAAAGCGCACTAACTTGTCTTTACTAACCTGCACAGGCATGTAGTCACGCGTCCAGATGTGAAATGGAGATGCTGTTAGGGGCAAAAAGTACCAACTTATTCTGTGGTTATGTAATGTGCTTAAAAGACTCCCTGTCGCATCGACATAATTATCCGATGTCATTCCTTTTGCAAGATAAACTTTGTTTGTTTCAAAATTTGTAATCATATTATATAAATTATTGATAATTAGATATTTATGTTTTTCTGCTAAGGTATTAAAAGGATTCCTATCTTCCAAAGATTTTTTGTTAAATCTGAGTTAAGATTTCCGAAAGAGTTATTTATTAAATTGATAGGAAATAATATAATTCAAACTATAGAATTATATAAAAAAAAAGAAGTAGTTAATCTACTTCTTATTCTGCTTCAGGAATGTCGCTCCACTTTGTAGTGTAGCTTGGACTACGGAAGTCGTGCTTGATGCTGTCTCGGAAAACACTCGCTTTGCCAATGCCGTCTTTAGCCGTGTATTGTTGCGAGCCAAGCACGACAGTCTCACTACCATTGACTCGATTAATACGATCAATGGCTTCATCAAGCCTTCGCTTCTTCTCATACATCTCCGAATCGTAGTCGATGAAATTGGTCTGTACAGCCGAAGTAGGGCAGATGCCCATCACGATTACACCAGCACGCTTGTACTGATACCCTTGTCGGTATATCCTCTGGGTGCAGCGCAGAGCACATTGCACAATATCCTGTGTAGAATTGCTGGGAGTCAGCAGGCGTTCCTCAGCATAGTTCCAGTACTGTGGCAAGTCCTCTCGGAAGTGGTTTGTATCGATGAACACACTCACAATCGCCGCTGCTGACTGTTGCTTGCGAAGCTTTTCTGCACAGTGGGCAGCAAAGTTGCTGATACTGGTACGCAGCGTCTCAAAGTCAGGCACCATTCCGGGGAAGCTTCTGCTGGTACAGATGCTTTTCTTCTTAGTCATGTCTTCCAGAAGAATGCAATCCTCGCCGTTGAGTTCACGCCAGGTGCGCTCTACCACAACGTTAAAGGTCGACCGAACCCAGCTTCTGCTGAGCGTTGCAAAATCATAGGCTGTCTTGATGCCTATAGCTTCAAGTCGCTTGGCATACTGTCGGCCTATGCCCCAAACCTCGCTGATAGGATAAAGTTCCAGGGCCTTGTCGCGACGTGACACATTATCTATATAGCAACAATGGTGGAATCCTGGGTATTTCTTGGCAAAATGACTGGCCATTTTTGCCAAGGTCTTAGAAGAGGCGATGCCGATGCTTACCGGCATGCCCGTGCATTGTTTGATGCGCTGATGCATCTCCTCGCCCCATGCTTTCAGGTCGAGAGGCTCCATACCTTTCAGCATACAGAAACCTTCATCTATACTGTAACGATAGAATTCAGGCACCTCCTTTCGGATAAGCGACATCACTCTGTCGGTCATGTCGATATACAGTTCGTAGTTCGACGAGAATACCGCTATCTCCTGTCCGGGGAAGAGTTCTTTTAGTTGGAAGTAGGGAGTTCCAGCTTTGATGCCCATTGCTTTTGCTTCGTTTGAGCGTGCAACAACACAGCCATCGTTGTTCGATAGTACAACGACGGGCTTTCCGTTGAGATCGGGCCTGAATACACGCTCGCAGCTCACGAAGCAATTATCACAATCTATAATGGCAAACAATAGCTATTCCTCCAGTCTCTAATGGTAAAAATTACTTTTCCCCAGACAGTAAACTCGTCTGATGAATCGATGATAAACGGTTTGAAATCCTTATTGGCTGGCACCAATCGGATAAAGCCCTGATCCTTAGTCGACGTATCCAGGTACTTCACCGTAAACCCACCGTTAACATACGCAGCCACGATATTGCCGTGTACCATCTCTTCTGCTTTGTCTACCAGGCACAAGTCGCCATCGAAGATGCCGGCCTCTTTCATAGAATCGCCTTTCACACGCACATAGAAAGTACTTTCGGGGTGCTTGATAAAGTCGCGATTGAAATCCAGCCTGTCTGCAGGATAGTCACTGGTAATAGGGAATCCGGCTGCTATCGCATCGTACATCGGCAGCTCCAGCTCCGTAGATACATCTGCTTTTTGTATATCTGGTTCTTTCATTTTCTTCATTTTGCTGCAAAATTACAATTTTCTCACTAATTCCAAGAATTATTAGCCAAAATGTTTGTATTTCATTTATTCTTTGTACCTTTGCGTTTGGTTTTTGGCCATGGGCATTTTGCCCATACCTAGATTGTTTCCATTCATACCCCTGTGAAGGGCAAGAATGAGTGAGTACAGGTTTTATTCCTGTCTCGGAGTTAAGTTTATAATTGATTAGATTATGGCTGGCTGTGAAGCTCGCCATTTTTTTTGTCTTTTTTCATCCCTAGTCATATTCATATCTTTGCCAGAAAAATCATCGATATGAATAATTTCGTTTCCTTCAACTCTGTTGAATCCATCCCGGACCTCAAAGCCAGCGCCGCATTCACAGTCAATAGCTCCGAAGTATTCAAGGAGCAGTCTGACATCATCCCACGCACTCTGGCCGAAGGCTACCAGTATATGCCGTGGGGCGCAGACAACGAGATGCCTTACCGCATTCTCGAGCTTATTGAGTCCGACGAAACTCTTTCCACCTGTCAGATCTTCAACGCTGAAGTCTGCTATGGTTCCGGCCTGGTCTATGACACATCCGAAGCCAGTGCTGCCACCAAGTCACAAGTCCAGGAGTTCCTGATGGATAACTCTCTGGCCTCGTATTTCCTCGGTGTCTGCCAGGATTTCAAGCATTTCGGTTTCTGTGTGTCTATCATCATCCTGAGTGCTGATGGTTCAAAGGTTGTACGTATTCTCCGCAAAGAGGCCTGTTACTGCCGTTTTGCTCCTGCAGACAAGTCTGGCCGCATACCATATATCCTGTATGCGAACTGGCGAAAGTCTATCTCCAGTAAGGACGAAGTCGAGAAGATAGAGCTCCTGGATTTCCATTCTCCTTGGGCTGATCTGCAGGAACGTCTCAAGCCTGCTAAAGGAAACAAGCCCAAATCCAACACGCGAAAGTTCGCCATCGTCAGCCGTGTTCCAACACCTGACAGCACCTATTATCCCATCCCTTATTATGGTTCTCTGTTTAAGGGCAACTGGTATAATATCAAGCGTCTCATCGGCATGGCAAAGGAAGCGAAACTGAAGAATTCCGCACCTATCAAGTACCACATCGAGATCGCCAATCGATTCTGGGACGGCATCTTCAAAGCCGAAGGAATTACCGACCGCAAGAAGCAGATGGATAGGGTAGTGGAGGAGAAGGAAAAAATCATCAACTTCCTGACGGGTATGGAGAACTCTGGTAAGGTTCTTTTCTCTACGTTCTACATCTCCCCCGATGGCCACGAACAGCATGATGTCGTTATCAATAAGGTAGAAACGGAAAAGGAAGGTGGCGACTGGTCGACAGATATTATCGAAGCCGTCAACATGATGTGTTTTACGATGCGCGTTCATTCTAACCTCGTCGGCTCTGTACCAGGTAAGAGTCAGACAAACAACTCCGGTTCTGACAAGCGTGAGCTCTATACCATCGCCCAGGCTCTGCAGAAGCCATATCACGACCTTCTTTTCACCGTTCACCATATCATTATAAGGTTCAACGGTTGGGAAGGCGTTCATCCCGATTGTCCATTCATCATGCTTTCAACGCTTGATGAAAATAGAGACGCTAAGCTTGTTACACCGAATAAGACTGAAGAAGAATAATGAAACTGATTACCACTGACGAGCAGCTGCGCTTGCTCATACCTAACGTACTGGCCACCGTTGAGGGTGAGCCTACATTGATTGAGAAGCTTTACCCATATCTCGAATCTGCCGAGCAATGGGTATTAGACACTTTCGTTCCTGAAGCCATCTTTGCCGAGATAGCTGAAGCTGACAGCTCTGGTCCTAACGAGCGTTTCCGATTCCCCTTGGAAAAGCTCGTTGCCTGTCATGCCTATATGACAGCTATCCCTTCGCTTGATTTGATCTTAACCCCAAATGGCTTCGGCATCGTCTCAAATCAGACTGTTGTTCCCGCTTCTCGTGAGCGTGTCGCCGCTCTGATCGCCTCTCTCGAGTCTCAGCGCGACGCCGCCATCGAAGCCCTCATCATCCGTCTCTCCAGTAGAACAGACTGGCAGAAAAGCGAACCAGGTAAATACTTCGCCGCCACAATGTTCCCGTTCCTGAGCCTCTGCCGCCGTCTCGCCATCCGCGAACATATCTGGGACGCCTACCAGCAGCTGCGCGAACGTCTCATAAAGATTGAGTCCGTTCTTGCCGACACATACTTCTCTCACGAGCAGATGCAAGTCTTCCGCTCCCACGTATTCACCCAGCACCGCAGCGCATCACCCCTCGAAGAGCAGGTGATTAAATCCCTGCAGTCCTACGAGTTGGAGCTTCTAAACAACATCCAAGTTCACCCTCAATGCTACTACGACCTAGTCACCATCATCCGTGAACACGAGGAGGTATTTCCCGCTTGGCATTCCTCCTCCGTCGCAGATCTTTACACTCCAAAAACATTCCAAAACAAAAAAAAATCATCCGCTTATTGGTTTTAAGCGGATTTTTTTATATATTTGCAAAAAAATTATTTAAAATATATTCACTAGTGTCTATTAATTTATGTTAATCGTATATAAATTCAATTTCAAGCTGCCCGTCATCAAGTTCATCCTCGTCCTCACTCGAGGTGAAAAGCTCCATGATGTCATCCTTGGTAAGCAGGGGGCTGCCCAGGATGCGCATAACCTGCATGATGGGGCATCCAAGCTTGAGGTCGAGCTCAATGGAACGGCGAGACCTTTATTAAATACTAATTTATAAAACACTACAAATATGAAAAAACAATTACTTTTATTCGCAATGATTTTGCTGCCATTGGTAGCTAGTGCCCACGACATTGAAGTTAAGAATGCCGATGGTGTTACCATTTATTACAACTACATTAATGATGGCACGGAACTGGAGGTTACTTTCCTTGGTGATGGGTATGATTCTTATTCAAACGAATATCAAGGCAATGTCGCTATACCTGAGGAAGTAACCTACATGAACAGGACACGCAAGGTGACGAGCATTGGAGGTGCTGCGTTCTCTGATTGCTCCGGCCTCACCTCTGTCACCATCCCCAATAGTGTGACGAGCATTGGAGATTTTGCGTTCTCTAGTTGCTTTGGCCTTACCTCTGTCACCATCCCCAATAGTGTGACGAGCATTGGACAATCTGCGTTCGCTGCTTGCACTGACCTCACCTCCGT
>OCTX012003411.1_pt1 | contig 30679 bp, 34 predicted proteins | sample 1539691 | NCBI WGS metagenome assembly OCTX01 (sample SAMN02144231, study PRJEB22623) | gut metagenome | biome: sheep rumen | host: Ovis aries | place: New Zealand
TCTTCCCCCTGATATTCGCATTTCAACAGTTCATGCCGGGATTTGGAATAGACGACATGCCAGTCCTTGGACAACTGGTAGAATTCGGTGTGGTCGCCCAGCCATGCTTCATCCCTGTAGATGTAAAGCAACGCCTTCTTCAACTGAGCGCCTGTCAACTTGACGCCATAGGACTTTCCGTCGTATGGATAACACTCCGTGAAGTCCTGAAGCGTGACGATCGGTCCCATATGGCTCTTCCTTACGGAACCGGAGCCCATGAAAAACAGATCAACGCCCAGACTGTCCCTCATCGCATCGGCAAATACACCGCCGAGTTCCGTCTGGATCCAGCGGCTGTGGTGATCCAGTTCGTAGTCGAAGTTCGCAACGACTTTGGCATATTTGAGGTCGGTCTTCGCCTTGATGGAACCGATCAGTTCCTCCATGCGCGCATCCCGAGGGCAATTCTCTTCATTGATCGGCACCGCCGTCCATATATAGGAATCGATGCGGTCATTCACCGTATCCACGATCAGGTCGAAACGTCCGATCTGATCCGTTCCGGTGCCTGCCTGAACGATCATGATTCCGTTGACAATCGCAGGTTCCGTCAGGAAAGTATGGGAGTGGCCGCCGATGATGATATCGATACCCCAGGAAGGATCGATGAGTTGAGCAAGTTTTTTGTCCTCTTCGAATCCGATATGTGTCAGCAGTACTGTAAGATCGATATCAAGTCCGTTATAGCCGTTGCAAATCTTTTCGATCTCCTGGACAGCTTCCTGGATTCCGATAAAGGAACCGATCACGTTCTCGCCCTTGGTCTGTGAAATGACTTCTTCCGTGATGATCCCGATAAAAAGGATCTTCATCCCGTCGATCTCCATGATATAGCAGGGTTGGAAGAGACGGGTGTCGTTTTGCTTGATGTAGAGGTTCGCGTTGATGATCGGGAAAGTCGCCATTTTTTCCAGAAAGAGCAAATGAGCGACGCCGTAATCCGTCTCATGGTTTCCAAGCGTGACCACATCCGGTGCAAGCAGGTTCACAATCTGAATCGTGGAGAGGCCCAGGAATTCGCTGTCGATAACGGAGCCCCGGAACATATCTCCGGCGATCGCATAGATCACGTTAGGATCTTCATTGCGGCATTTGGTGAGATAGCCGGACAACATCGAAACGCCGCCGGTCAGTTTTTCGTTGACCTTGTCTTCCAAAAAGTCGCCGTGCATATCGTTTGAATGCAGCAATGTGACCTTTTTGAACCGTTCTGTGGGTTTCTCGTTCAGTCTTCTGTACTCCATGCCAGTCGTGTTCCTCCTTTTTTGTGTTGCAGCCGCGTTTTTCCACGCCGTTATGACAAATATCAGGTGATTAGTTTAATTATATAATGACATGGAATTGCATTCAATTCACAGTTATATCGAGACAGACTTACCGATTCCTGCCGTTCTTCAGCTGTTAACCTCCTGAAGTTTGGCTTTAAATGCCACTACTCGAGGCGTACGCAGTTCATCGAAACGGATGACATAGGCGTTCCGGTCCAGATCGACCGATTCAATCGTCCCCAATCCCAGGTACTCGTGTTTAACACGTGTTCCTTCCGGCAACAGCATCTTTTCCAGATCTTCGGGGAGATACGACTCCTGATACGCGATATATTCTCTGGCATCCCTGATCAGTCCTTCCGCCGGTTTTGCGGAATATTCCAGTAGTTCCCGGTCGATATCGAGCACAAAACGGGAAGGATATCGGGGCGAACCGTCATGATTCCTTCCCTCCGCGGCAGTCAAAGCAAGTTCCTTCTCAGCTCTGGTCATCGCAACGAAGGCCAGCCTCCGTTCTTCCTCCATACCCTGAAGGTCTTTCGTCCTCCGTGACGGGAAGATTCCCTCGTTCATTCCCGCAAGGAAAACAAAGGGAAACTCCAGACCTTTTGCGGCGTGGATCGTCATCAGTTTGACCTGATCGGAAGTATCCGGTGTATCGCTGTTCGTAAAGAGAGCAACGTGCGCTAGATAATGTGCCGCGGTCGCCTCTTCTCCGCACGTCGCCTCATATTCATAGATTGACTGTTTGAGTTCCGCCAGATTGTCCAGTCTGTCCTGCGCACCTTCCGTCCGGAGCATCGCTTCGTATCCGCTCTCATCCATAAGCTTCGAGAGCAGTTCCGAAACAGGCCAGTCGCCATAGGTATAGGTATAGGATTCGATCAACCGTACGAACCGCAACGCTTTCGTGCCCTTGATCAGTTCATGATCCATATTTCTTTTCAACGCATCATACAGGGAGCAGCCGTCCTTCTGAGCGGTTTCCTCAAGGAATGCCATACGGCGCTGTCCCAGATTCCGTTTCGGATTGTTTGCGATCCTCCTGAACGAGAGATCGTCCTGAAGGATGACCATTCTGAGGTAACTCAGCGCATCCTTGACCTCCGCCCGTCCGAAAAAAGGCACACCGCTATAAATGTGATATGGGATTTTTTCCTTGAGCAGTGTTTCTTCGATTGCTCTGGAAACGTAGTGAGCACGATACAAGACCGTCATATCCCGGTATGGGACGCCTTTTTCCTCTTTCAGTTCTCTGATCTGATCGGCGATCCATTCCGCCTCTTTATTCGTATTTCTTGCCCAGAAGAACCTTGTTTTCCGCTCAGACGGGTTGTTCGCGATCAGGTCCTTCGGTATTCTGTGCCGGTTTCTGGAAATCAGTGAATTCGCTGCAGAAATGATCTCCGGAGAAGATCGGTAATTCCGGACCATCATGATCGTCCGAACATCCGGAAATCTTCTGTCGAAGTCCAGCAAGTACTTGACGTTGGCTCCTCGCCATGTGTAGATCGTCTGATCCGGATCCCCAACGATAAACAGATTCCGGTGATAGTCACACAGAACCTCCATGAGTTCATACTGCAATCCATCGATATCCTGAAACTCATCGATCATGATATACTCAAGCCGTTTCTGCCATTTCAGACAGATTTCCCTGTTGTTCCGGAAGATATACAGTGTGAATTTGATCAGATCGTTGTAATCCAATCCGAAACACTTTTTCTGCTGGTAGAGGTAGCCATAGAAAATGGTATCGTCTGTCCCTTTGGCATTCAGGTATTTCTCGTGCAAAGCGTCAAGGGACTGTCCGATCAGGTCCTGATAGTATTCGGGCTTGCGGAACAGTTTCTGCATCTCGATCATGTCTCGGGCATCTGAGAACGTTTTGTCTCTGAGCGTCAGCTCCCTTTCCTCATAGATCGTTCGAAGCATCGAATCGATATCGCTGTTGTCCAACACGAGAAAACTCTTCGGGTACTGGACCGCGTTGCTGTCTTCCTGCAGGACAGACACACAGAAGCCGTGGAATGTATTGATATATCCGGTATCCTGATCTCCGATCAGGTTATGAATGCGCTGACGCATTTCATTTGCCGCCTTATTCGTGAAGGTGACGCAGAGTATATGCTCGGGAAGTACACCCATCTCGTTAACGAGGAAGGCAAACCTGTGAGTCAGTGCGCGTGTCTTTCCGGAACCGGCACCGGCGATGACACGGACAAAACCTTCCGTCGTCGTTACAGCCTCCAGTTGTTCTTTGTTCAGCAGCATATCCATCGGGAACCTCAGAAATGAATCATATGTTTCCATTATACTGGTTTGTTTCTGAATTGGTAGTACATTCAAATGAGAAAGCCCCGTACGTAGACGGGGCTTATAAAATCATCAAGAAAACAGATCACTGATTATACCCGTGGACTTTGGCAAGCAGTCTGTAGGGATATCCATTTGCACAAAGCGGGAAGTTTTTCTGGTCATTGGTATTCCCATTGACCAGATAGTCGACGATCTCACCGTTCCCGTCGCGAACAACCTTCCGTAAAATCAGGACATGAGGGCAGTCGTCATAAGTGCCGCCTTCCGAACTGACATAAATGATGTCGCCCTCCTCACCAAGCCAGAAATTCAGGCCCTGCTCAACGACCATTTTCGGCGGATCAGCCGTGTCTTCCAGATATTTCTGGAAATAACTGATTCGGATAAAGCTGTAGACGAAGCCCTGCGCAGCGTCACTGTGATCTTCCGTCAGGCTGTAATTCTTCCACTGATTCGACCCGGTATGGTCGATCGGTATGCCGCCAGCATGAAGAACCTGTGAAACATAGTTCATGCAATTGCTTTCATAGTCCGGATAATTCCAGCTGCGGCTCAGGCTGAACTGATCTGCATAAGCGATCGCAGCATCACGGTCATATGCGACACCTGCCGTCTTCTGTGCGGGCTGAGCAACACCCAGGTTCACATCGCCGCGCGCCTCGTCTGAAAGCGCCATCTGCTCCGCATACGTCTGGAGAAGATCTTCATACCTCTGGTCTAGCACAGATTTGTAATCGTCACCCAGAACGAGTTCTTCATCGTCAAAGTAGAGATAGAATCCTTCCTCATGATAAACCTGGACCAGTTCTCCGTCATAATCAAAATAGAATTTGCTCAGGATATGATGCTGTCTGGATTCTTCACCCTCAAGCCCATGGAATTTCAGCGTGCTGTCTTCATAGACTCTGACGCAGAGCAGATCGCCCTCATATTCAGTGCGGTCGATCGTCAGATCAAAGGAGCAATCGTCAAGATAAAGGGAGATCGGTGCCATTTTTCTGGTCTCGATCAGATAATCAAGCCCCTTCTGAAATTTGTATGCATAGACATCTCCGTCACCGCCGAAGAATCCGGTCATGTCACGGGCATCGAGATATTTGATGGATCTGTAGAATTCATTGTAAAACGCAATGATCCTGTCGACACGACGCTGGATCAGGCTGACATTATTCGCGACCGTTCCCTCATAATGATAGTCATCCTCGGTCACACGCACAGTCTGATGCGCTATTCCGGTATTGCCGCTGCTGTCCGTAGCGGTATAGACCACGTCATAATCCCCTGCTTTGTCAGGCTGGATTCCCTCAGCAATCTTCACGGTGACCTCCTGATCATAGTTATCCAGTGCGATAACACCGGAAGTGTCAAGCTGTGTGCCCACAGGCACCTGAAGAAAATCCGGTCCGTAAAGCACGACAGAAGGCGGCGTAACATCGACGACGTGGATCGTTCTCGTCACATTCTGGAAAAAAGACTTGTACTCCAGCTGATAATCCCCAACCTTAGTCGTGTCATAACTGCCTTCCACATCGAGTTTCGCCCCTGTCAAACGGTTAGTCGCACCGGGATCGATGTAATTCTCAAAAACAGGAACCGTTACTTCTTCCTCTCCATTCAGGATTACAAAAACCTGAACATGCCGGAGAAGGTAGACCAGCATGCTTAAAGCGATCAGACACCCTGAAACAATAAAAAAATATTTATGCCATGCTTTCTTTTTCATCGTACTGCAAACCTCCGTTCCCCTTCTTTTTCGGGAAGGACCGCGCTCTCTATGCCATCGATCTCACCGAATCTGGATTGTTTCAACCGGTCGATCATTTTATCCAGTGACCGAGCATCGCCCTGGGCTTCCATCAGGACCGTTCCGTCCCACTGATTCTCGACCCAGCCCGTGATCTGATACTCTCGGGCAGCCATGACCGCTCGATATCTGAATCCGACTCCCTGAACCATGCCACGAAACACATACCGCTTGCGCATTTGTCTGCCACCTCAAAACACTATATAGAACATGATACCAGTTTTTTCACAAAACTCAAAATGCGCCCGGAAACTGCAACTGAACCGTACCGGTCATTGACCTCCGGAGTAAAATAATATTTAGGATAACAATATATTGATTGGCGGTTCGAGAGATGGATCATACTGTATTTTTCGATCAGCTGCTCAACACGCAGCAACGCGCGCTGGATGCCGCTCTGCTGTATCAGGTACTCGGCAGGAAAGCAGAAATCACGAAAGACGCCGATGTCTTCCATTCGGTTTCTGCCCGCGCTCTTCATCATGCTGCTCTTTTGCGCTCAATGACGGGGGAAAAACTCCGACCAAGAAAGTGGAAAAGCCTGTTGATTCCTTTTCTTTTCTCCGCCCTTGGGCGCAAGCGGGTGATCCCCCTTCTGGCGATGGGAAGATATCTGGAGCACCAGCGATGTGAAGTTCTGGGAAGACGCTACAAGATCCTGAAGCAGATCTGTTCCGAGGAGAAAAAACTCGGCCAGAACATCGCCGCGCTGATGTACTGACTATTTCACGAAAAAACGGCCTCTTTAAGGCCGTTTTTTCATCTCAGAGAATCTGTCTGAGCGGTGTATAGGAGCCATTTTGCAATTCTGTCATAAACAGTGCACAGTTTCCGACTTTGGCATCCCAAGGGATACTTTTCCCGTCCCCGTTCAGGTTCGAAATCATCGCCCTGATCGTCACGCCGTGCGATACGCAAAGAACATTTGATTTCGAGTCGATTGATTTCATCTGCTCAAGAAAAGATTTTGTTCTCTCCAGGACATCATTCGGTCCTTCAGAAAAACCGGATTCTTCGATTTTCTCTGTATTCAGAATTAAATCAAACACATCTTCGGGAATATGCTTTAGTCTTCTCCCCTCATATTTCCCAAACCCCATCTCAATCAGACGCTGATCCACTTTTATATCTGTTCGATCGAGGCCAGTCACTACTTCTGCAGTTCTGATGGCTCGTCTAAGCGGACTAGAAAAAACCTTATCAAATTCAATACCGTTTGCGCGGATTTTTTCTCCTGCTTCCTCCGCCTGAAAGATTCCCAGATCATTTAATGGAACATCGCTCCATCCCTGTATCCTTTTTTCCAGATTATAATCCGTCTCTCCATGCCGCAAAAAATACAGTGTCATTCTTATCCCTTTCAAAACCTACTGTCTTTCAAAACGTCAATAAAATGTTTCGCTTTCAATATTATTCTTCACTCGTCAACTGACGGATCTGATTATCAATCTATTGCTTCTGTACACCGATGGAATAAACAGTGATTATGCAGAGCGAGAAGCGCACAATAGAACAAGTCTTCCTGCGTCTCTGCGCATTTATCTTCCGGCAAAGAATATGGGAATTCCAAAGTCTTTATCTTATACGAAAGATTGTTACATGCATCAATAATAAACCTACAAAGCCAGAATGTAAGGCTTTCTTCATCGCATGACTCAAAGTTTTTCTCATACCAGAGATAATCCATTGGTTTCAATGCATTGTTATCGATTTTTTTCTCCTTCATCCATAAATAGTCATCGATATACTGATTCATATCCGAGTGAGTACTCATCAGCCAGACAGAATTGATCGGTTTGTATAGTCTTATAAATGAACAAGTATCATACTTGTCCAGTGTGCAATTTGAATAGTATTCAAATGCACGGTACAGATATTGTCCGAACAAATAGATGAACCTGTCTGACGACAATTCAAACTTTTCAAGGTCTTCAAGAAAATAATGGAGTCCTTCACTATAATGAATTTCTTTATCGATTAGGTATTCAGCCTCACACTGCTTAAGTATATATTTCCTTACTCCGTATGGCAGCAAACTATATTCTGTATACATAGATCGTACATGTTGGTGATTAGGTCTATATACGAAGGCGATCTGACACAATGGAATCAATTCTTTCTCCTTTTCATGCTTTATGAGGAAAGATTTCGCAGCAATCTCGTCTTCTTCCTCTAATGTTTCATTCACCGCCACAGTATTCTTGCGAGCATTAGCAATAGTTTCTGAGAGGATCTCCGCTATAAACTGATCATCGATCTCTTTAACGCATTCCATTTTATCTTTGTTATCAGTGTACTTAATAACATAAACATAGATGCCTGCGATAAACGATGACAGATTACCAATTTCCCCTGGGAGATCTTTTTTTGTGGTTCTGTTCACAAGATCAACAACAGTTTCATCGTTTATATCAGAATCACCGTCTGCAATCTTCTTAATGATTTTCCCAAACAAGTCAATTTTGTTTGGATCAATCCGACTAGAAACCCCGTCAAAACAACTAACAATTTTATAATAATCATCCTGATACATGTTGTTTATGCTATCAAGCAATTCAGCGGGAGGATTTTTAGCGCCACGAACTATATGCCCAACAAAAGATGGATCCATATCTCTTGTGCACCCCAAGAAACTGAACATTTCTGTAAAATCTCGCGATTGAACAAAGCCATTTTTGCTGGCACACTTCTTAATAGCTGTAAGTAATGTACCCAAGCATAATTTACTCATATAATTCTCCAGTCATAATGTGTTCTTCAAGAATAGAAAAATAGATATAATAATATATTTCTCATGGACACCGCCCGGCAAATCTCGGGGGGTGCCCATTTTATTTTCTTTTGGATTCGTTCGTATCAAATCTCGTCATTTGACAATGCTTTGAGTATCCTTTGGGCCACAATTCTGCCGTGATTATTCTCATTAGTGTCCTTATTCTCATTTTTGATTTCCTCAACTTCTCAGCCAAAGCAAACTGCTGTTTTATCTCAAAGCAGTATATAAGCAAAGACATTTGGGAATAGATCACCAGGTATTCTAGTCGGTATCCTTTGCTTCGAAACTCTTGAAAGACTCTTGTTTATTCGTCTCGAGTAGTTCTGCTTCCATTTTGCATCTCAAGATTTTTTTGCTGCCGGCTCCGTCCTAAATTATTATTTCTCTACTCGCCAATCGCAGCAATTTCTCTCGGGCTCAGTTTACTCTCTTAGTCTTCCTTTTTTGCATTGACTCAATCCCCTACGGTTCCCTTACCTTCGGTTTATCTACTAATCCACTTTACCAAATATATACTATCACCCATTGCCACAGCATATTTTCTTCAATTCTTTCTTCCTTTACCACAAATTTCTATTGCTCGCCCCCTGTCTGTGCTTTTCCACTTATTTCTATTTATCATAAACTGTCAATTTCCTGTTGTGGCCTTGTGGATTATAGATTCTTGTCTTCATCTTTCGCTGTTCACCTCTTGTGTTTGATTGTCTATTGAAACGTCTCTATAGGCATTCCTTCCTGTAATTCCAAAACGCTCCATAATAATCCGCCTCGACATACATCTATTTGTATTCATCGCTATATTTCATATCACCCCCAATACCGACTTCTTTATCTAGTATCAGGGAGCTTATTGTCATGGGCTGGTCATGATTTGGTCAATGTCCGGGCATATCTTGACCGATGCACGTATCCCAAAATAAAGCTATCATCCCTTGTCAGTTGGCCACTGAAATCCGAAAAGAGATGAGAAATGTTTAATCATTGATTGTTTATCGGATTATCAATCACCCTGCTAAGAAAGGAGGAAAACCTATGCTTAGCACTATGATATATTCTGTCAAAAAACCAAGAACCGGGAGTGTAGATCTTTGGAATGGTTCACAATTAGAAGGCACGTCATTTACCGAAGGAAATGATATACCGTTGTGTTTGCAGTGCACCGGAACGGTTCCAATCAATCTAATAGCTTATGATGATGCTAAGACGCTACATAAGAAACTAATCAAAAAGGATCCTAACTATCATATCGATATGTACATCCATTTCTATATCGATGATCAGAAGTTCGACGGACATCGAAGCAGCATCTGGATGTATCCCCAAAAACTTATTGAATTACTCCTTCATTTTGCAGGAGCAATAAGTCCTGACCTATCGACTTTTGCCGACTTTCCCGATGCGATTAAGCGATACAACATCTACAGGATGCGAGCTTTCGATGTCATTTTCCAAAAGCATGACATCCCTGTGATACCTAATGTACGCTGGGGCACATCAGAAACATGGTCATATTGCTTTGACGGAATACCTATGAGAGGTATCATAGCCATCGGAGTTGTTGCAAGCGGTATCAGCAAAGTAATGAATCGGCAATACTTCAAAGATGGACTTTTGAAAGCAATTGAGTTGTTAGAGCCTCATACAATCATCATCTATGGATCTGACAATTATGATCTGTTTGATGAACTCCGCGAGCGTGGGATCAACATAATCACCTTCCCAAGCAAGACAAGTCTTGCATTCAAAAGGAGGGTCAAGTATGAGTAAATCCCTGAGCCATCACTTTCATGGTACAACTGGAGAACGCAGGTTCCTTGCTTCTCAAGGTCAAACTGAAAGTGATATTATTAGGAAAAGAGTTCAAGACCTTGATCTGAGGGAACATCCTGTAAAGCACAAGAGTACTTTGAGCAGGAAAAAGATCAAGGAAAAGATTGACAACCGAACAGCCAGCAAAGATGACTATAAGAAGTACTATTCCTTACAGAGACTTGCCAAACGGCGCAAGAAAGGCGTTAACGATTTTTGGAAACAAGAGCGTCTTCGAATAAAAAAAGGAGAACCTACTACTCGAAACTGGACTGCAGAACAACGCAATGATATTCTTCACAACCGAATACCAAAAGTTAATGGAAAGCGCATGCAGGGACATCATTCTTACAGCGTATCCAAATATCCACACTTGGCAAACAAAGGTGAAGTGATTTTTCCAGCCACTTTCGAGGAACATTTGTACGTGTGGCACGGAGGCAACTTCCAGAATAGTCTTCCAGGCAGACCATTTTCAAGAAAACGTAAAGGAGTTTAGTTATGTGTGATTCAGTAGGAATTAAAATTCCTCTAGGAAGCCCTATCGCCAAGTGCGTTCCTATTATCAGAAAAATCAATCCATCTTTATCGATTTCTGTCATTCGTTCTCGCATTTCTAATGATGAATATGTATTGTCATATGACTACACCGACAATGATGGAGTTAAGTGCATCATTAGTTGTTATGAGCAATTAATCAAAATCGGAATCCAACCGCGCTTGTTTGAACTTGATGACGAGGAATGTGATATCGAAATGCTCAAGAATCTCAACGTCATGTATGATGAAATAAGTGATGATATTGACGCTGAAATAGATGCTGAAGACGAAGGTGAATGACCACCAATACAGATTTGTAATGTTGCTTGGCCGGGACTAACCATCCCGGCCATTTTTTCTTCTTTACGCTTTTGTTCCTTTGTTTTTTCTCTTAGTCGCTTCAGCTTCAATAAAGAATCACGCTATCTATGTCATTTGTCGCATAGTGTTTTCTTACGATGCTGGAATTTGTTTTCAATTCCCATATTATTTACAATAAGATAATAGTTGAACCGCTGGATGGGACCGATGCTGACGCTGCTTTCGAAATTGAAGACGACCATTAGTGGTTCTTCAAACGGATTGGGTATCAGGATTCCATTTCCTTTAGTTCCTCAATACCCTTACTCCGTCTTTTATAGCATAGGACTTTCTTTGTATAATTCTGTGCTAAGGTATGGTGTAATAAAATATGGATAAATTGGTACAGGGAGAAATACAGATGTTAACGCAAAACCAATACGAAGAACTGATTCGGATTTCCATTGAAGAAGCAGACGCCGCCATATGCCGGGGCGACGAACCGTTCGGCGGTGTGATCTGCGACATCGACGGAAACATCATCGTCCGTGATGGAAACCGTGAAAACACAGAACAGGATCCGACATCCCACGCAGAAATGGTTCTGATCAGGGAAGCATGCAGAAAACTGGGGACGAAGAATCTTTCCGGCTGTATCTCTATATGCAATGCGGAATCCTGTCCTATGTGCGCATCCGCTCTTATTCTTTCAGGGATCCGGGAATTCTATTACGGCGCAGAAATGGAGTCGTTCTGTGATCCCTTTATCCGGATGCACGAAGTTCTCGAGCACGCCAGCGGAGATCCTTATATTGTCAGCGGCATACTTCAGGACGAGTGCCGGGCAGTCGTACAGAAAGGCCGTTCTCTCCATCCTCTCAATAACGGTATACTGGAATAACCGGTTTTACATTAGTTGCCAGAAAGGATTGATAAATCGATATGAAAAAAATATTATTCTTTTTATCTCTGATGGTAGTCGTGCTTGAACTCGTCTCGTGTGGGAGTTCCGAAGCGACACCTGCTTCACAACCCGCTCCGGCTCAAATCACCGCACCGCAACCTGCTCCAGACTCTACTTCGCCTGGAGGAAACAAAGAGTCAGTCCCTGAGATTCCTTCAATCAGTGATGACGAAGTGTACAAACTGTACGATCTGTGCCAGCCATATGTTGAGCGTAATTTCTATACAGGCACTCCGATGGACGACCTGGATGCGGACTGGAGCGTCATGGACGAAAACTATGGCAACCCATCACGGAAATACCATACTCTTGCCGAATTCAAAGCGCATATCTTGACAGATTATCCCCTTTCCGAATGCTTCCTCGACGGTCTGTTTGCCAAAGTCTCAGATATGTTGTATGAGCATGACGGGAACCTGTACGTCGTGGCGGCAAACCGAGGGACAGACATCTTTGTTGGCAACGAAATTGAAAGGAAAGTGATCCGAGACAGTGATGACCGAATCATCCTTCGGGTCACTCATGAGAGCGTTGACGACACAACCGGGAACAACACCGTAACCGGATCTTTCGACGCCGACAACATCCTCATTTTCGAGAACGGCAGATGGGTCTGGGATGACATCGAAGAATACAGATAATCCTGACAAATATAAAGAAGCAGATCCCGCTGGGATCTGCTTCTTTTTTCAATACGGATTCTGCTTAACGGTAACCGGCAAGCATCCGGTTTGCTACCTGAGGCATACATACGGGATCAAAAACCGAAGTGGTATTCCCGCGCACCGCTTCGTCAGCAATCGCACCGTGGAACCAGACAGCAGCACATACCGCATGAAACAGATCCACAGAAGATACCGCACACATCGCCGTGATCATTCCTGTAAGAACATCCCCGCTTCCTGCCTGTGCCAGAGCCGCATTACCGGAATCATTGACACAACTCTCACCTTCTGGGGACAGGATAACGGAACGATGGCCCTTCACGACAAGCGTTACGTGATTTCTTTCAGCGTATTCTTTTCCCACTGCTTGAGGATCTTCTTTGACCGTCTTGAGGCTGACGCCTGTCAGAGCAGCCAGTTCGCCAAGGTGGGGCGTCAGAATCAGAGGACAGGACGCGATTCCGAGTAATGAAGGATCAGCCGCCACCAAACGCAGCGCTTCTGCGTCGAGCACGACCGGAACGCCCGCCTCTTCCAGTAATTGTCTGAGTAATTCACGCTTTCGGGGATGATTCGTAAGTCCGCATCCGATCCCGACTGCATCTACATGAGCGAGAACACCTGGCGGCAATTCGTCTCCGGGGTGATACACAGACACAATGTCCCGGGAAGCAAGAATCGGATAGATACTGTCCGGACAACAGACATGCACGTATGAAGCGCCAAGGCAGTGTGCCCCGATCTGTGCGAGGCTGCATGCTCCTGCCATACCGTACGAACCAGCAACCAGCAGAATCCTGCCGTTCTGCGTTTTATCCGACTCTTCCGCCCTTGGCGGAAATATCGATAAAAATGTTTGAAAGTCCATCTCGGCACAACTCCTGAATTAATCGTTTTTCCCTGTCTGATTCATACAGGTTTTAACTGTTCTCTGCTCCGAAGAGATGCTTTTGCTTCAAAAGAAGTCCCGCCAACAATTCTCCCAGCACATAACAGCCCACGATCTCGCCAATGAGGATGTGTAGCGCAAGCAGTGGCAGAGGCATGTCCATGCCGTATCCATACCGCAGGACCAAGGGGACGATAATCGTATTTGCAAGGACCGTTGGGATCGGAACAAACCAGCGATTGGAACGAAAACGATAACCCAAAGCCGCCCCGATAAACGTGGCGATACTCCCGAAGATCACATCGGGCAGAATGGCGCCACCGAGAAGATTTGCCAGAAAACAACCCAGGAAGAGTCCGGGAACTGCCGCCGGCGTAAACAGTGGCAAGATCGTGAGGGCTTCCGCTATCCTAATCTGGACTGCTCCAAATGAAATCGGAGCAAACACCACGGTAAGGACAACATAGATCGCAGCAATCATCGCGCTCATTGCAAGATACTGAGTGGTTATTTTTCTACGTTCCATTATTTCCCCATTATTCTCATTATTTCTTGACTGGATCGTATCAATCCATAATTGCGTTTATAAAACAGAAACCGTACACAGTTCTCCACGGAACATATACCCGATCTTCTCATAACAGGCATTAGATGCCACATAATCCGAATCAGTATAAAGCATCGGCAAATAGCCGGCATTTCTTACGATCCGGGTGACCTCATAGACAAGATTCTCAGCAAAATGCTTCCTGCGGTATTCCGGTCTGGTATACACGTGGTTGACCGATGCAAGCTCCCCGGCCGGGTTGAATTTACAACTTGCTACGGTTTCCCCATGTTTATTCTTCCAGAAATACATAGTCCCGGACTCGATGAACAACCGGGCATCCTCAAGATATGCCTCTCTGTTTTTCCGATCCGTGTTGGTCTCATCCGCGAATTGTTCAATAATCTCCGCCAGTTCTGACTCGTCCTCGTTCGTGCATAAGTGTAGTACTCCGTCCACCCTGCTCTCCGGGCGAATCGGTGCCGGACAGTCATAAACCTTCATGTTCACGGATATTTCCAAGCGGAAACCATCTTTTTCCGCTCTTCTAATGAGATAGGACGCAAGTCCTTTCTTGACATTGAACCGCTGGCCACATCCAATCAAGCTGTTTTCTTTGATCACCATGAAAATCTGCTCCAAGAATTCCGGGAGCAAATCATCCGGCGTCCAGATCCAGACGGGATAGGGTGCGCCGGAATAGCAGATGATCATTTTCTCATGATCGGTAAGCAGGAGATCACAGTTCCCTCCCATGATCTGCCTGAGCACGAAGAACGTGTAACGGTCCGAATCCAGCAGCAGGTAATCTCTCTCATCAGCACGGTTGTCCATGTCCTCACTCCATTATTTCCAGAGGCAAAAACTACAATTCGAAAAAATCCAGATCATCCGGCACAAACAGGTTTCCGTGGAAAAATGCCTTCCCTTCTTCTGTATAACGAAGCTTCCTGTTGGTGAGATCGGTGTCTTCAGTATGATACAGTACCAGATTCTGCACATTCAGCTGTTCCGCGAGTTCACAGGCATCTCTCACCGTGGAATGATGCTTCTGATAAGGTCGGAAACGTTCCCTGTCCGCATAGAGACAGAACGCCTCGTGCAGAAGCCATTTGCTGTTCAGGGCATACTCTCTCTCCCGCTCGCTGAACGGCTCGTCTCCGCAACAGGTTAGTTTTTCTCCGTTTCCGATCTCCATCATGAATCCAAACTGTTTTGCCTTGGTTGATCCGATATCGAAAAACGAGGTACGGTGCCCGATCACATCAAGACAGTCACCGTCACGGACTTCAATCAGATGCAGCCGGTCATCCAGAAATCCGGCTTCTTTTTCAAGCAACAGCTTCCCGACAAATTCCCTAATCAGAGAAAGCACCTCGTCGTGCCCATAGATACGCGCGTCTCCATCATATTTTCCGCTTCCCATTGCCGAGGTGATCATCCGGACTATCCAGATGATCCCCAGCAGATGATCGATATGCTTGTGAGTCACAAAGATATCATGGATCTCATTTGTTTCTATACCGGCTTCTTTCAGTTGCCGCAGAACCGTATTGCCGCCTCCACCGTCTACCAGAAAAAAGTTCTCTCCCTCATTGAGCACGAAGCAGGTATTGTAGCACGCAGTCACTCCGGCATTCCCCGTGCCCAGAAGCGTCAACTTCATTTCATCTCCTTGTCCGGCCGCCCTGAACGGCCAAGAACGATTATCCGCGCACGAAAGGCGCACAGTATTCCGCGTTGATTTCCCGTATCTCTTTGATTCCGTCGATGTAAGGCTGATAGAGTTCTTCCGTCCTGCCACCACCCCTGTTGTCGCACCCGGCACAAAACTCGCATTCCGCTCCGCAGTTCCCCCAAAGGAACTGACGGACGATCTGTTCCCGTTCTTCACGGGTTGTGTCTTTTATCAAGATCGACTTCATGGATTCACCCCTTGTGCTGACGGACTTCCCGAAACAGGATAAGCACAAAAACGATCACCATCCCGTATCTATGTCAAACTCAGCGACACCAATTCATTTTGATCATTTCAGAATCATTATCATCTTATCACAAAGGACAATAATCGTCCTGAATTATGAAACAGGAAAGACACTCCAAAAAAGACAGATTCAATCGCGTTTTCGGACGGAAGGTCTCCTTACAGGCACAAATCAACGAATTGCACCTTTCCGTAAAGACGAGTAAACTAATCGTATACTGGGATCTTGTTCATGACACTGGGATCTATGATTCCCCCTCCCTTCTATGATTCCACACTCAAAATAATATATTCCGGCAAAAAGGAAGGAGCTGTTCCGATGAAAAAACTGATCAGTGTGCTTTTGCTCGCCGTGCTATGTTTCAGCATGGGAACTCTCGGCGAAAGAGCAGACGTGTGCGCCGCAGGGAAGCAAGCGCACTCCTGGGGAACCAAATCATATGAGCGGTTTGGACAAAATGCAGTCCAAGCAGAGGCATCCATAACTGCGGGCGAAGATGAATACTACATCACGATTACTTCCTACGATTTTGAAGGCAATGAAGGTAAATACATCGAGATCCCGATGAAATCCACTTACCAGCTGAAATGGGAAACCAACGCCCCTTCCGACGCGGTATCCTTCAGCAGCGATTCTCCGGATACTGTCAGCGTAAACAGCAAAGGAAAAATCACAGCGAAGATGGTGGATTACTTTCCTTCTACCGTGTCTGCCAAGGTTCAGAAACCAGAAGGAGGCACCGCCGAGGATCTCCTCTTGGTTTTTACGGATTTTATCGATGTGTGTGATCCCAACGCCTTCTACTATGACCCCGTCTACTGGGCGCTGGATTATGGTATCACCAGTGGCTTCACGGATAACCACGGAAATCTTACCGGTTATTTCAAGCCCAAAACCACCTGTACACGCGGTCAGATCGCGACGTTCATGTACCGGTATTTCAGACAATACTTCACAGTTGACACCTCCGACATTCCGGATTTTTCCGATGTAAATAAGGACTCCTATTACTATGACGCCGTAAGATGGGCTGTCGCCGCCGGAATCACTACCGGATACACGGACAAAAGCGGAAACCCCACGGGAAAATTCGGCCCTGAAGATCCATGTACCCGCGCTCAGGTCGTAACATTCATTTACAGGATGCTCAGTGACGTATGGCCTGCAGACACTTCCGATGTTGCGGATTTCTCCGATGTGAAGAAGAACACCTATTACTACGATGCTGTAAGGTGGGCAGTCGCGCATGAAATCACTACCGGATATTTCGATTCCAGCGGCAATCCATCCGGAAAATTCGGTCCGAATGACAAGTGCACCCGCGGTCAGGTCGTCACCTTCCTCTACCGAACATGGTGATCCCGATTTTTCTGAGTATTCATTGTTTCTTGTTTTAAACAAAAACTCTGCGTTCCTTCCGGCACGCAGAGTTTTTCAATCTCAAAGAATTAATAGAAAGTCTCGATTTCACCACGGATATCATACATCTTCCTGAATTCATCCAGATCTTCCTGGCTAGTCAGGAGCATCACTTCCTGAAACTGCCCGGTGTGAATGTCACGCAGTCCGGCAACACGTTCTCCCGTGCAGATACTGGCACGAATCGCAGGCTTGTATTTCTCCGGGTCGTACGATCTCTTTTCTGCTTTCTTACGGAAAAACATCTCTATCTCCTTTTAGAAAGATGAATCTATAAAGAAACAAGCGACATCTGCTTTTTTTCATTAACTATTTCGTACCAGATAGTGTTCGCCAAGTCAACAGCAAAAACAAAACCAGACGCTGTTTCTGTCACCGTGCTGTCCTTTCTTTTCTTGCAATCCGTTTCTCTTCAAATCTTTTCAGCACGTCCCGCATATCTTCCTCGATCCGGGCAACACATTCTCCCTTCAATTCCTCCGGAAGGTCATAACAGGCTTCTGCCATGGAACAGGAGATGTCTGTCAGCGTATCGCAGTCGCCGCCGAGAGAAACCGCAGTGCGAAGTACATCTTCAAAATTTTCCCCTTCCAGAAATGCGGTAATCGCTTCCGGTACTGTTTTCTGACAGCTTTCAATATGATAATAATTCGGCCGGATCTCAGCGCAGGTTCTGGAAAGATCATAGTGGAACTCCCTCGCCACATAACTGCGGATCTCTTCTTTTCCGATTCCGTTGCGAGCCAGCCAGATCACTGATGCGGTTGCTTCTGCTCCTTTGATACCCTTCGGGTGATTGTGCGTGACTTCTGCGATCCACCGTGCAACTTCTCTTGTCTGTTCCAAAGTCTCATACAACCATCCGGCAGCGGAGACCCGCATGGCGGATCCGTTCCCGTAACTTCCGTATGGACTATTGTCATCCGAGAGCAGCCAGTCATAGAAGCGCACACCGTATCCGGCATTGATGTACCGCCTTCCCCACAGTTTCATTTTCCGGACCAGCAGTTCTTTCGTTTTCTTTTCCTCCGGAGAAGGTCCTGCTTCGAGCAGAGCATCCGCGACTGCCACGGTCATAACGGTATCATCCGTGTACATGGAACCTCTGCCGAAATAGTCAAATACCTTTGTCTTCGGTGAACGGTCAAACTCAAATCGGCTTCCGATAATATCTCCCAATATAGCTCCTACCATATTCTCACACCTCTTTTTTTAGTCATCGTTTTGTTGCTTCTGTCTTCATAATTCTGGCTTGAGAAGCACAATTGGTCGCCTGCCAAGCGACTTTTCTTTCCCAATCAAAGCCACTGTGATGCCTGGGTCCCGTACATGACGTGGACCGTCAAACATCACAATTGAATTCCTTAGATGGCACTCCTATTTATCTTCCGGGAAAAGCATGGGTTACTGTCTATAGAACAACAATACGGAAAAGTCCGCCGGCGCTCTGCCGACGGACTCTCTGTCACTTTTTGTCAGGTTATTGCTTGACGTTCATTTGATCATGCTGTAAGCGACCGCTCTGACGCGGAGATGATGGTACTCTTCCATATTCGGAACTGCCTGATGCATATAAGTGATGGAAAAGTTCTCCTCTGGCGAGATTTCAGTATAGGTGCCGAGGGCGCCAGTCCATCCGTAAGCGCCTGGCGTTCCGTTACTGTGGGCGATTGCTCTTCCCATGAGTGTCCTTACACCGAGGCCATATCCGTAACCATCAAGATAGAAGTTTCGGAACTCGCCAAGCTGGGTGTCGTTCAGCATGTTGTCGCGCATCAGATCCTGTGTCTGACGGCTGATGAGTTGCTCCCCGTTCGGCATGATGCCTTTGTTCGCGAGGGTTGAAGCGAATTTGGAATAATCGGAAACTGTGGAAATCAGCCCCGCACCGCCCGCTTCATAGACAGCGTCGGGTTGGATGTTCTCTTCCATCATTGCTTCCGCTCTGGTCAGCGTCCCATCCTCGTTGCGGTGATATGGAACGACCAAGTGATCCGCCATGCCGTCTCTCAGTCTGTAAGCAGTGCTCTTCATTTCCAGCGGATCGAAGATGTTTTCCTGAAGGTACTCACTGACTTTCTTGCCAGAACAAACCTCAATGAGACCAGCGACCAGTTCGTGCCCAAAACCGTAGAGCCAGTGTGTTCCGGGCTCGAATGCGACAGGGACCGCGCTCATCGCTTTGATATCCTGTCTGAGCGTGTAGTACTTTCCGTACTTTTCCCGGAGTTCCTTGCGAACTTCAGCAACCATTCTATGCGTTTCGTCATTGCCGAAGTATCCGATACCCATCGCCATATTAAAAGCATGTTTGACCTGGATAGGGTTCTCTAACGGTCTGATCTCGAAATTACCGTTCGGATGGTATACGACCTTGTTGATATTCTTCCATTCCGGAAAGTACTCGTAGATTGGATCGTTCAGAAGGAACTTTCCTTCCTCGAAGAGTTTCATCGCCGCGGTGCAGATGACCACCTTAGTCATAGAATACTGCCGGTAAATCGTATCCGAGTCGATTGGTTTCTTTGTCTCCGCGTTTTCATATCCAAAATAGTTCTCGTAGATCCTTTCCCCATCCTTTGTCACGATACACCCGCAGCCTGCCGGTCCAGTCTTAACAAATCTGCTGAGGAGGGCGTCCATTTCTTTTTTCCCTGCCATTTTCCAATCCTTTCTGATCAAGATATCAGTATTGTTTCGTATCTGCCGGGACATACGGAAACACTAAAAACGACGGTTTCCCATTTCGCACCTAATGTTCCGCCGTCATCAGCATACCACAGGACAGGGCTTCCGTCATCATATGCGATCTGTTCCGGCGCAGTCAAACGAGGGCTTCGCCCTTTTCTCGTCCTTACAGGTCAAGAACAGGAATCTTATGCTTTCCGGAATGGTATTCCAGAGTCCGGAAGGCACAATCCGCAGTGTTGCAAGCAGCAACGTCCCAAGGAAAGCGGGTCCGTACAAGAAACTGAATTTCGCACCTGCCATAGCGGAATATCCGCAATACGGGCAATAACCCACCGCCTCATATCTCTTTTTTCCTTCAGCGGTCCGGCGCTTGTTTGTATAATACTGACCGCACAAAAACCAGTTTTGGGGGTAACACAAAAAACGGGCATACAGGGAATTGTCCCGGCATGCCCGTCTCTTTTTCGCGCTATTCTTTGTTTCCGAGAATTCTCCCAGAACCGGTGTTCTTATAGGACCAGAAGACTCATCGCGAGCAACAATTGTCCCGCATAGTACAGACCAATATTGATATTCCTCAGGCTTTGCCGGAATTCGGATCCAAATGTGTTCAGGATAAGGACGATGTCACTGACCAGAAACAAAACGGATCCGGCAAAAAAGATCGCAGAAAACGCGGAAGGCATCGCCATAAGAGTATCTGCTGCAACACAATTCAGCAGCATGATCGCACCGAGATAAACAACTCCGAAAATCTTGAATGCAGGCTTTGCAGTGATCTGGCGAAAAATCCAGACCATAAGAAGAGCAGTAAGGATAACAGCCGCAATTACACTGACCGCCTTCCCCTGACACATCGGGAATACCGCCGTCAGATACAGGACATGCCCGCTCAGAAACACCAGAATGCCAATCAGAAAGATCAACTGACCCTTCTTCGGAAATACCATCCTGAGATTCAGCAGCACATCCGCGATACATCCGACCAGAAGGCCCCAGACGATACGCTCCGCCACTTTCGTCCCGGAGCTGTTCAAAAGGCCGAGAAACATGAAGCAGAGTGACGCAAGTCCTTTCAGAATCACGGCAGTCACATACTGCTTCTGACTCTCACGCTGAAGAAAAACAAACGCGAGGATCGCGCACAAAGGAATCAGAACAAACCTCATCTTTTTCTCCTTTCCGATTAGCCGGAACGCCTTTTCTTAAGTGACAGGAAAAAATAGTTTTTATAATTTTATACTACTTTCCCGTCCTTCCGCAATCTTCCCCGACTCAGCGCATGAAGAATACCAATGCGTGAAGTCACACACAACTGCGGTGGCATACCTGTGAATGACCCATGCATAAAAGAATGGGTAATTCATACCAACAGAGTCACACTTAGGAAAATCAGCGCGGAAAGATCCAGATGCTTTTTCTGACAGTTAAGCCTCATCTCCGACATGATTATTTGAGACGAACATATTCTCCTTCGCTTCTGGACAGGATTCCTTCTCCGATCATATCCCTTCGTATCGTGCAGTAATCCTCATGATATACGGAGATGACTTCATTTACTTCCTTTTCACTGTAGACTTTTCCGGGCACAAAACGTGCGGCAATCACTTCATAGCAGATCTGCTTTTTCTTACGTTGAACCGGAATGGATTTGAGTTTCCCATATTCAAAAAAAGAATCGAGCACCTTCTGACGATATGCATCCTCCCGCTTCTGCTGTTCGTCGATCTGACCTGGTTCAGACACCGCAGCACTGAGCAGGGATACATTGAGCACATCACGGTTGAGCGCGTAAACGGTATAATACTGTTCCTTGCGTGAAACAACAAGCCCTGCTTCCTCCAATTTCTTCATATGGAAAGAGACCGTGGAGGGAGTCAGTTCCAGACGCTCTGCCAACAATTCTGTATACATATCTCCCTGCGTAAGAGACTGAATGATGCGCAGCCGGGATCTGTCTGACAGGCACTTGAAAATCCTGAGTGCGTTCTCCTGTGTCATTTTGTTTCCTCCGGAAAACGGGCGATCACATCGTTCAGCACTTCCAGTTTGGTCTCGCCGATCACCACGTTCCTGACATCATCGTTTGATCTTGCCCTTTCCAGCGCTGCACTCCATTCTGCCCGGAAACGATTGAACTGCTCCTTGACCGCTGAAACACCGGCGCCGGGACGATTCATGAGCGCGTTTGTTACTGTTTTGCAGACTTCATAGATGTTCATCCGCACTTTCGCAAATGCCGCCTCATCACGGCATCCGTTTTTTTCCAGATCAGCGATCTCATCTCTGCAGGATTCGACCTGACTAGTGAGGTATCCGATGAATTGTTCCATTTTTATTTCCCTCGTTTCAAGATTTAATTCTATAATCATCGAATCAAATATAGAGCAAGTCAATGGAAATGTCAATATTTATTTCGATATTCATCGAATTATTTTAATGTGCAGAGCACCAGGTTCCTTTGTGCAATCCGCTAAACAAGATCCGGTTTTCTGATTGCCTTAAGCACCTCCGTGTATTCCTCATATGCTTTTTTCCCTTCAGAAGACAGAACGTAGACACCCTTTCTGACATGTTCGAACCAGCCATAATGATTGTCTCTCAGAATATTGGCGGCCTTTTCGACCATGCATATCTTGCGTATTTCCTTTGGGGCTGCTTCACCGCCGAGTTGCATCAGGGCATCAAGCACGAGAAGAGCATCCTCGCGGTATCTGGTCAGCAGTTTCTCACCGGTGACTCCTCCGATATTCGATTTCATTCTTCGATTCGCGAACTCATTCTCGAGCGCAACCTTCTGCTTCCTGTTCCGGGTCTGGAATGCAGACAGTTCACTGACGACAGCTTCTGAAATAACCGATACTTTTCTCATTGCCTTGGAAACAACGATCAGCCCGATGCCCAGTCGCTTGAGAAGATAGATTTTGTCCTTAAAGGAACGGGAAAACAGGTTCTTCGGCGTTTCGATTCCAATGTATACCGTTTCCACGATCTTCTGCCTTAATGCGGCCTGCTGAATCGAACGGAAGTCCAGAGTCTGCTTCAGTTCCACCGCTGCCGAGGAACCGTCTTTCTGCATAAACAGGTCAATATCCCTGACTTCTCCGTCACAGACATAGCCCTGCGATTCGAAAAATGATTTTATGGGTTCAAACAAGTCCCGTTCCATCTTCCTGACCTTCTCCCTTCTGTTTTCCGTCCAGTTCCGGATATACACCTACGGATTTGAAATCCCACTTCGAAAAAATGATACCAAAAAAATGATCCTGTTTCATCGTTCGAAAGTCACAAATCGTCGATAACATCCATTTCTTCAACGAAACAGAAAAAAAGAGCCTGACGAAAAGACGTCAAACTCAAAATGGCAGGATATACTTCCTGAATAAATAAAAGATTTAGAGGGATGTCCTTCAGTGGGCATCTGAAGGTTCTGTTATTCTCCGTCTGATTCCCGTTCTTTCCTGTCATCATCAATGTAACCGTTCTCACGACACCAGGATTCGAATGAAGGTACCTGCGGATAATCCTTTTTCAGTTTTTTCTCGACTTCTTGATTGCAACTGAGATCGGATTCAGTGCACCGGAAAGATAAAGGATCGTAGAAAACACTACCATTACTGCGGTGACCGTCATTGCGAGAGAACCTCTTTCCTGCCCGCCAACCAGGATAACAAAAAACAGCATCGTCACGACCAGCAGTCCTTCCGGGATGCGGTTACCTTTCTGTTTTTCCTCTTTCGGAAGATTTCTCAGATCCTCCAACTTGAAAATCTCGGCCATATGCTCATCACTGATGTTATTGCTTGCTTTATACTGCTCCCACCGTTTTCTGGATGCGGAATCCAGTTTTTTGTAACTGCTTGTTCTCCGGTATTCCTTTTCTTTAGTATATCCTGAGGCACTGACGGCTTTTTCTTTTGACACTGTCGAGGGGGAGATTACCCAGATTACTGTTATCTCCACCGGGCTGATTGACCCATATGCCGAACTGCTGATTCCCATGTGGCAAGACCGTCTCAGAGTAATGGTTTCCGGTCTTCACTGGTTGGATTTTTCCTGTGCCGGAAAAGGAATCGGTCTGCGTGCACTGTGCAGACATCTTGGTATTGCACCAGAACAATCAGCAGCACTGGGGGACAACTTCAACGATATTGAGATGCTGGAAGCTGCCGGATTCCCATATATTATGGAAACTGCTCCATCTGAACTTCTGGATAAATTTCCACGGCACATCCATGATGCACATGAAATGATCCGAGAACTGATTTCATATGAAGAAAAGAATCGTCCAGACTGAAATGCTGATGAAGGAAAAACCGTCATGGCTGTGCCGAACTGGTGTGCTTCCCGTCAAGCGGACAGTAAAATATCATAAGGTTTTTTCGTGCAAGAGCATCCTTCGCGGGTGCTCTTGTATCGTTAAGCGGCGAGTTTCCTCGCACGCACTTCCATCGGCGTCAAGATGCCGAGGTTTCTCTGGATTCGCCGGTTGTTGTAGTAGTCAATGTAACCTTCAATCGTCTTCACAAGAGCCTCTCTGGAAGTGAACCGCCTGCCGTAGTAGCATTCCCGTTTCAGGATGCCCCAAAAGCCTTCCATCGACCCATTGTCAATGCAGTGGGCCACCCGGGACATGCTCTGCACCATGCCCTGGTCTTCCAGTTTTCGGTGGAAGACGTTGTTCGTGTACTGGAATCCCCGGTCGCTATGGAAGATGGGCTTGGCATCCGGGTTGCGCTCAACCGCCAGATCGAAGGTATCAAATACCAGTTTGTTGTCGTTGGAGTCTCTCAATACGTAAGACACGATCCCTCTGTCGCAGAGATCCAGGATGGCGCTGAGATAGACCTTGTGCACCTCAATCCCTTCATACCAACGGAACTCTGTCACGTCCGTCAGCCATTTTTCGTTCGGGGCGTCCGCATGGAACTTGCGGTCCAGAACGTTCTCGGCCGTGTACTGGGGATCCCTGGCACTTTTGGTGCATCCCTGGTTCCTGTACTTAACCGTGGAGACGATCTGCTGCTTTCTGCAGATCCTCAGCATCCTCTTGTCCGAGATCACAATGTCGTGGTCGTGCTCCAACTGGTCCCTCAGCCTTCTGTAACCCATTTCCGGATGTTCTTCATGGATCACAGTAACCTTCTCGGCTATTTCGGTGTTCTCAACCAGCCGTTTGCCCGGCTTTCCCTGTAGCCATACATAGTATGCCGCTCTGGATACCTTCAGGATTCTGCATCCAAGTTCAACCGGTATCCCTTTCTCCTGTGCTGCCATCTGGATCGCGCGGTACTCCCGTTCCTGCCTTACTTGTGAGAGACATCCCCCCTCTCCAACTCCTTCACTTTTTTTAACAGCCAGTTCTCCGCCTCAAGAAGATACTTCTCGTGTTCCAACTGCGCAATTCTCTGCTCCAGCTCTTCTTCCCGCGTTCTTGGAGTCTGGTCTTTCTTCCGTTGGCCTCGCCGGTCTTCCAGCCCGGCTTCACCTTTTTCCTTGAACCGCCGGACCCAGTTCCGTACCTGCTGGTAACTCACCTGGTACTTCACTGTCGCTTCGCTGTAGCTCATGCCTTGCTCCATGCAGTCCTGCACGATTTTGAGCCGTTCTTCCTGGGTCGTTGGTCTTGCCTTCACCGTGGTGCTTCCTCCTTCCACTATTTCTTTGAAGTCTCCACGGTTATTATATATCTTCACCCAATCCCTGATCTGTTTGTTGGCGCGAATCGCGTATTTCTCCATCAGTTCCACCAAACTGATTTTGCCGCTTGTGTATTCCTCCGCCACTTTTCGCTTGAGTTCTACGCTGTATTTTCTGCTCTTTTCTGCCGGCAGAAACGCGGTTGGCCCTTCCGCGCGATATCTGGCTATCCAGTCTCGAATCGTTCGTCTTGGTATCCCCTTTGTCTTTTCGATGTGTTTTATACTGTCTTTTCCGTTCAGGCAATCCTCTACGATCTTCAGCTTCTCTTCTGCGCTGTACTTGGTCCTGTGATCCATAAAAATACCCCCATAAGGTCGACAATGAAATCTTTTATATTTCACTGTCTCCCTTATGGGGAGCATATCAACACCATGACGGTTTTTCCGTTCAAATTACTTCGAAATCATATTTTCATTGCCGTATTCCACGCCCCCCAGATTGCGGAGCGCAGATTTCCGACCTTCCCGGCATCTCCCACCAGATATACATTCTTTCCGGTTGCTACAAGCGGGGCAGAATCATAACCGACAGAAAGGATCACACTGTCACAGGAAATCTCCTTTTCTTTTCCGTCCTTACCAGCTATCAAGACACATCCTTCCCTGATTTCCTTGGATCTGTGCTCGAGATAAACAGGTATTTGATTTGCCTTAAAGTAATCCCTCAGGAAGGATGAATTCGCAAGGCAGAGGTTTGGCGTGGTGATAAGGTCATTTAGCATCTCTACGATGACCGGTTTCTTTCCTTTCCGGTGCAGATCATATGCGATCTCACATCCGGTGAGTCCTCCGCCGATGATCACGACGTTATCTCCCACTTGTCTGTTTCCCAGCAGATAGTCCAGTGCGCTGACTGCGGAATCCGCACCCGGAATGGGAAGTTTCTTTGCCTTGGATCCCGTCGCGATGATATATGCGTCTGCATCGATCTCACTTAGGTCTTTGATCTCCGTATTGAACCGGATCTCAATGCCTTCCTTTTTCAGCTGGGTCTCATACCAGGAGAGGAGTTTTTTATCATGCGACTTGAAATCCGGCGCCGCGGCAGCAATGAAAACTCCTCCGAGTCTGTTGGTCTTCTCATAGATCACAGGCGTATGACCTCTTTTTTTCAGAACGAGTGCCGCTTCCATACCGCCAACGCCCCCGCCGATGATTGCCACTTTCTTGCTGACTGCCGCTTTCCGGATGGTATATTTCCCGGATTGCATGGTCTGAGGGTTGAGCGCACAGCGACACATATGAGTGGAATCGTCCATGGTCTGCGTGTTGTTCGTGCCGTTGGACTTTGACATGGTGAGGCAGGCAGTCTGACAGGAGATACACGGTTTGATATCCTCTTCCCTGCCCTCTATGACCTTCCGCAACCAAGCCGGGTCTGTCAGGAACTGTCTTCCGATTCCGACGGCGTCGATATCCCCGTTCCTTACGGCATCCGCACCGGCGTCAAGAGTCATCCGTCCTGCGCATACGACGGGGATATCAACGAATTTCTTGATGTGGGCGACATCCTCCAGATTGCAGTTTTCCGGCATATAGACAGGAGGATGCGGCCAATACCATGCATCATATGTCCCGTTATCGCAGTTGAGCATGTCATACCCTGCGTCCTGCAGATATTTTACTGCTCTTTCGGATTCTTCCATTGTTCTTCCGGCTTCCTCGAATGTCTCACCAGGTACGGCACCTTCCCTGAAACCTTTCGTCTTGGATACAACACTGTAGCGCAGCGATACGGGATAATTTTCCCCGCATGTGCGCTTGATTTCTTTCACGATCTCCACGGCAAAGCGATACCGGTTCTCGAAGGAACCGCCGTATTCATCTGTTCTGGAGTTCACATACGGGAGCGTGAACTGATCCAGAAGATATCCCTCGTGGACTGCATGTACTTCAACGCCGTCGACGCCGGCTTCTTTACAAAGCCGCGCTGTCTCTCCGAAAGCATAGACGATCTGGTCGATCTGTTCCTTGGTGATCTGGGTGGAAGTGATGCTGTCAGCCCAACGGTTTGGCGTCGGGGACGGAGCAAGGGAATGGAACTCCGGATCCAGGACTGGTTTCATGATTTTCCCCAGCGTCCTGTTCTCCAGCAGTTTCACCATCATGTCGTTTAGCGCAAAAGATCTGCCGCATCCAGCGGTCATCTGGATAAACATTTTTGCGCCGGTCTTATGCAGTTCGTCCATGAACTGCTTCAGTTTCCTGAATTTCGCCTTGTTCTGATACAGCCACATCGGGCCAATGATGTCCTTGACTGTGGCTACACCAGGGAAAATCAGGCCGCAATCATTGTCTGCGACCATCTTGAGCAGTTTTGCCGCTTCTTTGTCGAAATGGTTCGGTTCTGTCCAGCCAAAAATATTGGTTCCGCCCATAGGAGCCATAACGATCCTGTTCTTGATCTCAAGATCCCTGATCTTCCAGGGTGTAAGCAGGATCTCATATTGCTCTTTCATTATTGAACCTCCGATCCGGTATTAGTACGCTTTTCCCTTTCACGAGATTGTTTTCATAAATCCAAGCTTTGTTCAGACTGTTCCATTAAAGAACAGGCCTTGATATTAATATACAACTAAACTATTATCTGAAAAAGGATACATCACTCGTACGCGGATCATGGAATACGTATTATTGTCTAACAGTCACCGTGCTTTTTCAGGAGAGGAGGTTGTCAATGACAGATTTTTCAGCATATACGCAGTCAGCTATGGAGGTCCTTCGGGATCCCCGGGAAACGATGCACTGGTACGCGGTGCCTTTGTTGCTGATCACCATGTACATCGTCACCCGGGAACTGCATGACAAACACTACAAGGTCGTTCTTGGCGGCTTCGCTCTCTGGGGAGTCGACATCTTCAATGAGATCTGGAATTCCATGATCTGTTATATCAGCGGATTTGCTCCGGTATGGGGGACTCCCGTAGGCATCGGCGATTCTGCATGGCTGCTGATGATCGGATATAACATTGAGATCTCCTTCATGTTCCTTATCATGGGCGTGACAGTATGTCTGATGCTTCCCGAGGATCCGAAGCAGAAGATCATGGGGCTGAATAACCGCATCTTCTACTGTCTTGTCCTCACGACTCTGGCGGTGATCATCGAGTGTTTTCTGAATTACTGCGGGATCCTTACCTGGGAATGGGCGTTCTGGCAGCGAAACTGTCCGTGGATCCTGTGGCTCATCGGGTATCTCCCGTTCTTCTCCGCAGCATTCTATGTCCATGACAGACCGACAGTCAAAGAATCCGCAATAGTGACCGGAGGCATACTCGGTTTCGATCTCGTTCTGATCGTAATCTGTGCCATTCTTGGCTGGATCTGAGGAAGGAGAATCAATATGGCAACTATTTCCGGAGGAGCGCTCGTCGTTCTGATCATCGCGACCGTCATCGATTGCGGGCTTGTAGCGGTAGCTTTTCGAAGTTTTCTGAAATAACAGGCTATCCGGTATGACCGTGTCCCCTGTATGAAGCGAATCAGATTCCCAAATCAATACCCCAAGTCTACTCAAGCCTTATACGGTTTAACACCTGCTGGCCCTCTAAATGAAGGCATCGATGGGTTACCACGGCGGGTTACCACGGCTTCACAACCACATGCAGCCACTTCAAGCGGCTGCATGTGGTTGTCTGCTTGTTCTTTTCACCAGTAAATATTTCTACACTTTTTTAACGCATTTCAGTTCATAGCACAGTTTCCATAAGATTGCTCCAACACATGCCTTGGTCTGCTCATAAATCACTTTTCTCTTATTCTTTTCACAAACATCAAATGGCACTCCCAGCGACAACTGGAGTGCGCGGTATGCTTCACATCGTTTATCACTCGTTCTCAACATCCTTGGATCTGAATCGTGATGCTTCGTAACCATCACTATTCTCTATTTCCTTGGAGGTTGTCTTCCCCCTCTGACATAACAAGAGGTTTCTTTGCTGCTAAAGCGCCAAAGAAGAACTGCTGCCGGAGTGCCGGCAGCAGTTCTTTGTACAGTTCAACTATCTCATCCCTGACTGAAGGCAGGAAAAATGAATCATTTACCTTCCATATTTTCTGCGTCTTTTGAACAAGAAAGCGATGCAGAGTCCGAGTCCGGACGTTAGGGTGGACATCATGTAGACAAACAGTCCTGTGTTGTCTCCCGTATGAACCTCCTCGGTCTTGTAGGTATTCACGAACTCGAACACTGCGATATCGACGCTTGTTCCGTTCTTGTAATACTGCCTTTCGACTTCAAGGTCTCCATCACTGTTCACAGTGACAATCGCCTTGACCTTGTAGACGGTCGAATCGTAATCACAGTTGGGATTGGAACCCGGGATCTCGGTGACGGTGTAGGTGTACTCGCCAGGTTCGGTGAACTCGATGATGCCGAATTCTCCAGATACCGGACCGACAAGGTCCATCGTCATTGTGCTCGCCCCTTTGGCCGCCTCGGGCATCGGGAAAGAAGCGTCTCCGGCCTCCAATTTGAATACGTACGTCTCGGGCTTAGAAGGTGCAGATCCGCGCACGACCTTCTTTACAGGAGGATCGATGGATACGGTGCTGCGCTTTCTGAAGGAGTTGGTCAGCGTTGTCACGGTACCGTTGACAGAAGTATCCGTCAGTTCGTAGTCGTCAGGCAGATCTTCTTCCGTCCACGTGTACTCGATCTCCTCGCCGTTTTTAAACTTCGGCAGGTCTTCCACCGTCTCCGTCCAGTCGTTCTTCTCGCTCAATGTGACAGAAGTGCCGTCGCTGAGCTTGACACTGATTGACTCGGGTCTCTTCTGGTTCTCATCATCGTTATCGTCCCAGACTTTCACTACCGTCGCCGTGGTCTTTTCCGGCGTGTGTGTATTTGTGATTGTGAAACCTTTCTCTATGTCGCCGCTGACTTCGTAGGCGTAGGTGCCCGGTCCGTCTTCGCCGGTGATGACATCCGTCTTCACCTCTTCCACGGTGTACTCGATC
>OCTX012282923.1_pt1 | contig 30672 bp, 23 predicted proteins | sample 1539691 | NCBI WGS metagenome assembly OCTX01 (sample SAMN02144231, study PRJEB22623) | gut metagenome | biome: sheep rumen | host: Ovis aries | place: New Zealand
GCGACTGTTGGACGAGGACGGTGTGCTGGTGTATTCTACCACTATTACATCAGGCACGTTGGTTCTGCCCTCCTACCTCTCAGGCAACTACGAGCTTCAGATTATCCGTGGCAACTTCTGCTTCTACGGTGACATCTCGCTGTAAAACAATCTCTCTGTGCAAACTTTCCTTGTGAAAGTTTGCACAATTCTATTTATTATTGTATTTTTGCACAGCAAATTCCATTATGACAAAACAATCCGCAAAGATGATTATGAAGAAAGCGACACTATTTCTTTTGACAGGTTTCTTGCTGACTATTATTTCAGCAGGATGTAGTAAAGATGATGAGTTAGGAAATGATCCTATCAATAGTGAAACAGGAACCAATCAGAATCCTAAGGCTTTACTTTATAAGGAGATTATTGGCGGATGGAAATTAGTAAAGACAATACCGGAAGAGGAAACTTTTTGGGGCATTGATTATTTTTACTTTTCCTCAGATGGTTCATGTACATATCATCACAAGCTTCAATCAAAGTTTTATAAAGTGAAATATGATATCATAGAGCGAGATGACTGGAAGGTTCCGACTATAGATTATAGGAGTCTTCCAACCAGTTTTCATTTAAGGCTATTTCCAGATCATTATGGGCCCTTCCCTTTTGTTATAGAGGGTAATAAAATGCATATAAACGCTATGGCGTATTATTATACTTATACAGCCTTTATGTTTGAACGTGTAAATTAAAGAAAATGAGAGTAAAAATAATTATTGGCTTTGTGCTAGCCATTAGTATACTCACAGAGGGTCTGTCCCCCCGTGAGCACAGGTACTAAGTTCAATTTCTGGGATTTTTATGCCTCATTCATTTTTTTATAAACAACTATACTTATATGACAAGAAAGATAAAAGACAATCTACGCATTATCAGCCTTGCGGGACTTTTTATAGTCCCGCAAGGATGTTGCTTTGACGGTGAAGAAGTTGATGTGTATTTTAGTAACAAAACTTCTGAGCCTATTTGGGTGCATATGCAATCTTCAAAGTATGTTGAAGGTGATATTGTGGGAACGATGGGACTCTATGCAAGACCATGGTCATATGACAAATTGGCTCCAGATAGCACATATGTATGGCGTGACAATAGGATGAGTAATAATGGCTTGGGGTTTGTAATAATCAGACAGAGTACCATTAACAGATACGACTCAACCTATCTCGCCACGCATTGTTTGTATGACAGTATTTTTTATTTAACAATGTCACAACTAAATGATGTGAATTATAGAATTGAATACAAGGGAAAATTGGATAGCGTTAATCATATAATATCACGGTAGTACGTGTACTAAACAAGTATGAAGACATGAAAAAACTATCTGTAATCGGGCTTATGATTGCCTGCTGCGTCCTGTTGGACGCTTGTAAAAATGACTCCGACAAGGATGATGATGGCGTGGTCTGGATAGAGCATGTGGTCGATGCCGTCTATGTGGTCAATGCCGGCAATGCCGCCGCCTCCATACCTGCCAGCATCACGGTGGTGGATGTAAGGAACCACAGGGCAACGCAGGACCTGTACAGGACGCAGAACGGAAACGACATGGTGTCGACGCCTTCTGACATGGTGACGGCATGGTTAAGTAAGCGCATCTTAGTCGTCTATCCAGATAAGGACCTGCTGGAAGAGATTGACGGCCAGACGCTGAAGTCGCTGAAGAAGATCTCCACGACAGGACTGTTTGGCGACAAGGGCAAAGGGCCCAGAAAGATGATGTGGCATTGGAAGAATCTGTTGGTACTCACCGATGCCGGCTACGTGCTGAGCTTTTCAAGCGACGCGCTGGAGGCAGAGGCGGCCTACGAAGTAGGTCCGGGGGCAACGGCCATGTACACTACGAAGGAAAACGCCATTGAGGTGCTCCATTCCGGGCAGGGGACAGAGGCTCCCTGCATATCGGGTGTTAGTTTTTATGGCAGTTCCGCACCATATACCGTTACTTCCGAACTGTTGACAAATCCTGTGGAGTATATCCGTGTATTTGACGACAACTACGCAGCCTTCATCCTGAATGCCGGGAACGACGGCAAGGCGGGGAGTGTCATTCAGAGACGGTGGGGCCAGGAGCCAGAGCTGCTTAAGATAGCGGATGCCACTTTCGCGTGCAACGGTAATGACAACAAAGGCACTGCGCTATATATGGTGAACACATCAGCAGCCGGAGCCAAGCCCACCTATAGCAAGTATAACATCGAGACAAATACTGTCAGCACCTTCATTGAAGACGGTGAAAAGTACCCTACCGCCATTGCCGCTGATGATGCGTATCGCAATACCATCTGCGTCACTTCGCGTCCGTCGGCAGACCAAAACAGCACGGCAAATGGCCATGTGGCCATTTACGACCACGAAGGTCAGCTGCAAGGGAAGTATGAAGTGGGTGTTAACCCCTCTCTCATCGGCTTTGGCTATATCAAAGTTTACGAGTGAATAAAAGGAAAACATAGTACTCCAACCTTTAAAAACAAGAAAAGCGATGAGTCCGTAAAATAACCAGGAAAATATTTGGCAGTGTGCATTATTTTCGGTAATTTTGCACCTGAAGACATGTTATACGGGAATCGGAGGGACCTGTCCCCCCGAGGATTCAAAACGTAAATGGAAGTTATGAAGAAAAGAAGTTTGTATGTATTGTGCAGTGCATTGATGTTTGTTTCCCCTTTCTGCGGATGCAACAATGACAGCGACAGCGAGAGCGAGAGTGATTCGGGCATTCAGTTAAGGAATTTTGCCAATAGTGGCTGTAAGCCAATGGAAACGAGGAGTGGAGACGGTCAGTTACCCACCGTAACCGAGTACATCGAATACAAAGGTATGGATGGTGGCTACTTGTCGCTAAACCACGTCAATGCCCGCTTTACCTGCTCCAGTCAGCTGCGAATGGAAGCCTCAGTGTCAGGGTCTGAAATTACGATTTTGGAATATGTGTATCACCCTACCGAGGAGTACATAAGCGCTGCATGTGATTGTCCATACGACCTCTATGGTGAGGTAGGTCCCCTTGCTGCCGGAGAGTATACCGTCATTATCCGTCAAGGTGAAAAAAGCCAACGTGAATTGTCCCGCTTTACTATTGACTATTCAAAGGGGCTAAACGGTAAGTCCACCATACGTGAATGGCCTTGGCCGTGAGGTAGTTAACAGGACGGCCGGAAGCCGCCCGTCGGCAGATGGCTCATGAAGCTAATACAGATACAGATGATACAGTTGTTTTCTAAGGAGTCCTCGCGTACTGCGCGCACACGGTACGCGTGAGAAATTTATAGAAACAAGTGTATACATCTGTATCTGTATTGATTCTGAATAGCGCCGCCAAACGACCCGTTTGGCGGCGCTATTCACACCGAATGGAGGCGCCAAACGACCCGAATAGCGGCGCCAAACGTATCACACATATCTCATTTCCCCTCTGCCAGCTGCATCAGGTACTGACCGTAGCCGTTCTTGAGCATGGGCTGGGCCAGCTGGCGCAGCTGCTCACGGCTGATCCAACCCTTCTTGAAGGCAATCTCTTCGAGACAGGCCACCTTCAGACCCTGACGCTTCTCGATGACCTCGATGAAGGTCGAAGCCTCGGCCAGCGAGTCGTGGGTGCCGGTGTCGAGCCAGGCGAAGCCGCGCTGCAGCGTCTGTACCTTCAGCTTCTGCTGGGCCAGGTACTCCTGGTTGACGGTGGTAATCTCGAGCTCGCCGCGGGCGCTGGGCTTGATGTGCTTGGCAATGTCGACCACGGAGTTGGGGTAGAAGTAGAGTCCGACGACGGCGTAGTTCGACTTCGGGTGCTCGGGTTTCTCCTCGATGGAGAGGCAGTTGCCCTGGTCGTCGAACTCGGCCACGCCGTAGCGCTCGGGGTCGTTGACCCAGTAGCCGAAGACGGTGGCCAGTCCTTTCTGTTCGGCATTCTCGACGCTCTGGCGCAGCAGTGCGCTGAATCCCGAGCCGTAGAAGATGTTGTCGCCCAGGACGAGGCAGGCGCAGTCGTCGCCGATGAACTCCTCGCCGATGATGAAGGCCTGTGCCAGTCCGTCGGGCGAGGGCTGCTCGGCATACTCGAAGCGTACGCCCAGCTCCTCGCCTGTGCCCAGCAGTCGCCGGAATCCCGGCAGGTCGTGTGGGGTCGAGATGATGAGAATCTCACGTATGCCGGCGAGCATGAGTGCCGACACGGGGTAGTAAATCATGGGCTTGTCGAAGATGGGTATGAGCTGCTTCGATATGCCCTTTGTGATGGGATAGAGGCGTGTTCCGCTGCCTCCTGCTAATACGATGCCTTTCATAAATCAGTATAATTGATGTTGATTTGGGGGCAAAGTTACGAAATAATCGTCAAATATTTGGCTGGTTTTCCGAAAATATTTAATTTTGCAGCTGAATTCGCAAATATATTATGCTAAATGAGTAGAAAACATCTTATGTTGTTGATATCGGGCCTGCTTCTTGTGACGGCAGCCACAAGGGCCCAGCAGGGCGACCGCTTCAGGGTGGCCACGCTCAACGTAGACGGACTGCCGCAGAAGATGATCGTGTTTAATATCAACGCCGACGGACCGGGGAGTGCCGGCACGGTGAGGATTGGGAAATACCTGCTGCAGCGGGGCTACGACCTGATGTTCTTCCAGGAAGACTTCAACTACCACGACGAGCTGAAGGTGCTGCTCGAAGACAGCTATACGTTCGACGAGCACAGCGGTGCCGTGGGCCTCGACTTGCCCGGCAAGAAGATTGACTTCCTGCACGCCCAGAACGAGCGCTTCGACTGCGACGGGTTAGGCGCGTGCTGGAAGAACGGCATCACGGCGGGCACCCCCGAGCGCACGGCGTGGAACAAGACCTTCGGTAAGTTCAGCCATGCCAACGACGAGCTGGTGACCAAGGGCTACCGCCGCTACGACCTGACGCTCACCGACGGTACGCCGCTGACGGTCTACAACATGCACATGGACGCCGGCGACACCCCCGACGAGGCCGAGCTGAAGGACGGCAAGGACCGCGAGGCGCGCCTCGCGGAGTGGCAGCAGCTGAGGGACGACGTCATTGCCCACTTAGGCAGCCACCCCATCTTGGTGGTGGGCGACATGAACAGCTTCTACTACCGTGACCCGGTGAAGGCCGAGTTCATCGATGCCATAGCGGCGTCGGGCAAGGGCACGGCCTACGACGTGTTCGTTGAGCTGGGCCTGAAGGGTGAGTACCCCGCCCCCCAGGAGGGCTATCAGAGCGTGGAGGAGGGCAACCTGCTCAACGGCGAGACGCTCGACAAGATTATCTACATCAACCCCACGGAGGGCATCAAGCTGAAGGCCGTCGCCTACAGTCTCGATACTGAGGGCTACAGGCGCGACGGCAAGGCGCTGGGTGACCACTTCCCGCTGGTGGCCACGTTTGAGGTGATGAAGCGTGACGACTCGAAGATTACCGCCGTCGAGGGCGTTGCGCCTGAGACGGCTGCCCCCGACTACTACAATCTGCAGGGTGAGCACGTCGCCCAGCCGGCTAAGGGTGTCATGATCGAGCACGACGGCCGTCAGGCTCGCAAGCGGCTGGTGAAATAACGGCCGTCAGGTATTTGTGTTGTTTATAGAAAAAAAGTCAGACCTATGAAAAAGAGAATACTGTTATCGTTGTCGTTAGCCGTGGCCATGCTTACCGCTCATGGTCAGACGCCAGACTATGACTACAAGATACTCCACCGCGCCGACACTACGGTGAAAGCCAAGATCGGCGGTATCAGCTTCGGCTCGCGCGACGTACGCTTCTACGTGTATGAATATCCGTCGACCGACCCCGACGGCCAGCCCGTCACCGTCAGCGGCATCATCATGGCACCGTCGAGTGTCGTCGACGGCAGCGACCCCTGCGACGGCGTCATCATGTTCAACCACCATACCATCGGCAGCCCGTCGGATGCTCCCTCGCAGGGCGAGCTCGAGGTGCCCAGCGGACTGCTGGCCAACCCGCTGCGCCCTAACTATATCATCGTCATGAGCGACTATATCGGCTACGGCTCGTCGGTCGACCACCCCGTGGCCTACCTCTGCGGCGACACCAACGCCCGCAACGCGCTCGACGGTCTGCTGGCCGCCCGCCAGCTGTTTGCCGACGAGGCCATTCCGCAGGGCAAGTACCTCTTCAACATGGGCTACTCGCAGGGCGGCACCGAGAGCATGTACGCCGCCAAGCTGTGCGACATGGACCCCAAATACAAGGGCATCCGGTTCAGCAAGACCTTCGCCGGCGGCGGTCTGCTGGTGCCTGAGAAAGCCTACGATGAATATGTGCGCCGCGACCAGTGCGACGCTATCAACGACGTGGCCATGTTTCTTATCTCCGTCAACGAGCACCGGCACTTAGGCATCAAGTACAGCGACCTGTTCAAGGAGCCGATGGCGTCGAACGTGGCCAAGGTCATCAAGTCGAAGGACAAGGGCGACCTCGGCACGACGGGCATCGACTCGCTCCACCAGCTGCTGCAGCCCGCCTACATGGACCTCAACAGCGAGCCTGCCAAGGCCCTGCGCGCGGCCCTCACCGACCTCAGCATGACCAACGGCTGGACACCCGACACGACCAAGCAGTACTACTTAGAGCACAGTCGCCACGACAACTACGTACCCGTGCAGTGCGGCCGCTCCATCATCTCGTGGATGAAGAAGCAGGGCTTCAAACCGAGCCTCGTGCCGGGCAAGACGTCGCTGCAGACCAACATGCTGGTGTTCAAGCTGAAGCATCAGCCGTCGGCCATCGTGTGGGCCATCCAGACGCTCGCCGCCGTGCAGTTCTGGCCCGTGGTCTACTATGAGGGCGAGCAGAACCGCTACTATCACGAGGTGGTGCACGACCTGAACCTGATGAAGGTCATCAAGTACCTGGAGAGCTGGGGGTTAGACCTGCGCAAGATGGTCCAGGAGAACAGCAGCCGGAGCTTCGCCGACGACCTGTCGGCGGCTGTCAGCGACGGTACGCTGCAGCCTGAGGGCAGCGTTCGCCAGCTGTCATCGGTGCGGCGTGCCAGCTTCTTCGACGTAATTGGCCGGATAAGCGACACGCTGGCCAAGGTCGACCTCACCATCACCGACTTATATGAGATGCTCGACGACTCAGGCATCTCCATCATCGACATCATAGCGGTCTACAATTACCTGACCTCGTCGGGTGCCCGCAGCATGGATGCGCCGTCGCTGACCGACGGTCAGGCCGTGGCCCCCGTCTACCTGCTCCGTCTCTACGAGCAGACGCTTGCCGACTGGTTCAAGCTGGCCGGCCACGACGTGGAGTACGAGTCGTGGGGGTGGTGAACAGTAATGTCTAAACTCCCACACTCCTAAACGCCTAAACTCCCTATGAAATAAAGAATAATAAATTCCAACAACAACAATATGAATATTATCAGCAAACTTTTCGGAAAGAAGGAGGACGAGCAGAAAGTCGGCGGCATGGAGGACTTCATGACGCTCATACGCGTGTATTTCCAGGCCGTGATGGCTGCCGACCTCCATATCACCAACTTAGCAGCACTGCCCGACCTGCGCGTGTTCAAGACCACGCTGAAGGTGCCCACGGTGAACAACCGCCTCGGCGTGGGCGAGAAGCAGCGCGTGACGAAGATCATGAAGGAGATGTACGACATGGACGAGTCGTTCACCCGTGAGATTGACCAGAGCATCCGCCGCCGCTGCAAGGGCGTGCAGGACGTCCAGACGTATATGTATCAGTTTCAGGGCTTTACGCAGGACATGATGATGCTCGTCACGAACCTAATGAAGTTCAAGCTCAGGATTCCGAGCCTCTTCAAGAAAACCATCTACACGATGACGGAGAAGACCGTCGACGACATCTTCAACAAGAACGACTTCACCGACGCCGGCGTGCTGAACACGGTGGTCGGCGTGAGGAAGTACAACCAGAAGCTCGGCTTCTCGCAGAAGTGGGTCACTGACTTCGTCTACCGCGTCGTGATGCTGGCCAAGAAGGAGAAACGGCCCTCGGACGCCGAGCAGAAGTGAACAACTTCTTAAATATTATTAAATAACTGTCGCGAAAGCAAGCCATTACCAAAAAAATGCCTACTTTTGTAGGATAAAAGTTCAGTCATGACAAAGAATGAGCAGACTCTAACCACGTTTGAGACCCGTGTCAGGCAGATGATCCTCCGTTTTCAGGAACTGAAGAAGGAGAACAACGAACTGTACCAGATGGTCGGGAAGAACGAGCAGGACATCAAGGCCCTGCAGGGGCAGCTGGCTCAGGCTACGAATGACTATAACGCACTGAAGATGGCCAAGATGATAGAGATAACCGACGGCGACCTGGAAGGCGCCAAGGAGCGCGTAGCAAAGCTCATCAGGGAGGTCAACAAGTGCATATCGATACTTCAGGGCGACAAGGCTTAGGCCGCGGTCAGCCCCTGAGAAAAAGGCCTACGACAATGGCAGAAGTGAACAAAGAGAAACTACATATCAGGCTCCATGTGTACGACGAGGAAATCGAGGTTACCGTCAACCGCGAGGACGAGGAGTACTACCGTGCCGCAGCAAAGCTGATCACCGACCGCTACAATGCGTATGCACGTGCATACAAGGGGCGGAAGAGTGACCACGTCATTGCGCTCATGTCGCTCATCGACATTGCCTTGATGTATCAGCGTGAGCGTGGTAAGAACGACACCGCGCCCTATGATGATATTCTCTCACGTTTGACTTCCGAAATTGAAAGTGCGCTGAAGTGACAAGCAGAGTGTGAGAGAGTATTAATTTTATTATAGATTTTATTATGGTTTATGTAATTGTTGCCGTCGCCGCCCTCATCGTGGGGGGCATTTGCGGATACATGATTTTCCGTTACGTACTGAAGGGAAAATACAACGAAATGGTAGAGGCCGCCGGAAAGGAGGCCGAAGTGATCAAGGAAAAGAAGCTGCTCGAGGTGAGGGAGAAGTTCCTCAACAAGAAGAGCGAGCTCGAGAAGGAGGTGCAGCAGCGCAACCAGCACTTCCAGCAGAGCGAGAACAAGCTCAAGCAGCGTGAAATATCGCTGAACCAGCGCCAGGAGGAACTGGGCCGCCGGAAGAACGACCTCGACAACCAGCAGCAGCGCATTGACAACGAGAAGAAGCTGCTCTCAGTGAAGCAGGACGAGCTGGAGAAGATGCAGCTGAAGGAGCGCGAGAAGCTCGAGGAGCTCAGCGGCCTGAGTGCCGAGGAGGCCCGCAACCGTCTCGTCGAGAGCCTCAAGGACGAGGCCCGCACCGACGCCCAGGCCTACATCAACGAAATCATGGACGAGGCCAAGCTGAACGCCAACGCCCAGGCCAAGAAGATCGTCATCCAGACGATACAGCGCGTGGCCACCGAGACGGCCGTCGAGAACTCGGTCTCAGTGTTCCACATCGAGAACGACGACGTGAAGGGTCGCGTCATCGGTCGCGAGGGTCGTAACATCCGCGCCCTGGAGGCTGCCTGCGGTGTTGAGATCGTCGTCGACGACACCCCCGAGGCCATCGTCATCAGCGGTTTCGACCCCGTCCGTCGTGAGACCTGCCGCCTGGCCCTGCACCAGCTCGTCAGCGACGGCCGCATCCATCCCGCACGCATCGAGGAGGTCGTGACGAAGGTGAAGAAGCAGCTCGACAACGAGATCATCGAGACCGGCAAGCGCACGGCCATCGACCTCGGCATACACGGTCTGCACCCCGAGCTGATACGTATCATCGGTAAGATGAAGTACCGTTCGAGCTACGGCCAGAACCTGCTGCAGCACGCCCGTGAGACGGCTAACCTCTGCGCCGTCATGGCCGCCGAGCTGGGCCTGAACCCGAAGAAGGCCAAGCGTGCCGGACTGCTGCACGACATCGGCAAGGTGCCCGACGAGGAGAGCGAGATGCCCCACGCACTCTACGGCGCCAAGATTGCCGAGATGTACAAGGAGAAGCCTGACATCTGCAACGCCATCGGTGCCCACCACGACGAGATGGAGATGCAGACGCTGCTGGCCCCGATCGTACAGGTGTGCGACGCCATCAGCGGTGCCCGTCCCGGTGCCCGCCGCGAGATTGTCGAGGCCTACATAAAGCGTCTGAACGACCTTGAGGCTATTGCCATGTCGTACCCCGGCGTCACCAAGACCTACGCCATCCAGGCCGGCCGCGAGCTGCGCGTCATCGTCGGTGCCGACAAGATGTCGGACGCTGAGACCGAAGCCCTGAGCGGACAGATAGCCTCGAAGATTCAGAACGAGATGACCTATCCCGGCCAGGTGAAGATCACCGTCATCCGCGAGACTCGTTCGGTGGCCTACGCCAAGTAAAAAGATTAAACCGGAAGATAAAAGAACAGCCGGGTTGGTATCAAACGAGATACCAACCCGGCTGCTTGTTAGGCGTAGCTGTGCATGCCGCCGAGGAAGTAGTTGACGCCGAAGTAGGTCATGAGGATGGTCAGGAACGCCAGCGTCATGTAGACGTGGTAGGCCAGGGGGCGCCGGAAGACGGGCAGCGACTGGGTGTGGACGACGACGGCGTAGACCATGAAGGTAATCAGGGCCCAGGTCTCCTTGGGGTCCCACGACCAGTAGGTGCCCCACGAGACGTTGGCCCAGATGGCGCCGATGAAGATGCCCAGTCCGAGCGTCGTCAGGGCGGGGTAGAGCATGAGCCGGCTGAGCAGCTGCAGCTGCTGGCGCATCGACGGCAGACAGAGGGCCGTGACGCCGCAGATGAACGTCATCGAGAGCAGGGCGAAGGCCATCATGATGATGCTGACGTGGAGCGACAGCAGGGGCGAGTTGAGCACGGGCATGAGGTGGCCTATCTGCGGGTCCATCTGGTTGATATGGCTCACGAGCAGGAAGAAGCCCGAGAGCAGGAACCCGAAGGTCAGGGCGATGGTGAAGCTGCGGTAGGCCAGTGCCGCCAGCACCATGATGAGCCAGGCCAGGGTGAGCATGGTCTCATAGCCGTTGGCCATGGGCACGTGGCCGGTGATGATCCAGCGCAGGGCGAGGCAGACGGTGAGGGCGAGGAACGATAAGAGATAAGTGAATAGTGAAAAGGGAAAAGTGAATAGTGAAAAGTGAAAAGTGAAAAATTTGCGGCGGCGCATCTGCCAGATGAAGACGGCGAGGGTGAGGAGGCCCATGGTGAGGTTGAGCATGAAGAGGATGGTGGCGAAGGGCACCTTGTTATAGAGGTGCTCGGCCTTGAGCCGTGTGGTGCTGGGAATCGACGTCCCGCCCTGCTTCTGCTGGTATTTCCCAATCTTGCCGATGATGTCGTCTACGCGGTCGTAGTGTCCGGCCCGGGCCTCTTCGGCCATCAGGGTGAAGATGTTACGGATAAACTGCTGCGTGTCGTTGTCGATGTGGGGCGGCAGCTTCCCGGCGGGCGCGTTCCAGCTCGTCGCCGACGGCGATGAGCCCTTCGCGGCGGCGGTGTAGGGGAAGAGCCTGAGCGGCGTCTGCTGGCCCAGTTCCATGATGAGCATCAGGCGGTCGTCCATCTTGGCCACGTCCTTGTGGAAGGCGTCCTGTCGGCCTTGGTAGTATTCCTCGATGTACGGGCCGAGGATGTAGCCACCCATGGCGGGGGTGAAGAACGTGTTCACCGAGCAGTGGTCGGGCAGTTGCAGGCGGTCTTTCATGGCGCCGCCCTTCACGCGGATGACGGGCTGCTGGCGCCATTCGTCGGGCCAGAAGATGAAGCCCGTCAGCACCTGTTCGGGGGTGAGCCCTTGGTAGCTGCGCTTGCCGCAGAGCTTCTTGGTGAAGTCGAGGGCGTAGGTCTCGACGGAACAGATGCGCTCGTTGTAGCTCATGTTGAGCCGGCCGAAGGCGGCGGCGGTGGCGGCGGGCAGGGTAGGGGGCGTCGTGGTTTCGGCGCTGCGTATCGGACTCACGGCGGCGAGGCTCAGTAGCGTTGCCACGGCGCCCTTCTTGAGCAGGGGCGAGCGCAGCAGCTGGCGGAAGGTGCCGCTGGGGTCGATGAGCATCCAGACGAGGGCGAAGAAGAGTAGGGCGTAGCCGGTGTAGGTGACGGGTATGCCCCAGGGGTCGCTGTTCATGGCGAGCACGGTGCCGTGGCCGTCGCTGTCGTAGCTCGACTGGTAGAGACGGTAGCCCTGGAAGGTGGCTATGCGGTTCATGGCGACGGTGGTGGTGGTGCCACCCGCACTGGTGGCGTCGCCGTGGGGGATGAAGGTGATGTGCGAGGCGAAGTCGGCGGGGGCCATGGTGCCTTCGTGGTAGGTGATTTCAAACCGGTCGAGGCGCACTGAGAAGGGCAGCGTGTGGACGTGCATGTCCTGGGTCAGGTAGTTGTTGGTCGTCTCGCCCTCGCGGATGTGTACCACGCCGTGGCGTGCCGTGAGGTGGGTGAGCAGAGCGCCGAGCAGGATGACGACGAATGACAGGTGGAGCACCACCGTGCCGAAGCGTCTGACGCGGCGCTTGACGAACCAGCACACGCCGGCGGCAGCCAGCAGTGCCCAGAGCAGCGAGAACCACCACGCGCCGTAGATGTTGTCGGCGACGTACTGCGTACCCTGGTATTTCTCAACGATGGTGGCAGTAGCCATCACGGCCACTACCACCACATAAAATAGAATGATTGTATTCTTCACCTTGCTGTAATATGTTTTAGTCTTGTGTCGTCAGATAGCCTCGATGAACTTGACGATGGCGTCGCGGTCGGACTTCGAGAGATTGTAGAACTTCTCGGTCGAGGCATAGGCATCCGACTTCTTCGAGTAGCCGTGCCACATGATGGCCTCGACGACGGTGCGGGCACGCGTGTCGTGCAGACGGTCGTCGGCGCCGGTGAGCTGTCGGCTTAGGCCACGGCCCCAGAGCGGGGTGGTGCGGCACCAGCCGGTGCGGATGTCGTTGATCATGAAGAGGCGGTGCTGCACCATGTCGGTGTAGGGCCAGATGGTCTGGTTCGGATACTTAGGCAGCAGCTTCGTGTAGTCGCCGTCCTTGGCCAGCCCGTTGGCATCGGCGTAGGCCTTCGTGGCAGCGTCGACCCACATGTTGTCGTCGCCGGTCTTCCACGACGGACGGTGGCACTGGGCGCAGCCGATCTGCGTGAAGAGCGCCTTGCCGCGCTGCACCTGCGGGTCGTCCAGACCGCGGGCGGCGGGCACGGCCAGTCCGCGGTGCCACACCATGAACTGGTAGTACTGCTTGTCGGTCATCTCCTCCTGGCCGTTGTAGGGGGCGCCGTTGAAGAGGTACTTGTCGAAGGTCTCCTTCTTGGCAATCGACGACGTCGAGAGGATGTCGTTCACGCGCTCCGATATGCCCTTCTCGGTGCCGTCGGCATAGTAGGGGTGCAGGATGCTTGCCTCCGACTTTCCGTGCTCCATGATGTAGCTGATGACCTCCTGGTCCTCCGACTGTGCCTTGGCCCATGCGGGCGTGGAGTAGAGGAAGTGGCGGTCGGAGCGAGTGACGTTGGTGATGTTCCAGATGGCATTGGCGCCGGCGCCGTCCTGCAGCGAGCCGCGGGTCATGGCGTAGGTGAAGCGCTTCAGCGGTCCGTGGTCGCCGTGGAAGGTGCCCGTGTCGTTGTAGGGTGCCGAGTAGTAGGCCGAGGCCTTGAAGCGTCCGGCGGCCTTGTCCCACATGGCGGGGTTGAGCTCCACGTAGGGCGATTCGGCCTTCCACTGTGCCTCGATGTCCTCGTCGGTGAGGGCGTCGAGCAGTCCCGTGCCGTAGACGCCGATGGTCGACTCCAGGCGGACGTCGTAGTTCTCGGGCTTGGGGCTGGTGTTGAAGGCCGACTGCGGTATGCGCACCTCGGGGTAGATGAGCGAGTATTGCTCGCCGTCGGCGAAGGCCATGGGCAGTCCGCTCTCCATCTCGCTGACGTTCTTCCACTCAATGGAGATCTGCGTCTCGTCGATGGGTGCCTTGAACGGGGTCATAGCCTGCGTCTGGGGCATGCCTGTCACCTCGGCGATGTAGCCGTTGGTGTCGGGGTGGTAGATGACGAGCAGGTAGCCGTTGCCAATCTGGTTGGCACGGTATTCCGTTTGTCGCTTGCCGTGGCCGTAGCTGGGGTGGCAGGCGATACACGAGTTGCGCACCCAGGCCGGGCCGAGGCCCTTGCGTGGGTTCTGCTCTAGGGTGTAGAGGTGCTCGAAGAAGTCCTCGCCGGTGTTGAAGTCCTCCTCCATGCCGGCTATGTTCTCAACGGCCGGGGCGGGGTCCGAGTAGCTGGCGGCCTCGGTAGTGCCGAGCAGTCCGCCGGGGTACCATTCATCGGCGCTGAAGTTGCCGACGGCCTTGCCGAAGACTTCCTCAGAGGGTGTCAACTGACCGAGATCGGTCGTGATGTCGTTATCATCGGAACATGCTGTCAGCACGGGTGCTGACAGCATGGCGATGATACAGAGCTTGTTAGCGTTCTGTAGTTTCATCATAGCAGTATTCTTTAATTCCGTATATTACTCTTCTCCTGATGTTGATTCCCAGTTGGTGGGGTCGTCGAAGTTCTTACCCCAGACGATGCTGCAGTACTTCACGAACGGAGCGGGCATGGCACCAATCTTTTCGATGGCGTTCAGCGTGGCCGACTCCACCTCGACGGGCGTGTTGACGGCCTCAAAGAACTTGGCGAAGCTGGTGGAAGCGACGCTGCCGCTGGTCGTGCCGTACCAGACGTTACGCACGGAGCGCAGGTTGTCCTGGAAGTCGGTGATGGAGTTGTAGCTGTAGGGCGACTCGACGTAGGCGATGTCGCCAGCGGCGAAGGGGTTGGCAATCTTTGCCGTGCCCACCTCGTTGGCAATGCCCACGCACGAGCCCTCGCTGGCACTGAGCACCTGGGTGATGGCAGCCTTCAGCGTGGGGAAGGTGCTCCGGCTGTTGGTGCCGGCTCCCAGCAGGTTCTCGCTGTACGACAGTCCGCCCTCGGTCTTGTAGCTCAGTCCGGCGGCCTTCACCACGGCCACGCGGTCGGCGTTGGTGCTGTTCTCGCCCTGCCAAGCCACCTGCAGCTGGTAGCAGCGCTGCTTGAGCAGTGTGCAGATGGTCTGTGCGTAGGTCAGCTCCTTAGCGCCGCTGATGGCGGTGAAGTTGGTGTAGGTGTCGTTACCCTGCAGCTCGCTGACCTTGCGGTTCTGACCGTTGCGGAAGAGGATGAACTCCAGGGCGTGGAATCCCAGGATGGAGGCGTCCTCGAGCATCTCGTCGTTCATGCCCGTATTGAAGTAGCTGAGCAGCAGGGCGCGGTTCAGCGGCCATGAGTCGATGGTGGGGTCGATGTCGAAGTCGGAAGCGGCGCCCATGAGGAAGGCCTCTGACTGCTCCCAGTTCTTACGAGCCTGCTTGAAGTCGCTGCAGGCCTTGTCGATCTGAGCCTGTGTGATGGTCTGCACGGTGAGTCCCTTCAGCGTCTGCTCCAGGCTCTCCACGTCGTTGGCCAGCTGGGTGTAGGTCGGGATGATGACGTTGCCGACCACGCCGGAGAGGACGTTGCGCAGGTAAGTCTCCTGGTCGCTGGTGAGGTTGGCCGTGGCAATGATGCTGTTAGCTTTGGTCAGGCTCTTCACCACGTTGTCGCAGGCGTCGATGGCCTCATTGCCGTATTTGCGGTCCTTGAACTGGTCCTCGGTCACAGTGCTGTTGTTGTCATCGTCGTCACTGCTGCACGATGTCAGTGTCAGTGCACCCATCATCAGGGCAACTGGCAGCATAAAAATTTTCTTGTTCATAGTGCTGTGTTAATTATCAATTCTCAATTGTCAATTGTCAATTCTTTACTTAAAGAATCCCTCGTATGCCACGCCGATGTTCACGGCCGGCTCGTCGTTGTAGAGGCTCTTCAGTATGCGCTTCGAGTACTCGGCCTTGATGACCACCTGCTTGATGGGGTAGTAGTTCACGCCAGCGGCGAAGCGCTTCACGGCCGTGTAGTCGTAGGGCGTGTTGCGGGTGGTGCTGGCGTAGGGGTCGTACTGCTCGTAACGGCCGAAGACGAAGAGGTGCTTCTGCTTCTGCCGCAGGCTCTGTATCTGCGAGAAGACGTCGTAGCCGGCCTCGATGCCCACGGCGTAGGCGTTGCCGCTGACGAATGCCGAGTGCTTATAGGGCGACTTCGAGTTCAGTCGGTTGTAGAGGTACTTCAGCTGTTCGGCGTCGCCCAGGTAGCCGTAGTCGGCCTGGCCGCGCACAATCCAGTTGTGGCCCTTGTAGCTGAAGTCGATGGCCCCCACGGCCACCTTACCTTTATACGTGGCGCTCACGCCGCTGGCCTCGTTGGGATAGCTGTTGCCGATGGTGTGGCCGTAGTATCCGCTCAGTCCGATGCGCAGTCCGGGCACCGTGTAGTTGTCTATGCGCAGCGAGGCGCCGTACTTGTTGGCCACGTCGAACTCCAGTGGCGACTTCGGGCCGTTCTTGATCCAGTTGATGTTGGTGAAGTTCTCGGCGTTCATGCCGGCCAGGAACTGCGCCTCGTAGCGGAAGTCGCCGTAGCGTCCCCAGAGCGACACACCCGTCTGGTGCCACGTCGAGGGCATGATGGTGTTCTCGCCCTCGGGGCGGTAGACGGTGAAGAAGTTCAGCGGTTCGTGGTGGGCGTTGGTCAGGCCGACGGGCACCACGATATGTCCGGCGCGCAGGTTGGCCCACGGCCCGAACGACTTCTGAATCCAGAACTGCTCGAGCTCCACCTCGCCGCCTTTCTCGACTTCCTGTTCCCACTCGCCGCCTTCCTCGTCCTCCTTCTCGTAGGCGAGGCCGTTGCCGCCGTGCTCGAACTCAATCTCGGTGCCGAACGACCAGCCCTTGCCGAAGTCGTAGCCTAAGTAGACGACGGCGTGAGGTATGTCGAAGCGTCCGTGCGACGGGTCGTTCTTATGTTCTTCGGGCTGTGAGTAGCGGCTGACGTGGTCGCTGAAGTAGTTGCGGCTATAGTTGATTTCGCCGTAGCCGCCGACGCTGAGGCCTCGTTTCTCTGTGCGGTTGAGCACGCTGTCGGCGGCGCTCCCCTGTGCGTTGGCCCCTGCCACGCAGCAGAGCATGGCCGCTGCCATCAGGCTTGTTTTTGTCATTGTTTCCATCCTGTTTTTCTTAATCGGCTGCAAAGGTACTGCTTTTTGGCGTTCCCCGCAATACCTAAAAACGATGAAATACCGCAAAAATACCTATTTCTGATTATTGCATAGTTCGGCAGAAATGAGTAATTTTGCACCCAATAATATTAAATAGGTATGAAGAACCAGAAAATGTATGAAGCGGACGACAAGATGATCTCGCTCATCCGCGATAATTACGATCTGCTGCAGTCGTTGGGCAGCTTCGGGATTTCGCTGGGCTTCGGCGACAAGACCGTGCGCGAAACCTGTAGTGACAACGGGGTCGACTGCTACACCTTCCTGGCCGTGGTCAACTTCACCATCAATGGGTACGGCCGTTTCGACGACGACGAGCAGCTCGACGCCCGCACGCTGCTGCACTATCTCGACGCCAGCCATAAGTACTACCTCGACTTCCAGCTGCCCTTCATACGGCGCGAGCTCGAAGAGAGCCTCGACGAGAGCAACTCGCTCTCGCACCTCATCCTGCACTTCTACGACGAGTATGCCCAGGAGATACGCCGCCACATGCAGTACGAGCAGAAGACGCTCTTCCCCTACGTCGAGGCCCTGCTCGAGGGCCGCGCCGCCAGCGACTACGACGTAGAGACCTTCTCAAAGCGCCACAGTGCCGCCGACAAGAAGCTGCGCGAGCTGAAGCTGCTCATCATCAAGTATCTGCCCAGCGACGGCCTGCGCAACAACAAGCTGACGGCCACCCTGCACGACATCTACGACAACGAGGCCTGGCTGCAGCAGCACGCCATGGTCGAGGACGAAATCTTCGTGCCGGTCATCCGCCGACTGGAGCAGCTGACGAAGCAGAACGACGTCACCCGCAACATCAGCGACATGATGCTCGGGGCCAGCCAGAACGCCGACACCCTGAGCGACCGCGAGAAGGACGTCATCGTGGCGCTCGTGCAGGGCATGGCCAACAAGGAGATTGCCGACCACCTGTGTATCTCGGTCAACACCGTCATCACTCACCGGCGCAATATCGCCCGCAAGCTGCAGATACACTCCCCGGCCGGCCTGACCATCTACGCTATCGTCAATGGTCTGGTCGACATCTCGAGCGTGAAACTCTAAATCTTGTTGATATCGACGTAGCCGTGTATGACGGCATAGATGGTAAGGGCTGAGACCGACTTCACGCCCAGCTTTTCCATGATGTTCTTGCGGTGGGTGACCACCGTGGCCAGGCTGATGTTCAGCCGGTTGGCTATCTCCTTGTTGATCAGTCCTTGCACGATGAGCGCCATCACCTCTATCTCGCGGTCGGTCAGAATCTTCCGCTGCAGCACCTGCGGCAGCGGGGGTATGTTGCGGCCGCCGGGGTGGGCGTGCTGTTCCAGCACGAGCAGCGAGCGCACCAGTTCCTGTTCGGGCACGTTGATACAGATGCTGTGAAACTCCTGCAGCTGTGCCATCGTGTCGAGGCTCAGGGTCAGTACGATGGTCTTTCGGCGGCGGTCAGAGAAGAACTGGCGGTTCTCCAGCACGATGTTCATGGCCGTGAAGTAGTGTACGTACGTCTCGGGGTCGTTGGCTTCCAGTTCGGCAAACGAGCCGAAGGTGTCGACCGTCATGATGGGCATGACGTTCTGCAGCAGCTGCTTCAGCCCCATGGCCGCCAGCGTGTTCGGGTCGATGATGGCCACCTTGGGCCTACCTTCACTAAACATATTTACTTTCTACTTCTTACTTCTTACTTCTTACCTCTTACCTCTCACCTCTTACCTCTCACCTCTTACTTATCAAAGTTCCATCCCTGCGCCTTCAGCTCGAACTCCTGTCCGTCGCGACTGACGAGGACGTGGCCGTACTTCTGCTCAGTGATGTAGCCGATGAGGTGGACGTCGTCGATTGCCTCCACCCGCTCGCGGTCGCCGATGGGCACGGTGAACACCAGTTCGTAGTCCTCGCCACCGTTCAGGGCGCAGGTCGTCACGTTCATGCTCATCTCCTCGGCCATGACCGCCGTCTGGTAGTCGATGGGCAGGTTCTTCTCGAAGATGCGGCAGCCCACGCCCGACTGCTTGCAGATGTGGCGCAGCTCAGAGGAGAGTCCGTCGGAGACGTCCATCATGGCCGTCGGCTTGACGCCGGCCTGGCGCAGCCGCTCAATGATGTCGCCGCGGGCCTCGGCCTGCAGCTGGCGCTGCAGCAGATACTCCTTGCCGCTGAAGTCGGGCTGGAAGGTCCCGTCGGGAGCCTCTGATGAAGCCCCCTCCGAAGGGGAAGCCCCCTCCAAACCTCCCCCCATAGGGGAGGCTTTCTTCTGCTGGCGCTCTTTCAGCGTCTGGTAGTAGACGGCCTTCTCGCGCTCCAGTAGCTGCAGTCCCATGTAGGCGGCGCCGAGGTCTCCGCTGACGCAGATGAGGTCGGTGTTGCGGGCCCCGCTGCGATAGACGATGTCCTCGGGGCGGGCTTCGCCGATGCAGGTTATCGAGATGGCCAGTCCGGTGAAGCTCGACGTGGTGTCGCCGCCGACGATGTCGACGTTCCACTTCTCGCATGCCAGCCTGATGCCGCTGTACAGCAGTTCGATGTCCTCCACCGTGAAGCGCTTGCCGATAGCCAGCGAGACGGTCATCTGTCGCGGCGTGCCGTTCATGGCGAAGATGTCGCTGATGTTCACCATCGCGGCCTTGTAGCCCAGGTGCTGCAGATCGGTGTAGGTCAGGTCGAAGTGTACGCCCTCCATCAGCAGGTCAGTGGTGACGAGCACCTCGCTGTCGGGGTAGCCGAGCACGGCGCAGTCGTCGCCGATGCCGTAGTGTGTCGACACGTTCTTGGCTTTGACGTCCTTTGTCAGACGGTCAATCAGTCCGAATTCTCCTATTTTAGCTATTTCCATTTTCTTTTCAGTGACTTTTGAAGCTGATGGTGCGGGGCTTGTCGGCGGCGTCGTTGCTGCTCGCTTTCGGCCGCCGCTCCTCCTTGGGCTTGGCCAGGATGTTCTTCCTCGAGTTCTTCGTAATGTAGCCGGTGATGTTCTGGTTGAACGACTCCTCCTGCTCGTCGGACATGAACTTGATGCGCACGGGCAGGGCGTAGAGGCTCCGCCTGACGTCGTCGCTCAGTCCCTCGGCGGCTTTCAGCCTTGTGGCGTCTTTCTCGGTGGTGACGATGCACTTCGGCTCAGGCATGGTGTCGAAGACCTCGTTCAGGCGGCGTATGTCCTTGCGACGGAACTTATGGTGGTCGGGGAATGTCAGGGGCAGTATGCTCCCCACCTCGGGCTTCAGGTCTTCTACCAACTGGCGCGGCGAGGCGATGCCCGTCAGCAGCAGCACGTTCTGCTCGCTCAGCTTGAGCGGCTTTCCGCCCTGGGCCTCCTTGAACACGGGCTGCGGCTGCTCGTACTCCAGCGTCGAGAAGTATAGGTGCTGGTAGGGGTAGAGCCCCATGGCGCGGGTAATGACGCGAAACTCCATCGGCTTCAGCTCCTTCGGGCATTTCGTCACGATGACGATGTCGGCGCGGTTCTTGCCCTTCAGCGGTTCGCGCAGCCGGCCGGCAGGCAGCAGCTTGTCGTAGATGATGAGCCGGTGGTAGTCGACCAGCAGGATGTTGACGCCGGGCTTGACGTAGCGGTGCTGGAAGGCGTCGTCGAGCAGGATGACGTCGATGGCCTTGTCGTCGGCCTGTTCGCTCGTCAGCCGTTCGATGCCTCGCGTGCGCTTCTTGTCTACGGCGACGGTAATGGCCGGGAACTTCTGCTTCATCTGGTAGGGCTCGTCGCCGATGGTCTCTACCGGCGTGTCGGCGTCGGCCACGATGTAGCCTCGGCTCTTGCGCTTGTAGCCCCGGCTGAGCACGGCCACGCGCACCTTGTCCTGCAGCAGCCTGACGAGGTACTCCACGTGGGGCGTCTTCCCCGTCCCGCCGACGGTGATGTTGCCCACCGAGATGACCGGTGTCTTGTAGGCACGGCTTTTCAGGATACCCACCTCGAAGAGGAAGTTCCTGAAGCTCGCGCCCAAGCCGTAGAGCCAGCTCAGCGGCAGCAGCCACTCGTTAATCTTTATGAAATCGCCTTCCAAGACTTACTTATTTTGGTGTTCAGAAGTTCAGCAGATAGGGCAGGCGGGCCTGCATACGGTTGCGCTGCTGGTCGCGGCGGGCGTTGAGCATCGGCTCGTAGAGGTCGCCGAGCACCGAGCGCAGCTCGCTGTCCAGATAGGTGCCCTTCTTGTCGGTCACCTCCATCAGCTGCTGGTACCAGGGCTCCGGCAGGGGGTAGCTCTTCGTGTGGTATTCGCTGGCCTTAGCCAGCTCGGCGGCCTTCTTCACGGCGTCGTCCAGCGAGCCGAGCTTGTCGACCAGCTTGATGGGCAGGGCGTCGGAGGCCAGCCAGACGCGGCCCTGGGCTATCTCGTGCACCTGGTCGCGGGTCATCTTGCGGCCCTCGGCCACGATGTTGAGGAACGTCTCGTAGCCGCGGTCAACATACGACTGCATGTATTTCAGCTCCTGGGCGTTGTCCTTGCCCATGACCAGGTTCTCCTCGAAGTCGGTATATTGGTTGGTCTTCGTGCCGTCGAAGGTCACGCCCAGCTTGCCGGTCAGCAGCTCGCTGAGGTTGGGCACCAGTCCGAAGATGCCGATGCTGCCCGTGATCGTCGTGGGCTCGGCAAAGATGTAGTCGCCGTAGGCACTCATCATGTAGCCGCCCGAAGCGGCCACGCCGCCCATCGAGATGACCACCGGCTTCTTGGCCTTCAGCCGCGTTATGGCGTGGGCTATCTGCTCAGAGGCGACGGCCGACCCGCCGGGCGAGTTGATGCGCAGCACGACGGCCTTCACGTTGTCGTCGTCGGCCAGCTCGTTCAGGTCGTCTACCGTCTCGTTGCCGATGATGCAGTGCTCGGTGGCAAAGAGGCTCGTCTGCTGGTCGATGATTTCGCCGTAGGCGTAGTAGACGGCCACCTCGTCGCCCTGCTCCTCGTCGGTCGCCGGCAGACCTATCATGTCGGTCAGCACCAGCTGGTTCACCTCGCCGTCGACGCCCAGCTTGGCCTTGATGGCGGCCTTGATGTCCTCGGGGTACATCACCTTGTCGACGAGTCCGCCCTTGACGTAGTCGTCGGTCGAGGCGAAGGCCACGATGCTGTCGTTCACGATCTGGTCTATCTGTTCGGCGCTGAGTCGCGGGCGGCTCTCGGCCATGTCCTTCAGCATGTGCTGCCAGATGCCCCGCTGGTAGGCTTCCGTCTGCTCGCGGTTCTCGGGGCTCATGTCCTTGCGCAGCACGCCCTCGACGGCACTCTTGTACTTGCCCACGCGCACTACCTGGTAGCGCACGCCGATCTTCTCGTAGAGCCCCGTCAGGAACTCACGCTTGCCGCCGATGCCCTTCAGCTCGATCATCGCCGTGCGGTTCAGGTACAGGCTGTCGGCCACCGAGGCCACGTAGTAGCCCTGCTGGCTGAAGTTGTCAGCGTAGGCGATGACCCACTTGCCGCTCTTCTTGAAGTCCTTCAGTGCGTCGCGCACCTGCTGTGCCGTCGCGGGGGCGTCGACGCTCAGCATGCCGCCCTCCAGGTAGATGCCCTTGATGCGGTCGTCGGTCTTGGCCTTGCGTATGCTGGCCACGATGTCGTCGAGGCCCATCATGCTCATGTCGGCGCTGTTCAGCAGCACGTCGAGGGGCGAGCCCTCCTCGGTGCGCTCCTGCACGTAGCCGTCGAGCTTCAGCACGAACACTGAGTTGTCCTTGGCCTGGGTCACCGCGCCGCCGCTCGATACCGCCATTCCGGCCAGTGAAACCAGCAGTATCAGCCCTGCCATGAACGTAAAGATGACGAGGCCGCAGATGGTGGCTAATGTGTACTTTAAGAAGCTTTTCATAATGTTGGTCTTGATTTTATGGCACAAAGTTACGACTTTTTTTGTAATTAGCACTAAAATATGAAAATATTTTGCTATTTTTGCAGCAGAAAACTATAACTAAAACATCAGAAGACATGAAAATCAGGACTTTTCTGCCGTTAATGCTCGTTTTGCTGAGCCTCTCGGCAGGTGCGAAAAAGAAAGTGAACAACCAGCAGTTCTGGCCCGACGGCACACCCATCGCCGCCTGGTTCAGCGACACCACCCGCGTAGACCTCTCGGGACTGAAGCGCTACGTCGTCACCGACTACGGCGTCGACGGCTACTCCACCGAGGTGCAGACGGCCCGCCTGCAGGCCGTCATCGACCGCTGCGCCCAGGAGGGTGGGGGCGTGGTCGTCATTCCCCGCGGCACGTTCGTCAGCGGCGCCCTCTTCTTCAAGCCCAAGACCCACCTGCTCATCGAGGAGGGCGGCGAGCTGCAGGGCTCCACCCGCATCAAGCACTTCCCCGTCGTCAAGACCCGCATGGAGGGACAGACGCTCGACTACTTCGCCGCCCTGGTCAATGCCGACGGCTGCGACGGCTTCACCATCACCGGGCCCGGCACCATCAACGGCAACGGACAGCCCTACTGGGAGGAGTTCTGGATACGCCGCAAGTTCAACCGCAACTGCACTAACCTCGAGGCGCTGCGACCCCGCAACGTCTACATTTCGAACTCTAAGAACGTCACCGTGCAGGACGTGAAGATCATCAACTCGCCCTTCTGGACCAACCACCTCTACCGCTGCGAGAACGTGCGCTACCTGGGTTGCTTCATCTACGCCCCCACCGAGGGCGTCACGCCCGTCGACCCCAAGCGCGGCGGACCCAGTACCGACGCCATCGACCTCGACGTCTGCCGCAACGTGCTCATCCACGGCTGCTACATGCACGTCAACGACGACGCTGTCGTGCTCAAGGGCGGCAAGGGCACCTGGGCCGACAAGGACGAGACGAACGGACCCTGCTCGAACATCATCATCGAGGACTGCACCTACGGCAAGGTGCACGGCTGCCTGACCCTCGGCTCCGAGTCGCTCCACGACCGCAACGTCATCCTGCGCCGCATCCATGTCAAGTCGGCCACGCGCGTGCTCTGGCTCAAGATGCGCCCCGACACGCCCCAGCACTACGAGTACGTCACCGTCGAGGACATCACCGGCCAGTGCGGCTCGTTCCTCGTCGTACGCCCCTGGACCCAGTTCTTCAAGCCCGAGGAGCGGGCCGACATGCCCCTGTCGGAGTGTAACAACATCACCATACGCAACATCAGCATGCAGTCGAAGAACTTCTTCGACGTCGGATTGTCTGACAAGTACAAGCTCCGCGACTTCACCTTCGAGAACATCAACGTCACCGACGAGAAGAAGGCCTTTGACGCCGCCCTCATCCAGAACACCAAGGTGAAGAACGTGAACATCAAGTGACCGACCTTAAGCAAACGACATGATGGTGAAGCGAATGTTATGGTTGCCGTTGCTGATGGCGGTGCTGTCGGCAGCGGCTGTTGAGCGTCAGAAGCTGAATTTCAATGCGGACTGGCGACTGGAGGTGGGCGACGTCAGCGGTGCCGAGCGCCCCGACTACGACGACGCACGGTGGCAGCCCGTCACGCTGCCCTACGCCTTCAACGGCGACGAGGCGTTCAAGCACGACATTGTCGACCTGACCGACACCGTCTGCTGGTATCGCAAGACCTTCGACCTCACGGCCGAGCAGGCCGGCGGCAAGGTGTTTATCGAGTTCGAGGGCGCACGCCACGGCGCCGACGTCTGGCTCAACGGCCGCAAGGTGGGCTTCAGCGACAATGGCGTCATGGCTTTCGGCTTCGACCTTACACCTTATATTATAATAGGTAGGAACGTGCTCGCCGTGCGCTGCGACAACTCGTGGCAGTATCGCGACCGGACCCTCAACAGCCGCTACCAGTGGAACGACCGCAACTTCAACGCCAACTACGGCGGTCTGCCCAAGAACGTCTACCTCCACCTGACGGGACGGCTCTACCAGACGCTGCCCCTCTACAGCAACCTCGGCACCACCGGCACCTACATCTACGCCACCGACATCGACGTGAAGGGCCGACGCGCCACCGTCAACGCCGAGGCGCAGGTGCGCAACGACGACAACGTCGCCCACACCTTCGCCCTGCGTACCACCGTCCGCGACCTCGCCGACAGTGTGGTCGCTGTTTTCGACAGCCAGCCCGCCACCCTCTCGCCCGGCCAGACCGTCACCGTCAGTGCCCGTCAGTCCGTAGCCGGTCTCCACTTCTGGTCGTGGGGCTACGGCTATCTCTACACCGTAGAAACTTCCTTAATTGAGAATGGAGAATTGAGAGTTGAGAATGATGATTACCATGACGGCGGGAAAACCCCGGGCGTGCCAGGTAATCATAATTCTCAATTCTCCACTCTCAATTCTCAATTCGACAAAGTCGCAATCCGTACCGGTTTCCGCAAGACGGCGTTTAAGAACGGTATGTTCTACCTCAACGACCGCGTGCTCATGGTTCACGGCTACGCCCAGCGCACCTCTAACGAGTGGCCCGGCACGGGACTCTCCGTGCCCGCCTGGCTCAGCGACTACAGCAACGGCCTGATGGTCGAGTCGGGCGCCAACCTCGTACGCTGGATGCACGTCACGCCGTGGAAGCAGGACGTCGAGTCGTGCGACCGCGTGGGACTCATCCAGGCCATGCCCGCCGGCGACGCCGAGAAGGACGTCGACGGCGCCCGCTGGCAGCAGCGCACGCAGCTCATGCGCGACGCCATCATCTACAACCGCAACAACCCCTCGGTCATCTTCTACGAGTGCGGCAACTACCGCATCTCGCGTGAGCACATGGAGGAGATGAAGCGCATACGCGACCAGTACGACCCCCACGGCGGCCGCGCCATCGGCAGCCGCGAGATGCTCGACCGTCCCGAGGCCGAGTATGGCGGCGAGATGCTCTATATCAACAAGAGCGGCACGAAGCCCCTCTGGGCTATGGAGTACTGTCGCGACGAGGGTCTGCGTAAGTACTGGGACGAGTGGTCGTACCCCTACCACCGCGAGGGCGACGGACCTCTCTACCGCGGTCAGCCCGCCCGCGACTATAACCACAACATGGACGTCTTCGCCTGTCAGATGGTGGAGCGCTGGCACGAGTACTGGCTCGAGCGGCCCGGCACGGGGCGCCGCGTCTCCAGCGGCGGCGTGAAGATCGTCTTCAGCGACACCAACACCCACCACCGCGGCGAGTCGAACTACCGCACCAGCGGTGTCGTCGACGCCATGCGCCTGCCCAAGGATGCCTTCTACGCCCACCAAGTGATGTGGGACGGCTGGGTCAGTCCCGAGCGCGAGCGGACGCATATCGTCGGCCACTGGAGCCTCACCCCCGGCCCCTCTCCAAAAGAGAGGGGAGTGGTTACCAAGCCCGTCTACGTCGTCAGCACGGGCGACGAGGTGGAGCTCTTCCTCAACGGCCGCTCGCTCGGCATGGGGCGTCGGTCCAACCAGTGGCTCTTCACGTGGGACAGCGTCCGCTACGAGCCGGGCACCCTCGTTGCCCTTGCCCGCAAGACCAATGAGGCCCACTCGGTGGCGTCGTCCGACACCCTCGTTACCGCCGGTGAGCCCTTCCAGCTGCGCCTGACGGCCATCGAGAATCCCGAGGGCTTCAAGGCCGACGGTGCCGACATGGCCCTCGTCGAGGTCGAGGTGCTCGACCGCCAGGGCCGCCGCTGTCCGACTGACAACCGCATGATTCATTTTGAAGTCAACGGCGAGGTACGCTGGGTGGGCGGCATCGCCACCGGGCGTCCCGACAACTATGTGGGCCTTTACGACCTGCCTGTGGAGTGCGGCGTCAACCGCGTGCTGATTAAGTCTACGACGACGCCCGGCGAAATCAACATCTCGGCCTACGCCGAAGGTGTGCGCCCGGCCTACAAGTCGCTGACGACGCAGCCCGTCGGTGCTGCCGCCTGTCTGCCGCAGCTCACGCTGAAGCCCCGCCTCACCCGCGGCGAGACCCCCGCCACCCCCAGCTACACCGACAGTCGGCTGTCCGTCAACATTGTTGGCGCCACCGCCGGCTCCAACCAGCAGGACGCCGCCAACTCGACCGACGACAACGAACTGACGGAGTGGAAGAGCGACGGCCAGCGCAGCAATGCCTGGATTCGCTACAACCTCGGCCGCCGCGCCGCCGTCAGCGAGATCACCCTCAAGCTTACCGGCTGGCGTCAGAAGTGCTACCCCCTCGAGGTCTATGCCGGCCGCACGAAGGTCTGGCAGGGCATGACGCCCGCCACGCTCGGCTACGTCCACCTCACCATTCCTAAGCCTGTCGCCGCCCGCGACGTCACCATCCGCATGGTCGGTCCGGCTCAGAACAGCGCGCGCTTCGGTCAGGTGAAGGAGTTGGCCGGGGGCGTCGCCAACGAGCTCGACCGCGCCCGTTCGGCCGACGGCAAGGTCGAGCTGCGCATCGTCGAGGCCGACTTCATGGAGCAAGTCACACAATAGAAATTATTGCAGGCACGCTACTCACCGCGCAGCCTTCCCCTCCCATACAGGGGAGGGGCCAGTGGTGGGGTAAGTATTTTGCTAAGCCGACACATTATTTTAGGCACGGAAAAACACGGAAAACACTGTTTTTCTCCAGCCAGACAGTGTCCCTCCGCGTTTTTCCGTGCCTAAAGAAAATAGCGACTCCCCCCCCGGCCTCTCCCCTACATGGGAGGGGAAGGCTTGCGCGGTGGGTGGCGTGGAGAGCGGTGGCCATCCGTGCCAAAAGAGGGTGCCACGGCGTTGACAGTGTCAGTCGGCGGCGGGGCGAGTGGCAGAAAAGCGTGACAAAGTGTCAGTCTTGACAGTTTGGCACGCTTTTCGCTGCAGTGGAGTACAGAAAACATTAAGAACAACGTTTAAATAATAAAAGTATTCTATTATGAACATCAAACCATTAGCAGACCGCGTGCTGGTATTGCCCGCACCGGCAGAAGAGAAGATCGGCGGCATCATCATTCCTGACACCGCCAAGGAGAAACCCCTGCACGGAACCATCAAGGCCGTGGGCCAGGGTACGAAGGACGAGCAGATGATCCTGAAGGAGGGCGACGAAGTGCTCTACGGCAAGTACAGCGGCACGGAGCTCGAGTTCGAGGGCACGAAGTACCTGATGATGCGCCAGAGCGACGTGCTGGCAGTGATTGGGTAGCCCACCCCCGGCCCCTCCCCAGGGGAGGGGAGTCTTGACCGACGTGGAGGTGGATTTATTCATTTTACAAATTATTAGTAGTTAAAGAAACAAGGTTGCTTGGAACCCCCAAAACTAACCAAGCGCCCCTCCCTTGGGGAGGGGGTGGGGGTGGGCTTATTATGGCAAAAGACATTAAATTCAATATTGACGCCCGCGACGCTATGAAGCAGGGCGTCGACCAGTTGGCAAACGCTGTTAAAGTGACACTTGGCCCGAAGGGCCGTAACGTCGTGATTGAGAAGAAGTTCGGTGCTCCGCAGATTACCAAGGACGGCGTGACCGTGGCCAAGGAGATTGAACTGGAGGACAAGTTTGAGAACACCGGTGCACAGCTCGTGAAGAGCGTGGCCTCGAAGACGGGCGACGACGCCGGCGACGGCACCACGACGGCCACCATCCTGGCCCAGGCCATCGTCAGCGAGGGCTTGAAGAACGTCACCGCCGGTGCCAACCCGATGGACCTGAAGCGCGGTATCGACAAGGCTGTGAAGGCCGTCACCGACCACATCGCCAAGAGCGCCGAGCAGGTGGGCGACAACTACGACAAGATTGAGCAGGTGGCCACCGTCAGCGCCAACAACGACAAGGAGATTGGCGAGCTGCTGGCCGAGGCCATGCGCAAGGTGTCGAAGGACGGCGTCATCACCATCGAGGAGTCGAAGAGCCGCGACACCCACATCGGTGTCGTCGAGGGCATGCAGTTCGACCGCGGCTACCTGTCGGCCTACTTCATGACCGACTCTGACAAGATGGAGTGCGTGATGGAGAACCCCTACATCCTGATCTACGACAAGAAGATCTCGAACATCAAGGACTTCCTGCCCATCCTGCAGCCCGCCGCTGAGAGCGGACGCCCGCTGCTGGTCATCGCCGAGGACGTCGACTCAGAGGCTCTGACCACACTCGTCGTCAACCGTCTGCGTGGCGGTCTGAAGATCTGCGCCGTCAAGGCTCCTGGCTTCGGCGACCGTCGTAAGGCCATGCTCGAGGATATCGCCACGCTGACCGGCGGCGTCGTCATCAGCGAGGAGAAGGGTCTGAAGCTTGAGCAGGCTACGCTCGACATGCTCGGCACGTGCGACAAGGTGACCGTTTCGAAGGACAACACCACCATCGTCAACGGTGCCGGCGACAAGCAGCTCATCAAGGACCGCATCGCCCAGATTAAGAAAGAGATTGAGATTACCACCAGCTCTTACGATAAGGAGAAGCTGCAGGAGCGTCTGGCCAAGCTGGCCGGCGGTGTGGCCGTGCTCTACGTCGGTGCTAACAGCGAGGTGGAGATGAAGGAAAAGAAGGACCGCGTGGACGACGCCCTCTGCGCCACCCGCGCTGCCATCGAGGAAGGTGTCGTTGCCGGTGGCGGTACGACCTACATCCGTGCCCAGGAGGCCCTGGCCGGCCTGAAGGGCGACAATGCCGACGAGCAGACGGGTATCAACATCATCTGCCGTGCCATTGAGGAGCCGCTGCGCCAGATTGCCGTCAACGGTGGCCAGGAGGGTGCCGTCGTCGTGCAGAAGGTGCGCGAGGGCAAGGGCGACTTCGGCTTCAACGCCCGTACCGACGTCTACGAGGACCTGCGCGAGGCTGGTGTCATCGACCCTGCCAAGGTGGCCCGTGTGGCTCTTGAGAACGCTGCCTCTATCGCCGGTATGTTCCTCACCACGGAGTGCCTGATCGTCGACAAACCCGAGAAGGAACCGGCCATGCCGATGGGCGGAGCTCCCGGAATGGGCGGCATGATGTAAATTGAAAAGCTTTTGAGACGTGCCGATTTGGCGGATTCGCAAGAATGCCGTAACTTTGCACGCTGAAAGGGATATACATTTTTTGATTTGTTTTAGTAGATTAGTTTTTAAGTAGTTTGTTTTTGAAAACGGGACGTCGCGACGACGTCCCGCTTTTTTTTCGTGAAAGTGTTTGCCGCTTCTTTCTTTTTTTTGTAACTTTGAAAGAAATCTCAAACTTTCTTTGTTTATCAGAGGTTTGAGGAATAACGCGATTTTCGGGGTTACGAATTGGAAACCTTCAACTTTCCGCATTCTTCCGTAATATGTGTATTGGTAGAACACTCAGCAACGAGCCACCAGCCTGTTTCAATGGCTTGTTGTCAGATGCAAAGGTACACAGAAAATGTGAGATTACAAAACTTTTGAGTTTTTTTTTCACCTTTTGTTCTTTCGTTTCAAGAAATTGTGCTACCTTTGCACACATAAAATATAAAATTAAATTTGAAGTATGAAATCATTGAAGATAAAGAACTTCGGTCCAATCGGCATTGTTGACGTAAAATTTGGTGACCTGACTTTTTTAGTTGGGCCACAAGCCAGTGGTAAGAGTCTTTTTTTAGAACTGCTTAAATATGTCATAGATAAAGAATTTGTATTGTCTACTTTACGAAAGTACAATTAT
>OCTX014580460.1_pt1 | contig 30567 bp, 26 predicted proteins | sample 1539691 | NCBI WGS metagenome assembly OCTX01 (sample SAMN02144231, study PRJEB22623) | gut metagenome | biome: sheep rumen | host: Ovis aries | place: New Zealand
ATACGACGTCTGTTGCCCACCAGGCAACTGACGATAAACAGTATAATCCTCACGGAGAATCGTTTGATGCAGTTGGCGGATAAAAGACTCTGTCAGTGGATATTCTGATGATGCCTGCTCTTGCATCATATTTAAGCCGACGTTACTGGCCTTCATATCTTCTAAATCCTTCATGTTTGCAGCATCCACTACCTTCCCAAACATCAACAGCAACTCCGTCTGCCCATACGTCAGGGTATTCCCCTCAATATGATTGCTGTTGTAGTTAAACTCCAGCATGAACTTTTGGTTCAGCCGCTGCAGATATTCCTCCTTTATCGGCTGAAGACTCTGCCACTCTTGATATAGTTTTTCTATCTTTCCCATACGCATTCTCGTTCGTTAACTCCAGAAACTGGTGTAGCCACTCTTCAGGCGGTCTTCCGTTTCTCCCGCCTCAGGGTCTCCTCGGTCGTCTCCCCCGGCTCCATCTTCACGCCAGGGAACTCCCAGTAGTCCTTCCACACACCAAATCCTCGCTGTGTGGCGAATATCTTATCATATCCCCGAATTACCGCTGCTACGACTTCTATCTTTTTCATATCTCCTCTAAACCAATAGATTTCAAATAGAAGTATGTACTATTATAAAATTCTGGTAGACGGGTATGATCATCAATATTGCCGTTGGGCACACAAATAATCATTCCTTGGCGAGCACGAGTCATTAACACTCGATAAGCATTCAGTTGGTATGATTGGGCTTCTGCCTGACGAATCTTCATCCATTTACTTCCTCTGAATGCATTATGGTCCCAGCCATCGGGCGTGTAGCGGAAATCACCATCCCAAACTAAGCACGTCCAATCGAGCTCTAATCCCTGTATATCAAACTCTGTAGCAGCATCTTCCAAAAACAAAGAAGAGCGTACGTCCATTTTGTCTGCAAGAAACCAACTCTCTATATCTGGCTGCAATCTTACATCTATAGCCAAAGGTTTCAAACGATAGGCTTGCGAAGATACTACTATACCATATCTTTCCGAACCACGAGCCTTCTCTTCCAACCATTTCTTGGCCTTGTTCAAGTCACGAGTCAGTACAACAGGATACTTATCTTTAAACGACCTATAAAGCTTTTTTGCCTGTTCTATATCTCTGTCCAGTACATAATGAACAAACTTCGACAAGTTTTCCGCACGGAAAGAACGCATAGAAACAGCCAAATGCAGTTGATCAACCTGTATTGCATTAGGATTATGGCGAACCAATTCCGCGACATTACCCTCTGCGTATTCTTTATCTGTAAGATGTTTCGAGAGATAAACCTTCCAGTTGGGAAATGTCTCATTGACAGCTCGTATCCATTCACCAATACCAGCCTCTCCCGTATTGATTTCTTGACCACCTCCAACAAGACAGACGATTACAGCCCAGTCTTTTCTTAGATCAAGCGACCATATTAGAAATTCGGCTTCAGACATTGGAAAGTTAGGGACTTTCTTCATACCACCCCTGCTTCCGCCTCGTGCCAACCATCCTGAAAGATGTTCCAAATCCCAAGAACGCTGAGCCTCATCGAAGATAGCCACATGTTCCACTTCACCATGTCCTGCAGTCTGGTGAGCTACAGATTTCGTCTCGTCAATTTCCAATCGGCCATCTGTTATCGGCAGTTTGATTTTTGCTAACATGTTTCCACGATAGCGATGGATAATCTGAATGAATTGTGACACTTCACGCTTAGCATCTGAAATATTACACTTATTACCCTTTTCGTGTTCTCGTCTTTGCTTATCCTTAGCCAATGCTGCCGTTAACACTTTCACCAGTGGGCCGTTACCTGATAGATATACAGCCAGATTACGTTCACCCTCTGGTTCGTTTTCTGCTTTTATAGATTGTTGAATAGCAACATTCAAACCAACAAGAGTTTTTCCCGCCCCGGGTACACCAGTAACAAAACAAATGCTTTTCTCTTTATACTCTTTGCTATGATTAATTACATCCAAAACAAATTGAGTAGTATCTTCTAATGCCGCACCTGCAGCTTCATGGCGGGTGATATTCTCAACAGAATGATTTTGATACAATGCGCTAGCAGCCTCAATGATAGTTGGTGTTGGTGAATATCGACTAATAGCCCACTCAGAAAAATCACTTATAGAAGAAGGCTGTGCATTTTCACGTTTTATTACAGCTTCTATTAGTTCTCTCAGATTGTCATTGTTGGTCAGCAGAGGATTATAAATATGATCGTCATAAACAGAAAAGCGCAACTCATGGCTGCTTTGTTGTGCCTCTGTTGCAACAAGGATAGGAATGATAATACGCTTATGGCTATCTAAATGAAAATTCTTTAGGTCAAGTGCATAATCCAGCACCTGTTCAATATCAGCCTGCATATAGGAATTCTGACCAGCTTTAAACTCTATAACAAATACTAGTCCACGTAACAGCAATACAACGTCTATTCGTTTACCCAGGCGGGGAATAGAATATTCAAAAATTATTTCTCCATTTTCTTCTTTCCAAGGCCTCAATACACTTTGCATAACCTCTATCTCTTCAGACCATGCAAATTTTTGTTCAGCGACACTATCGCCCTCATCATTTCGAGAAATACATCCGAAAATAGCATCAACTGAACTGTTGATAAAATCAGATAATGTCGTTCTGTAGAAGTATCTATTTATCATATGTAGTCTAAATCATAATTTTTAGTCTTCTCTTAGATTCTTTATCAAAAATTCCGTCAGCGGCTCCAGATACTCTGCATCCAGATTCCAGTGCTGAATGTTTTCATAGTTGCGGTTTGCGTCTTTTATCAGTTTCTTCTGAGTCTTTGACTTTCCCAACAAGGTTTCAAGATAAGCGTATATTTTGGTCTTCTTGGCAGGAATGGTCAACGTCGGTGGAGTCTTTGTGGGGATTCGTACCTTTTCAAGCTCTCCTTCGTAAGTCTGCCAGCAATCCATGACGGGCTGATTGTTGGGATTGATGATGTTTTCCAACAAGTCCTCCAATGCGCCTGAATCTTTGTCGTTGGGTAATAAGAATAATTCAAACTCCACGCCAAATTCTTCCTTGATGGCAAGAAGTTCGGCACGACGTGCTTCTATGTCCTCGTCAGCATCGAAGATGACAAGGTTGATGCCTCCAAGGTCTGTGTTCTGGCGCATGGCACCAATAGCATCTTCAGAGCTCAACTTCTGATAGCCACCTGTATCGCCGTCTTTACCAGGATGGGTGATGCTGCCTTTGGGGGCTTTCTCGCCGAAAATATGGTGATAGTAATCCTCGAAGAATTTCTTGTCGGCATCACCTTCAACTATAATCTGAAACCTTCTCATCACACCAGCCCTCTTAGTTCAATGTCATTTTCGCATGCTCCACTTAAACCTTCAAAAGAGTATTTGTAGGCTTGATGTCCCTTGAGTGGAGTATTAGCTAACGTATAGAGTCGCATTTCCTGATGAAACTCTATATGCTCTTCTAACATATCGTTAAGAGAACTCAGAGTTTCCTTGCTATGCGTAGTCACAAATACCTGTTTGTTGGTATTAGTAGCCAAAGCAAAGATCGCCTCCCAAAGTTTCTTGTAGGCAGAATAATGGAGACCGTTGTCAATCTCGTCGATGAGGATGATATTGGTTGTGGGGTTGGCAGAGGCTGCTACGATATTGAGATAGCGGCGTAAGCCATCGCCAGTCATTCGCAAAGGTAACTTTTCAGGTACATCCTCAAATTCAATGTAGATGTCATCCTGAAGGATGTCAACATCCACGATGCGACGGTCAAAATGGGAGAGTCGCTGCAAGACGATGTTCTTTTGCTTGCGCTTGAACAACTCTGATAGTTGGCTGGCCAGATTGATACCCCATAGGTCTGCGGTGAGATAGACAGAGGTGTTCTTCTCCAGATAATCCGCCGCAGGCTTCTTGTTGCTAATGATGCCCTCTTGGTTGGCAGTCATGGAGCTTTGATAGCTCCTTTTGCCGGAAGCTGACACAATATCAAAATCCATACACAGCGTATTCAAAAAGGTCTTGGTCTCTGAGACGGGCGGAACCCCGTTCAGGCCATTTTCTAGGCGGGCCGTCTGCTCATCAAAGACGTAGGTCAGTTGAAGGCGTAGGTCGCGCATGTCCCCATCGAACAGTTCTGAAGAAATCTCCAAAGGCGTCTTTACGTCCATATTATAGAACAGGTAATACAAATCCTTGAAAGGACTGAAAAGATTACGAGTCCTTAGACGATTCATATTGAGGGGCGAATCTGGATTGCCCATACCTGTCAACAAACTTATGGCCTCCAGCACGGAACTCTTTCCAGAACTGTTCTGTCCGAGTAAGACATTCACGCGGGAAAAGTCGTCTATCTTCAGATGGTCGATGCCTCTGAAGTTCTTGATTTCTATATTTTTGAATCCGTCCATTGGCGTTATTGTTTTAAGGCTTTGTGACAATTACAATCTTTCGTTTTGGGCTTCGAATTCCACTTAGAGCAGGTCTTTAGCACATTTACATGTGCAAAGATAAACATAATTTGTTAAACCACCTAATTTAATGTTGAATAAAATCTTAATGTTTAGCACTTTTTGCCCTTTGTAAGATTGCTTTGCTCGCGGCCTTGTTTAAGTTTCACTTTGCCTTTCCTGATTGGGTTCCTTTCCTTGCTATATAAGCGCAATGCGGGCTAAACTTCTTCCTCTTTCGTCAAGTGTGCTTGGGGATTGTTCTTGACCTCGTTACGGGGGTTGGGCTCGGCCGCCATCATGGGTTGCTGCTCTGGAATTATGTAGCGTTTGGCATTGTGGTCTTGAAGGAAAATCTTATTGAGTGTGAAGGCCAATGACTCCATGGTTTTTTCTCTGTTCTTGGGCTTCAGTTCACACTCCCATACGGTTATGGAGTGCCAGCCCATGGCGGCAAGCTCTCGTTGGACTCTGGCGTCACGCTCCCTGTTTCTTGTTATCTTGTTCACCCAAAAATCTGTGTTTGTCTTCGGAATCGTGTAGCTTTGGCATCCTTCATGGCCGTGCCAGAAACAACCGTTCACAAAAATGCATGTGCGGTATTTTCTCAGCACCAAATCGGGGTGTCCAGGCAATCGCGGATGGTTCAGCCGATAGCGGTAGCCATGTCCCCACAGCCAACGGCGCACAACCATTTCCGGTTTTGTGTCCTTTGACCGAATTGACGCCATTGTCTTGTGGCGTTGCTGTGGGGTGAGTTTGTCCATTCTTTGTTTGTTTACATGGGTTTTCGTCAGGGTTCTCGCCAACGAGGTGACTTTGAGAGGGTGTCTCGTCATCGGGTGAGCAAAGATAGACATAAAATGTAAAACGTTGCAACAAAAAGTAGAACAACTTCCTTTTTTTTAGCACTTTTTGCATTCGGCCTGCCTGTTGCGCTGATTCTGTTGGAAAAACACGGGTTTGGCGTTTTTTTGTGCCAGCACCGTGGATTGTTTTCATAACTCCCGACACGCAAAAAATATCTCCCGACGCGACGATGAAATTCTCTAGAAAATTTTCACGCCGCGTCGGGAGATGTTTTTGCCGTGTCGGGAGATGTTGTCATGGTGCCGGGAGATGTTGTCAGCATTCACGATGTGCGGTTGTGGGGGCCATGGCTAGCTCTTCGTCCGTTGAAAAAGCCCTTCGTCCGTTGAAAAAGCGAGAAAAGGAAAAATAAGTTGGTTTAGCGAACTAGCTGTCCGCAAAAATGATTATCTTTGCACACTGTTATACTAACTAACTGAGAAAAAACAATGAAAAAGATGAAGAAACTGATGATTTCGTGCCTGCTTCTTGTCGCCATGGCATTGCAGGCGCAGACGGCCAGAGAGTTCACGCTCAACCTTACAGAGGACGGCAGCGCGCAGATGGTTTGCTTCCTTCCCTCATCCCCCACAGGCAAAGCCATCGTTGGTGTGCCCGGGGGCGGCTATTCAATGCTTTCCAACACCCACGAGGGTACGTTGGCCTCGGGTTGGCTCAACGGGCGCGGCATCGCCTACTTCGTGGTGAACTATCGGCTGCCCAACGGTGACCGCTCGCGCCCGATAGGCGACGTGGAGAAGGCCATGCGCACGGTGCGCGACTCGGCTGCCGTGTGGGGCATCCATCCGCGCGACGTGGGCATCATGGGGTTCTCGGCCGGAGGCCATCTGGCTTCGGTCATTTCCACCCATTCCGACTGGGACGTCCGCCCCGACTTCTCCATTCTGTTCTACCCCGTCATCTCGATGGACGAACGGGTTTCGCACAAGTGGTCGTGCCGCAACTTCCTGGGCGAGGAGGGGCAGAAGGACGCCGCGCTGGTGAAAGACTTTTCCACGCAGAACGCCGTGCGCCGCCATCTCACTCCGCCGGCACTTGTCATCATGGCCAACGACGACCGGCTGGTGCCGCCGGTGACCAACGGCGTGGCCTACTATTCGGCCATGCGCAATGCGGGCAACGAGTGCGCCATGCTGATTTATCCCTCGGGCGACCACGGCTTCGGGTTTGGCCACTGGTTTAAGTATCACGACCAGATGCTTGCCGAGCTGGGCAGCTGGCTCGACAGCCGCAGTGTGCCCAAGAGGGACGCCGTGAAGGTGGCTTGCATCGGCAACAGCATCACCGACGGCCACGGCATCGACATGGCTTCGCGTTTCGGCTACCCCGCGCTGCTCCAGCAGAAACTGGGCGATGGCTACTGGGTGAAGAACTTCGGCGTGAGTGCCCGTACGTTGCTCAACAAGGGCGACTTCCCCTACATGGACGAAATGGCATGGCGTGACGCGCTGGCTTTCCGCCCCGACATCGTGGTCATCAAACTGGGCACCAACGACTCGAAACCCCAGAATTGGCAGTATGGGGCGGAGTTCAAACACGACCTGATGCAGATGCTCACGAGCCTGTGCCCCGACCTAGGCAAGACGCCCAAGCGCAAGGGCAAGAAGGCAAAGGCTGCCACAGGCCCGGCGCACCCAAGAATCCTCCTGTGTACGCCCCTTCCAGCCTTCAAACAGTCGTGGGACATCAGCGACGAAGTCATTCGGAGCGCCATCATCCCCGTTGAGCAGGAGGTGGCCCGCGAACAGGGATTGCAGCTGATAGACCTGCACACGCTGCTGGCCGACGGCGAGGCGCTGTTGCAGGCCGACGGCATCCATCCCAACGAGAAGGGCGTGGCGCGCATGGCTGAGATCATAGCCGAGGCCATCAAGAACAAATAGAAAGAATGGAGAAGAACGAATGGCGGACAACCTGAAAGAGAAGACGGCCAAGGGACTGCTTTGGGGCGGTTTGAACAGCGGCTTCGGCCAGTTGCTGGGGTTGCTGTTCGGCATTGTGCTGGGGCGGCTGCTGTCGCCCGAGGATTATGGCATGATGGCCATGATAGCCATTTTCTCGTTGGTGGCCAACGAGTTGCAGAACAGTGGTTTCAAGGTGGCGCTGGCCAATCTGCGCGAACCACGCCCCGAGGACTACAACTCGGTGTTCTGGACCAACATACTCATTGGGGTGGTGCTCTACGTGGTGCTCTTTGCCTTGGCGCCACTCATTGCCGCCTACTACCATGAACCCCGGCTCACGCCGTTGGCCCGCTACGCTTTTCTGGGTTTTGTGTTTGCCAGTTTCGGTACGGCCCAGTCGGCTTATCTGTTCAAGAACCTGCGTGCCAAGCAGCAGGCCAAGGCGGCCATGACGGCCGTGCTGCTGTCGAGCACGGTGGGAGTGGTGATGGCCTATATGGGCTACAGCTACTGGTCGCTGGCCACGCAGACCAACCTCTACATCCTGACGTGTACGCTGCTCTACTGGCACTACAGCGACTGGCGACCCACGCTGAAGATTGACCTGGGGCCGGCGCGCCGCATGTTTCGTTTCAGTTGCAAGTTGTTGTTGTCGTCGGTGGTGACCGACGTGAACAGCAATCTGCTGAACATACTGCTGGGGCGGTTCTACACGGTTCGCGACGCGGGCAACTACAATCAGGCCTACCAGTGGAACTACAAGGCGTCCTATCTGATTCAGGGCATGATGGCGCAGGTGGCTCAGCCGGTGCTTGTCGATGTGCAGGACGAGCGCGAGCGTCAGTTGCGCGTTTTGCGCAAGATGGTGCGTTTTGCCGCGTTTGTGGCTTTTCCGCTGCTGTTGGGCTTCTCTTTGGTGGCTCGCGAGTTCATCGTGCTGGCCATCGGCGAGAAGTGGCTTGAGAGTGCCCGCCTGCTGCAGGTGCTCTGCGTGGGCGGTGCGTTCTCCCCGTTGTCGGTGGTACTCTTCAATGTGTTGCTGAGCAAGGGCAAGAGCACCACCTACATGTGGAGCAACATTGTGCTGTGCGTTGTTCAGGTGGGGGTGATGACGCTGCTCCGTCCTTACGGCATCCGGCCGATGGTGGTGGCCTTCACTGCGGTGGGCATCGTGTGGTTTTTCGTCTGGTGGGCGTGTGTGCGTCGGTTGGTGGGCTATCGGCTCGCCATGCTTTTGGCCGACGTTCTGCCCTTCGGCCTGGTGGCGGCTGGCGTGATGGCGCTCACGGGGTGGGCTACGTCCGGCATTGGTTCGCTTTGGCTGTTGCTGGCAGTCCGTGTGGCCATGGCAGCCCTGCTCTATGTGGCCGTCATGAAGGTGGCCCGAGTGGAGATTCTGGACGAGTGCCTGAAGTTTTTGATGAAAAAGTAGAGAAGCTGAGCAAAGCGAAACGCAAAAGATATGATTAGCAAAGAAGAACACCTTAGGCTGCGCGAACGGTTCAACCCCGACGGGTCGCAGCTCAGACGACAGCAACAGCGCATGCTGGAACTGCTCGTCGAAGTGGATAGGGTCTGCAAGAAACACCACATACAATACTGGCTGAGCAGCGGCACCCTCATAGGGGCGGCGCGCCACGGCGGGTTCATTCCGTGGGACGACGACTTGGACATCGAGATGCTGCTTCCCGACTACGAGCGGCTGATGGCCGTTCTGCCTGCCGAGCTGCCTCCCACCATGGCGCTGCAGAACACGCGGACGGACCGCAACTATTTCTTCTTCTACGCCAAGCTGCGCGACCGTCGCTCGTTGCTCGCCGAGGGCAACCGCTATGACCGCGTGTGGAAGGAGCGCGGCATCTACATGGACATCTTCCCCTTCTACCGGCAGCCCCTGTGGATTCACAAACTCTCGGAGCTGGCCCAAGGGCATGTTTACAAAATCATGAACCGCCCCTCGCCAGCTCTCTGGAAAGTGCGGTTCATCACCCGTTTCAACGAACGGCTCCTCTTCCCCCTGCTGCGCTGCCTGTGCAAACTGTCGAAGGCCCGCGAGACTTATGGGCTGGGCATTCCCTACCACGACCCTCGCCACATGGAGGACATCCTACCGCTCGGCGAGGCCCAGTTCGAAGGCCGCGCGTTCCCCGTGCCCAAGGATGTGGACAAGGTGCTCACCCTGAAGTATGGCAACTGGAAAGAACTGCCCGACCTCGACGGGCTCCATCCCCACACGGACGAACTGACCTTCGCCCCTGACTCTGCCGACACGCGGGAGGAGTGATGGAGTTCAGGCAATTCTCGACGCTCGCGGCGGGCTTGGCGACTGAAAAATGGCGGAAAAACATTTAAATTCGCTTGGGCTTTCACAGATACAGATTTTTTGTACATTTGCTGGCACAAACAAACGACAATTGTTCGAGAACAAACAACCAACATTCAAAACATAAAAAATGAGTATGAATAAGGCTTCTATTATCATGTGCATGGCTGTCATTGCGGCAGCGATGCCGGCACGGGCACAGCAGGTCAAATATTCGGTCAGCGGAACCTACTCAGCCGAAGGCAAACAGGTCTATCTGGTTGACCAACTGACAGAAAAGGCCATCGACAGCACGGTGGTTGCCCAGGGCAAGTTCTCGTTCGAAGGCGCTGCCGAGAAAGACGCACTGATGGCCGTCCAGGCTAAAGGCAAAAGTTGGCAGACATTGTTCTTCAACGACGGTACGCCCGTGGCTGTCAATGTCAACGACAGCACACTGACGGGGTCGCCGCTGAACGAGCGTCTGACCAAGCGCGACCTGGAACAGGCCCTTCTCAGCAAGGCTTTCTGGGCAAAGGTCTCAAAGATGAGCGAAGATGAGATGAGGGCCCACGAGGAGGAAATCTCGAAAGAATACAACGACATGATGGACGCTCAGATAGCTTTTGCAAACAGAATGTTCAAGGAGGAGCGCAATTCGCTGATACCCGTGGCTTTCGCGCAGTTGTATTTCTTCGACAACGGCGCTGAGGCCTACGACGATTTGGTAAAGGAGCAGGTGCCCTTTGCCAACCATCCCTTCCTGAAGAAGACAAAGGACCAAGTGGCAGCGATGCTGAAACCCGAGGAAGGCCCCAAGACAGCCTTCATCGGACAGCAGTTCACCGACCTGGAGATGGCCGACCCCGAGGGCAAGATGCACAAGGTCAGCGAACTGGTGGGCGAGGGCAAGTGGGTGCTCGTGGATTTTTGGGCTTCGTGGTGCGGCCCCTGCCGTGCAGAGATGCCCAACGTGCTGGAGGCCTACAACAAGTACCACGCCAAGGGGTTTGAAGTTGTGGGCGTATCCTTCGACAATAAGAAAGGGGCATGGGTGAGAGCCATCGATCAGATGAAGTTGCCGTGGCTGCAATTGTCCGACCTGAAGGGCTGGGAGTGTGCAGCGGCTCCCATCTACAAAATCGATGCCATCCCCGACAACATCCTCATCGATCCTCAGGGAAAAATTGTTGACCGCGCCCTTCGCGGCAAGCCTCTGCAAAAACGTCTGCAGAAAATCTTCGGAGAGTAGGTTGAGTAAACAAGGAGATGCAAGGAGATGCAAGGAGTTACAAGGAGATGCAAGGAGTTACATGGAGATGCAACTCCCTGAACTCCCTGAACTCCCTGAACTTCTTGAACACCCTGAACTTCTTGAACTCCCTGCAACTCCTTGAACTCCTTGCAACTCCCAATAGTTGTGCGATAGCGAAACTTGAATCAAGGTTAAAAAACTCAAAGTTATGAATGTCAAGCCTACCGCACACAAAGGAAGCGAATGGCCCAGAGCATGACAGAATACAATGATTCTGCAAAAAGAAGAAAGGAAATGGAACTGCTGGACCTTTTCCAGAAAAAAACAGAGGCCCAGCAAAAGCTGAACCTCAAATAAAGGGTCCCCTTTCTTCCCCCTACGGGGGATTAGAGGGGGATAACTCCCAACTCCTAATTCCTAACTCCCAACTCCCAACTCCTAACTCTTAACTCCTAACTCCTAACACATATACCCAACCACGAGCCATCCATTGTAAATCCACAAGCAAGCGGTCATGATCCACAGCAACGCGCGGAGCCATGGCCGCCTGCTTGCGTTTTGTGCCTTCAGCAGATAGGCCAGGGCGATGGTTACCACAAACAGCCAGTGGGCCCCCATGATATAGACTTCGGTCAGCCCGAAGGCCAGCACCACATGCAGCAGCAGGTCGAAGGCCAACCACGCGAGGCACAGCCGCATCAGCCGCTCGCGCCGCCCGCACCAAATGCCCCACACAAAGAGCACCAGCAGCAGGCCCAGGAACACGTATTGCGCCGCCCACCGGTAGTGTACGATGACGGGCCGATCGACGTTCATGTCGTGCATCAAATAGTCCTGATGGAGCATGATGCTCTCGCCCCACAGGTTCTCCACGCAGCTCTGCCAGCGGGGCACGCTCGTGCTGGTCCATTCAAACAGCGGATTATCGACCAGCGGTTTGCCGTTTTGCTTGGCCTTCCAAGCGTTGTGCTGCTCAATCTTGCGGGCATACTCCTTGTCTTTCTCCTTTCTCAGTTGCAGGCTGATGTCCTGCGCAATCTTTTCGGGCACCACAAACTCCTCGTACTGCCAGGCGTAAGTGGCCACCAAAATGGCCAGGGGCACCACATAGACCACCAACACATGCCGCCAAGAAAGGCCCCCTCCAAACCTCCCCCCGTAGGGGAGGCTTCTTGTGCGTTGGGGCTTCATCCAATCCGCCAAGGCCACCTTCACGGCGTTGGTGGTGGTCACCCCCGTGGCCACGAGAAAGAGAAGCCCCCAAGACAAGCCCCCTCCAAACCTCCCCCCGTAGGGGAGGCTTCCTGTGCGTTGGACTTCCCCCTTCGGGGGGAGCTGAAGGGAACCCACGGCCTTGTACAGCGTGAGCGTGAGCAGCATGAGCGAAATGCCGAAGTGGTCGGGCACCATGACCGCCAGCATGACGTAGGCAAACGAAAAGGTCATGAGCGTAAGCATGAGCGCGTCCGTGCGTCCAAGGCCGATGCAAAAGCGGAAGATGCGGTGCATGAACAGAAATGAATAGACGGCGCACACCATCATCAGCGCCCCCACAATGAACACGGCGAAGTTGTATCCCCAGACACCCATCAGCCAGTGGTTGAGCGCATACAACGGATAGAGCATCAACGCCAGCAGCGGATGGCGGTAGAGCGAGTAGTACTCTTTCCAGCGCGTCACCGTGAGATAGCCCAGCACGTCGAAGCCCGACACGCAGAAATGGTCGTGGAACAACCCCCAGAAACCCAGGTTGCCCCCGCGCGTGAACAAACCGTAGTACTTATATATCATCAGTCCGTTCAGCAGAGCCAGCAGCAGGACCGCCAGCAGCACAATCCACCGCTCGTCCTTGCGTATGCCAAAAGTCTTTTTCATTTCAGTGTGCAAAGGTAAGAAAAACATTTGTCAATATCAAAAGTTTTTCCTATCTTTGTCGCCATGAAGGCTCCCTACACAACCGATGTGGCCGTGCTGATACTCTTTTTCAACCGGCCCGCCCACTTGCAGCAAGTGTTCCAGCAGGTGCGCCGTGCGCGCCCCTCGCGTCTGTTTCTCTATCAGGACGGTCCCCGCGGCTCCCGCGACCTCGAGAACGTGGAGGCATGCCGCCGCGTGGTGGCCGACGACCAGATCGACTGGCAGTGCGACGTCCACCGCCTCTACCAGGAGCGCAACTACGGCTGCGACCCCTCCGAATACCTCGCCCAGAAGTGGGCCTTCGGCCATGCCGACAAGTGCATCGTGCTCGAAGACGACGACGTGCCCTCGCTCTCCTTCTTCCCCTTCTGCAAGGAAATGCTCGACCGCTACGCCGACGACCCCCGCATCTGGATGATCAGCGGATTCAACATCGACGAACAGACCACCGACACCCCCTACGACTACTTCTTCACCCAGACCTTCAGCATCTGGGGATGGGCCTCGTGGCGGCGCGTCATCGACCAGTGGCAACCCGACTATGCCTTCCTCGACGACGACCACGCCCTGCGCCGACTGCAGCAGCTTGTAGCCACGCGCCGCTACCGCAAAGACTTCATCGCCATGTGCCGCGACCACCGCGCCACGGGCAAGGAACACTACGAAAGCATTTTCTGGGCCTCCATGCTGCTCAACAGCGCACTCGCCATTGTGCCCAGCCGCAACCTCATCACCAACCTCGGGCTCACCACAGACTCCACCCACTTCACCGCAACCGTAGAGACAACGCCCCGCGCCTACCGCCGCATCTTCACCATGCAGCGCTACGAACTGAAGTTCCCCCTGCGCCATCCGCCCTACATCATCGAGAACACCCCCTACAAGGAACGCCTCTACCGCGTCAACGCCTGGGGCCATCCCTGGATAAAGATATGCCGCTCGTTCGAAGAGCTCGCCCTCAATCTCCGCCACGGCAACTTTGCAGCCATCCGCCAAGCCCTGCGCCGGCGATGGCAAAAATGGACCCGCTAGAGCCCCCCTCTCATCCCCCCTGGGGGGGAAGATACTTGCCCCCACCAAACCTCCCCCCGTAGGGGAGGCTTCCTTCGCGCTGGGGCTTCCCTCGCCCCCTTTAGGGGGAACAGGGGGGCTAGGGGGAGTTCCCAAAAGCACAGCAAACAATCAACTATAATAAACTAGACAAAACAACATGGAAAACAAAAAACTCAGAACAATCCTCATCGCTGCAGCAATGCTGCTGCCCATCGTCTGTTCCGCCGCCAATCTCTCCCCCGTATTTCTCTCCCCCCGGGGGGAGCTGGAGGGGGCCTCGAAGGGGGCCTCGGGGGCCTACAAAAACTTCAAGGTATCCACCTATATCCGCGCACAAGACTTGGCCAGAATGGCCGACGACCGCTTTCTGCAGCAGACCTGGCAGACCGTGGCCAGCCAGGTCGATTTGGACAAAGTCTATCTGGAAACCCATCGCGACGCCTTCACCGTTGACGAGAAGACACTCACCAAGGTGAAGCGCTTTTTCCTGTCGAAAGGGCTCGAAGTGGGCGGGGGCATCACCTTCACGCGCTCAGAGCCCAGCGATTTCGAGACCTACAGCTACGCCCGCGAAGACGAACGCCAGCAGGTGAAACGCATTGCCGAGTTTACGGCGCGCCACTTCGACGACTTCATTCTGGACGACTTCTTCTTCATCGACCTCAAGAACGACGACGAGATTGCCGCCAAGGGCAGCCGCAGCTGGACCGACTACAGGCTGCGGCTGATGGCCGATGCCGGGCGCCAGCTGGTGGTTGGCCCCGCCAAGGCTGTCAACCCGCGGGTGAAAGTCATCATCAAATACCCCAACTGGTACGACCACTTCCACGGGCTGGGATTCAACCTTGAAGAAGAACCCACCTATTTCGACGGACTGTGGACCGGCACCGAGACGCGCGACCCCGCCTCGGCACAGCATCTGCAAAACTATCTGAGCTACAACATCGTGCGCTACTTCGACAACATAGCCCCAGGACGCAACGGCGGCGGATGGGTGGATGCCGGTGGAATCCACATGAGCATGGACCGCTATGCCGAACAGCTGCACCTGACCATGCTGACGCGAACACCGGAAATCATCCTGTGGAACTACATGCAACTGGCCGAAGTGAAAATCACCCCGCAGATGCGCGCTCCGTGGCAGGACCAGGGCGGAAACTCCTTCCGCTACGACGACATGGTGAAGCCTTTCAAAAAGGACGGCAAAACCATCACGCCCACAACCATGGCCCGCTTTGCCAACGAAACGCTCCACCAGACCGACAAACTGGTGGGCAAGCTGGGCCGTCCCGTCGGACTGGTGTCGTATAAACCCTATCACTCTTCGGGCGAAGAGTTTCTGCAGAACTATCTGGGCATGATAGGACTGCCCATGGACATGCACCCGCAGTGGACCAGCGGACAGCAGCAGATATTGCTCACCGAGCAGGCCGCCCGCGACCCAGAGATAGTGGAACGCATCAAGAAGCAACTCAAAGGGGGCGGCGACGTCATTGTCACCACGGGGCTGCTCAAGGCCATCAGCAGCCAGCTGGCGGACGTGTGCGAGCTCTACTGCGGCGACCTGAAGGCCATTGTCAGCGACTTTGGCTTTGCGGGCAAGGCCGACAGGGAGTTCATCATCCCGCAAGTGAAATACTTCACCAACGACGCATGGGAGGTGGTCAGCGCGGGCCGACCGCTCACCGGCGGTGTCAGCGGCTACCCCATACTTCTGCGCGACACCTACTCGCGGGGCACGCTCTTCGTATTGACCATTCCCGACGACTTCGGCAACCTGTACGACTATCCAGCCGGTGCGCTCAACGTTATCCGCCGTGCCATGAGCAAGGACGTGGGTGCCTACATCGAGGGACCGTCGAAGGTGGCGCTCTTCCCCTACGACAACCAAACGATGGTGGTGGAAAACTTCAACGACGAGGCCGTCAGCCTGCGGGTGGTAATCAACAAAAAGGTGACATCGCTCAGCAATCTTCTCACAGGCGAGACGCTCAGCCCCGCCGAACTTCCAAAGGCCCCTGCCGGTTGGGGGCGAAACCGCTTCTATGGCTATGCAGACAACGCCACGGTGTTCGACTTGCAGTTGCCCGCTCACAGCTATATAGGACTGGGATACGGGAAATGAAAGGCAGAGATTTAAAGTTCAATGTTCAACGCTTAACACTAAATACACCTATGTTCAACATGTTTTGTTCATTGTTCAGAGGAATGAAAGGTCGCTGGCCGATAGGAAAAACAATGGCATTGGCCGCTTTTTTGTCGGCTTTTTGTTCGGTGGGGGCTCAGCCCTATACTTCCAAGCTGCTGCAACATGAGCAGCAGATAGACGACATCATCAAGAGCATGACGCTCGAAGAAAAGATAGCCATGCTCCACGGCAAAAACATGTTTTCCTCGGCAGGCATACCACGGCTGGGCATTGCCGACGTAGAGTATGCCGACGGTCCCTTTGGCATTCGCGAAGAAATGGAACCCCACTCGTGGAACTCGCTCCATCTTTCCACCGACTCGGCCACGTTCTTTCCTACTGGGTCGGCGCTGGCTGCGACATGGAGCACTGAGTGGGCCTACGCTTACGGTCGCGCCATGAGCCATGAGGCCAGGTTGCGCGGAAAGGATATGATTTTGGGACCAGCCATCAATATTCAGCGCATTCCCACTGGCGGGCGCACCTATGAGTATCTGAGTGAGGACCCGCTGCTCAGCGGCCAACTGGCCGTGGCCTACACCCGCGGGGCGCAGGAACAAGGCACGGCCGTCTGTCTGAAGCACTATGCACTGAACAATCAGGAGAATTACCGTGGTTTTGTGGATGTGCGTGTCTCTGACCGTGCCATGCACGAAATCTATCTGCGTCCGTTCGAGATGGCTGTGCGCGAGGCCGATGCTTGGGGGGTGATGGCGGCTTACAACAAGGTGAACGGACGATGGTGCTCGGAAAACGAATTGTTGCTCAACACCATTCTGCGTCGCCAATGGGGATTTCCAGGCATGGTGATCAGCGACTGGGGAGGCGTTCACTCTACGGTTGATGCCGTAGTGGCGGGCCTGAACGTAGAGATGCCCGGCGACCGCTACTTGGGCAAAGCTCTGCTCGACTCTGTCAGGGCTGGCAGTGTGAGTGAGAATGTCATCAATCAGCGTGTGCGCGAGATTCTCAGAGTCTGCCTGACGGTGGAACCCGTGGCCAAGGAAGTGGCCAACAGCCAGCCCGTGGGCAACCCTGAGGAGATGGGGGTGGCCCTTGAGGTGGCACGGCGCTCTGTGGTGCTGCTCAAAAACGATCCTTTGGCCAATTCAAAACATGAGGAGCGGCTGCTGCCCATCGACCTGCAACACGTCAGGAGCATCGCTGTTGTCGGCGAGAATGCCGTCACGCCCATGGCGCAGGGCGGTGTTGGTGCCGGCGTGAAGACCCGCTGCGAGATTACTCCTTTGGAGGGCTTGCGGCAGTTGCTTGGCAATCGTGTGAAGATAACCTATGCACGGGACAACGAAGCGGTGAAAGCCGCCAAACGCGTCGACCTGGTCATCTTCTTCGCCGGAAACAACCGCAAGGTGGAAACCGAAGGCTCCGACCGCACCACCATTGCTCTGCCTTCCGGACAAGACCATTTGGCCCGCTCTCTGGCCAAGGCCAACAAACGCCTGATTACGGTCATTGTGTCGGGGGCGCCTGTCGATGTAAGTACGTTGAAAGAGGTTTCGCCGGCGTTGCTGGCTTCGTGGTTCAACGGCTCCATGGGCGGGCTTGCCTTGGCCGAGGTGCTGACAGGGAAGGTGTCGCCATCGGGCAAACTGCCCATGAGCTGGCCCAATAGGCTCGAGGATGTGCCGGCATACGCTACCCACTCCTATCCGCAGCAGCAGCCCACCAACACCCAGGAAGACATATTCGTAGGGCTGGTAAACAAAAAAAGCAACGAGCGCACACAGCAACTCGTTGCCAACTATGCCGAAGAGAGTCTGGTGGGGTATCGGTGGTACGACTGCAAGGGCATTGGCGTAGCCTATCCCTTTGGTCATGGTCTTTCCTACGCGCGGTTTGAATATAGCGACTTGCGGCTGACCCCCACAGCAGAGGGGCTTGATGTGCAGTTTGTCCTGAAAAACCTTTCGCCAACGGATGCCGAGGAGGTGGCACAGGTGTATGTGTCGCGTCCGCTGTCGCACATCGACCGTCCGGCGAAAGAACTCAAAGCCTTCCAGCGCATAGCCCTGAAGGCTGGCCAGCAGAAGACGGTAACCATTGCCGTGCGTCGCAAGGACCTCTGCCATTGGGACGAGGCAGCACAGACTTGGATGCTTGAGCCCGGTTCTCTCTCGGTTTATGTAGGAGGTTCGTCAGACAATCTGCCACTGCACCAGGACTGCAACATCTGAAAGGGTGTTGATCACTCGCTCTCTCTGATGGTCTTGAATTTTTTCCATCCGTCGGCTTTGCCGTAGGTGGCAGCAGCCCCAACAGGCACGATGAGCACAGCTTGCTTCACGTCGCAGACATGTTTCACCTGTGGCGGAGCGGCTATTGGCATCACTACTTCGCGCAGGGCGTCACAGTCGTAGAGCATGCGGTCGCCCACCTCTGCTGTGCGAGGTGGAAACAGGAAAGCCAAAAGCGTCTCGCACTTTCGGAAACATTCCTTGCCAAACGACTCGACGGCTTCGGGCAGTACAATTCTTGCCAACGACTTGCAGGCATAGAAGGCTTCACGGTCGATGGCGGTCACGGTCTGCGGCAGTTTGATGTCACGCAAACAGTTCCAACTGGAGAATGCACTGCTGGGCAATGACTCCAAGGGGGCGTTGCGACCGAAAGGGGTGTCTCTGACAATCTGGGCATGGCGCAGGTCAAGGTCGAGGAAAGTCTGCTGGCCGCGTCCCTTCGAATTTTTCACGTAGCCTCGTGTGGCCAGTCGCTTGAGGAATTTCATGTCTTCTGCGTCGATGGGGCCTTCGATGCGCACCCGCATGATGTCGTTGATCAGTTCAGGTGGAAACAAGGCTTGGAGCTCGCCAGGGCGCAGGGTGCTGATGGTGGCATTCTCACCCCGAAGTGAAATCTGTCCTTTCAAGGTGCCCGACCTGCCTTGCGCATGCAGCAGGGGAGACGCTAGCAGCAGCAACGTTGCCAAGCACAGCAGGCGATGACAGGTCAAGCTGGCGGAGGCGGATGTTTTCGTTTTTGTTTTCATTGCTATATGAATGGTTTTTGCATGAATCTGCGGCAAATATAGCTTTTTTTCTGTATTCCCGTTTCATTTCCCCAGAAAAAATATCTGCGGCCAATGCCCGGTGTTCTGTGGTCAAAGGGGTGGGAGGAACAACAAACCGACGGGGCAAAACAATAAACGGGTGGCTTTCGCCGTTTTTATTGACAAGAAAATGGATTCTAAAAAAACTGGAAGTGCGTGATGGAAAAACTGAAACTTTTCGCCTTGGCGCTGCTGGCGCTGGCGCTGCCCCCGCAGCAGGGGGCGACGGCGCAGGTGCGCCGGGAAATCAACCTCAGCCAATGGTTGTTTGGACGGGGCGCGGCCCCGCAACAGTGGGAGAGGGTGGCCGTGCCCCACGATTGGGCCATCAGCGGTCCCTTCGACAAGAAATGGGACTTGCAACGGGTGGCCATCGAGCAGAACGGTGAGACGGAGGCCACGGAAAAGAGTGGCCGCTCGGGCGCCCTGCCGTGGATTGGCGAGGGCGTCTATCGCACGACGGTGGATGTGCCCCGCGGCTACGCCCGCGCCGAGTTGCTGATAGACGGGGCCATGGCCGAGCCCGAAGTGTATGTGGGCGGGCGCCGCGCGGGCGGCTGGGCCTACGGCTACAGTGCGTTTCGCGTGGATGTGACCGAATATGCGCGCGAGGCGCTGCCTGCAGGGGGAAAGGTGGAGCTGGAGGTGAGACTGAGGAATCGGGAGGAGAGTTCGCGGTGGTATCCCGGCGCGGGCCTTTACCGTCCGGTGACGCTGGTGCTGACCGAGGCCACCCACATCGACCCTTGGGGAACCTACTTCCGTACGCTGGAGGCCAACGACAGCATGGCCCGGGTGGCCATCGACACGAAGGTGGAGGCCCCCTCCGGCTCCCCCCGGGGGGAAAGAAAGACGGGGGAGAGATTGGCGGTGGTGGTGGAGCTGATTGACGCGCAGGGCGGCGTGGCGGCCAGCCACCGCGCTGTCGTTCCGCCTGACGGGCTGTTGCACACGGTGGCCACGGTGGAAAGGCCGCGGCTGTGGTCGCCCGAGTCGCCTTATCTCTATACATTGCGTACGCGGCTCTTCTGCGGCGAGCGGCTGCTGGACGAGAAGTCTTTGAAGACGGGCATCCGCACCATCAGCGTCGGCCGCGAGGGTGGTTTCCAACTGAACGGAAAGACGCGCAAGATAAAGGGGGTGTGTCTGCACCACGACCTGGGACCGTTGGGGGCCGCCGTCAACAGGGGTGCCCTGGTTCGCCAGGCCGAAATGATGAAGGAGATGGGGGCCGACGCCATCCGCACAAGCCACAACATGCCGTCGCAGATGCAGATGGAGGTTTGCGACTCGCTGGGATTGATGGTCATGGCCGAGTCGTTCGACATGTGGATCTATCCCAAGTGCAAAAACGGCTATGCGCAATTTTTCGAGGAGTGGAGCGACCGCGACATCACCAACCTCGTGCTGGCCAACCGCAACCACCCCTCAATCGTGATGTGGTCGATAGGCAACGAGATTCCCGAACAGTGGAGCGAGCAGGGGCGCGACATCGCCCGCCATCTGCAGGACCTCTGCCACAAACTGGATCCCTCGCGCCCCGTCACCCAGGGCATGGATCGGGCCGAGGATGCGCTGAAGAGCGGTTTCGCGCAGGTGATGGACGTGCCGGGATTCAACTATCGGGTTCACAAGTATGCGACCAACATCAAGCAGCTGCCACAGGGGTTTCTGCTGGGCTCCGAAACGGCATCGACGGTTTCGTCGCGTGGCGTGTATAAGTTTCCGGTGGAAGTGACCGACTACTCGCGCTTTGCCTCCTATTCGCCCAACTACGACCCCAAGGCTGTCGGCGAGGCCGACGGCCAGTGCTCGAGCTACGACGTGGAGCACTGCCCCTGGAGCAATCTGCCCGACGACGACTGGCGGTGGCAGGACGACTACCCGTGGGTGATTGGCGAGTTTGTATGGACGGGCTTCGACTATCTGGGCGAACCGACGCCTTACGACGAGTATTGGCCGGCGCGCAGCAGCTATTTCGGCATCTGCGATTTGGCTGGGCTGCCCAAGGACCGATACTATCTCTACCGCAGCCACTGGAACCGGCGCGACCATACGCTCCATCTGTTGCCCCACTGGACGTGGCCCGGCAGGGAGGGACAGGTGACGCCGGTCTATTGCTATACCGACTATCCTGAAGCCGAGCTCTTTGTGAACGGCAAGAGCCAGGGAAGAAGGCGTAAGACCCTGCTTGGGGGAGAGGAGAATCGTCTGGACCGCTATCGGCTGCGCTGGAACGACGTGAAGTATGAAGCCGGAGAGGTGCGCGTGGTGGCGTACGATGCTGAAGGCCGTCCGGCCGCCCAGCAGGTTGTGCGCACAGCGGGCGAGCCGGCCCGGCTGAAGCTCGAGCCCAAGGTTTACGACGATCTGGTGTTCGTCACGGTGAGCATGGTGGATAAGGACGGAACGCTCTGTCCCGACGCTGCTGATGGGCTCGAGTTTGCTGTGGAGGGGGCTGGACGCTTCAAGGCTGTCTGCAACGGCGACCCCACCTCGCTGGAGTCGTTTGTGGAGCCCCGCATGCGTTTGTTCCACGGCCAGCTGGTGGTCATCGTCGAGCGGCAGGGCGCAGGCGACCTTCGTCTGACGGTGAACTGTGGCAAACAGCTTGCCGCCACCGCCAAACTTTGATGGCCCCCTCCGGCTCCCCCTGGGGGGAGAGCTGAGCCCCCTCCGACTCCCCCTGGGGGGAGAGATTGGCTGCGCTGGGAGCCCCCCTGTCCCCCCTAAAGGGGGTGAATCCGACGGGAGAGATTGGCTGTGCGCTGGTCTTCCCCCCCAGGGGGGATGAGAGGGGGGCTGTAAACTTTCTTTTACATATATCCGAGCCAGCGGAGGATGTCGTTCAGGTTGGCCACAATCATGAGGAGCATCAGCAGGCCGATGCCCACATACTCGGCTCGTATCATGAACGTCTCGGAGGGCTTGCGGCGCGTAATCATCTCGTAGAGCAAAAACAGCACATGGCCTCCGTCGAGGGCGGGGATGGGCAGAATGTTCATGAAGGCGAGGATGATGGACAGGAAGGCTGTCATCTTCCAGAACATGTACCAGTCCCACGTGGCGGGGAAGAGGCTTCCAATGGCCCCGAAACCGCCCAGCGACTTGGCACCGTCGGCACTGAACACATACTTCATGTCATCGACATAGCCGCGCAGCACTCCGATGCCATATTTCACTCCGGCGGGGAAACTCTTGAAGAAGTTGTATTCGTCGTGGCGGGGTTCGTAGAGTTGAGCCAGGGCCTTGGGGGCGAAGCCGAACTTCACGTCCTCGGTGAGCACCGTCTTCACGGTGTCGAGATGAGAGCCTTTCCACTCCGACAACTGCGTGTTGCGGGCTACTACGAGGGTGGCCGTGCGTATGCGCAGGCTGTCGGCCTTGGTCTTGGCACCGGTGAGCATGTCCTCCAGACGTCCCAGTTCGAAGGTCAGCTCGTTTTGCGAATCCACAGCCTTGCCGTTCAGGGCCTTGATGGTGTCGCCCTTGGCCAGCCCGTATTTGGCGGCAGGTGTGCCCGGCAGCACCGTATCCACTACGGCCGGTATGAACGGCCGGGCAAAGGCAGGCTCGCTCTTGAGCATGGTGAGCAGGCTGATTTCGCCGGGCAACTTTATGGACATGGGCTTGCCGTTGCGGATGATGTCGGCGCGATGGGCCGAAGAAAGGTCGCGGTAGAGATCTACGCTGAAGTCCTTGAACTCACGTTTGTCGGTGCCCACCAGGATGTCTCCGTCGCGGAAGCCGAGCTGTTTGGCTTCGGTGTTGAACTTCATGCCGTAGGTCATGTCCTTGGGCGAGATGTAGGTGTCGCCCCAATAGAACAGAATCATGGAGTAGATGAACAGGGCCAGCAGGAAGTTCACCAGCACACCGCCTATCATGATGAGCAGCCGCTGCCATGCTGGCTTGGAGCGGAACTCCCAGGGCTCGGCGGGCTTTTTCATCTGTTCGGTGTCGAAACTCTCGTCTATCATGCCCGCTATCTTGCAGTAGCCACCCAGCGGCAGCCAGCCCACTCCGTAGGTGGTGTCGCTCCGGCGGGGCTTCCACTTGAACAGGCTTCCGTTCCACTTCCAGATGCTGGGGTCGAAGAAAAGATAGAATTTCTCTACGCGCACTCCGAAGAGCTTGCTGAAAAAGAAGTGCCCGCCCTCGTGGAGCAGCACAAGCAACGATATGGCCAGTATGAACTGGAGCAATCTGATCAGAAATATTTCCATGATTTTACTATTTCACTATTTCACAATTTTATTATTTCACAATTTTACAATCTCGCACATTCTTTATTATGCATTATGCATTCTTCATTATGCATTAATAAGTTCTTTCGCTATGCGGCGCGCCTCGGCATCTGTGTTGAAGTAGGTGTCGAGCGAGGGGTTTTTGTCGAAAGTGGCGCGCGACATGGTTTTTTCAATCGTTTCAGCCATTTGTGGGAACGAACAGCGGCCCTGGCGGAAAGCCTCGTTCACCACCTCGTTGGCGGCGTTGAGTATGCAGGGCATGTTGCCTCCCTTGCCGATGGCCTCGAAGGCGAGCGCCAGACAGCGGAATTTTCGTGTGTCGGGCTCGAAGAACTCCAACGGGTGGGCAAACAGGTCGAGCCGCTGGCCGCTCAGGCTCAGGCGCTCGGGAAATGAGAAGGCATACTGGATGGGCATGCGCATGTCGGGAACGCCGAGCTGCGCCTTCACCGAACCGTCAACAAACTGGACGGCGCTGTGGACAATGCTCTGCGGGTGGATGAGCACCTGAATGCGGTTGGCCTCGATGCCAAACAGCCATTTGGCCTCAATCACTTCGAAACCTTTGTTCATGAGCGAGGCCGAGTCGATGGTTATTTTGGCTCCCATGTCCCATGTGGGGTGGCGCAGGGCGTCGGCGGCGGTCACGGTCTTGATTTGTTCTTCGCTCATCAGACGGAACGGCCCCCCCGAGCAGGTGAGCAGAATCTTCTCTATTTCGTTGTCGTGCTCGCCCACCAGGCTTTGGAAGATGGCAGAGTGCTCGCTATCGACGGGCAGGATGGGCACGTGATACTGCTGTGCCAGCTTGCAAATCAGCTCGCCCGCCACCACCAGGGTCTCTTTGTTGGCCAGGCAAATCTTTTTGCGGGCTTTGATGGCATGGACAGTGGGCGACAGGCCTGCAAACCCCACCATGGCGGTGAGCACCATGTCGATGGGGCCGGCCTCGACAATGTCGTCGAGGGCCTTGGCTCCGGCATATACCTTGATGTCGGGTTGGTCGGACAGCAGTTGGCACAGTTGGCCGTATTTTTCCTCATTGGCGATGACTACGGCGGCGGGGTTGAACTTGCGCGCCTGCTGTGCCAGCAGTTCCACTTTGTTGTTGGCCGTCAGACAATACACTTCGTAGCGGTCGCTGTGCTCCTCAATCACTTCCAGAGCCTGCGTGCCTATGGAGCCTGTACTGCCCAAAATGGCTATTTGTTGTTTTCTCATAATTCCAGTATGCCCTCGGGCAATTCCATTTCAATTACTCGTTTTTCTTTGTCAACATCGGTAATCAGCTCCTCTGCGGCGGGAATCATCTTCCCGTCTTCCAGACAGAAGAGCACATTCACCGTGGTGTCGTCCACCGATGCTATGCGGCCGACGCTCTTTCCTGTGGCTGCGTCGATGAGCGAATAGCCCACAATGGCGGCCCACGAAAGGGTGTCGTCCTCGGCATCGGCCAGATGGCGCGGGAAATACACCTCGCATCCCGTCAGCTCGCGCGCTCGGTCTTGGCTGTCTATGCCTTCAAACTTCACAAGGGCGGTGCTGTCCGAGCGAAACCGATATTCTTCGATGAAGAACGGCACCAGAAGGCCCTCGGTCTCGACAACCAGATAGTCGGCGTCCACACGGTCGAACACGTCGTCGTCGAAGTGGAATGTCACCTCGCCCTTCACGCCGTGAGCCCTGCCCAACTTGCCGATGCGATAGACTTCTTCTCTGTTTATCATAGTCGTATGATCTTTGCACCCAGCGCATTGAGGCGCGCCTCGATGTCCTCGTATCCACGGTCTATCTGCTCAATGTTGTCAATGCGGCTTGTGCCGTTGGCGCTCATGGCCGCTATGAGCAAAGCTATGCCGGCACGTATGTCGGGACTCGACATGCGGCCTGCCCGGAGTGTTATTTTCCGGTCGTGGCCCACCACCACAGCCCGGTGGGGGTCGCACAGTATGATTTGCGCTCCCATGTCGATGAGCTTATCGACGAAGAACAGTCGGCTCTCGAACATCTTCTGGTGGAACAGCACCGAGCCGCGTGCCTGAGTGGCCACCACGATGAGCACCGACAGCAGGTCGGGCGTCAGCCCCGGCCACGGCGCATCGGCCAAGGTCATGATGGTTCCGTCGATGAACGACTGTATCTCGTAGTGGCGCTGGTGGGGAATGACCAGGTCGTCACCTTCTTCCTTGATTTTTACGCCCAGACGGCGGAAGGCATCGGGAATGATGCCCAGGTTGCGCAGCGAAACGTCCTTGATGCGCACCCCGTCGCCCACCATGGCGGCCATTCCGATGAACGAGCCCACCTCAATCATGTCAGGCAGAATGCGGTGGTTGGTGCCGTGCAGACGGTCGGTGCCCACAATGGTGAGCAGGTTGGACCCAATGCCGCTGATGCTCGCTCCCATGCGGTTGAGCATGTGGCAGAGTTGCTGCAGATAGGGTTCGCAGGCGGCATTGTAGATGGTGGTGGTGCCCTTGGCAAAGACGGCCGCCATGATGATGTTAGCGGTGCCCGTCACCGAGGCCTCGTCGAGCAGCATGTAGCATCCTTTGAGCCGTTTGGCCGCAATCTCATATACGTTGCGCCCCTCCACATGCTCGAACTTCGCGCCCAGGTGCTTGAAACCCAGAAAGTGGGTGTCCAGACGGCGGCGCCCAATCTTGTCACCGCCCGGTTTGGTGATGACGGCCTTGCCAAAGCGCGCCAGCAACGGGCCTATCATGAGCACACTGCCACGCAGGGCGGCGCACTTCTTCACAAATTCGTCGCTCTGCAGATAGTTCAAGTCCAGGTCTTTGGCCCTGAAACAGTATTCGTTGCGCGACCGTTTGGCCACGTCCACACCGATATCTTTGAGCAACTGTATCAGGTTGTTTACGTCGCGGATGTCGGGAATGTTGCTGATGCTGACCTCCTCGTCGGTGAGCAGCGTGGCACAAATCACCTGCAACGCCTCGTTCTTGGCTCCCTGCGGGGTGATGGTGCCCGTGAGCGGATGGCCGCCTTCAATCATAAAAGATGCCATAAGCCCTTATTTTTTTCTGCGTCTGAGTTCTTTTTCTGTCATTTTCTCAAAGCGGAAGGTCTCCAGGTCCAACTGTATTTTCCCATCGGTGAAGCGCGCCATGTCCGACACCACCTTCTCGTCGTCACACGAACCGTGGCTCCACTGCAGCAGGCTCTGTTTCATCTGGTTGGCGGTGACACGAGCCAGCTCGTCGCGCTCAGGGCCTTCGGGCATGGTCTTGAGCTTCTCGAAGATTTCAAAAATGAGCTTTCCGTAGTGGCGCACAGGTATGTGCGTCATGGGATAGCCCAGCGGTTCGGGCTTGGTGGCTATCTGGCGGGCTTCGGAAATGTCGAAGGGCCAGTCGATGTCGAGCTTGAAGTTGCTCATCAGAGCCAGATGGTCCCACAGCTTCTGCTTGAATTCCGGATTCTCGCGGTTCTGTGGAAACATGCGCTCCATGATGCCCACAATCGTGTCGGCACAACGCTGCCGCTCCTCTTTGGTGGGCAGCTGTACGGCGTGGTCAACCATTTTCTGTATCTCGCGTCCATACTCGGGCAGCACCAGCCGCTCGCGTTGCGTATTGTAGTCTAAGCCTTGTATGTCCATTTGTCTATATCGCAATGTCTTGTATTTCAAAAAAGTGTTTCAATCTCTTTTTTCTCTGCGTCCTCGCTTCCAAACGCCTGCGCTACAGCAGTTTCTTGGGTTTGAGAGCCACAAAATCCTTCAGGTAGTTGGGCACGAAGTAGGCCACATCTTCAAACTGCTCTTGCAGAAATCGTTTTTCTGCCAAGGGGAACATGTATTTCGCCAACGGCTCAATGCCTTCTATCAGGTGGGCGTTGGGATGATTGATGGTTTCCATGCACTTGGCGGCTCCGTTGCCGAAGAAATAGACGGGATGTTCGTCCAGATACTGCAGGTATGTGTCTGCCTCCACCACGTCGGCCATGGTCGGGCGCACCGTCTTCAGCGCACGGTCATAGATGGCTGCATATACCTCCATGCGGCGAGCGTCAATCATCGGGCAGAGCAGCGCCTCGTCGGGCAGCTCATGGCGCAGCAGCACCGGCACACACAGCAGTTCAAGCGTTGGAACGGCTATCAGCTTCAGGTCGCGGGCGTAGCATACGCCCTTGGCCATCGACGTGCCGATGCGCAGCCCCGTGTAGGAGCCTGGGCCGCTGCTCACGGCCACGGCGTCGAAAGGAATGGCATGGTTGTCGGTGAACGACAGGGCTTCATCGACGAAAACGCCCAGCTTCACTGCATGGTTGGGGCCGCTGTGGTCATCCTCCTTGAAGATGCAGGCACCGTTCTCACTGACGGCCACCGAGCACACGTCTGTGCTCGTTTCTATGTTTAATATGCACGACATAAGGTTCGTTTCTCGTATTTTTTTGCAAAATTACGCATTTTCCCACAAAAAAAATGTACTTTTGCAGAAAATTAACAAGAAAACGCTATGATACAATCAATGACAGGCTACGGGAAATCGGTCGTGGCCTACAATGAAAAGAAAATCAACGTAGAAATAAAGTCGCTCAACAGCAAGGCGCTCGACCTCTCCACGCGCATAGCGCCGCTCTACCGCGAGAAAGAGATGGAGATCCGACAACTCATAGCCAAGGAGCTCATCCGAGGAAAGGTGGATTTCGCTATCTGGGTGGAGAAAGACGCCGGCACCGATGCGCTTCCCATCAACCGCGCGCTGGTGGAGAACTATTATCGCCAAATCAGCGACATCTGTGCCGAAACTGACATCCCAACCCCGCAGGACCCCATGACCATCATCATGCGGCTGCCCGACGTAATGACCAAAACCGAGGTGGAGGTGCTCTCCGACGAGGAGTGGGCGCTGGCGCGCCAGGCTACTCTCGAAGCCGTCGCTCAGCTGGTGGAGTTTCGCAAGCAAGAGGGCGAGGCCCTGCAGCGCAAGTTCACCGAGAAGATCGACAACATCGCCCGTCTGCTGGACTCCATCGAGCCCTACGAGAAGAGCCGAGTGGAGAAAATCCGTGGACGCATCATCGACGGCCTGAACGCCATTCCCGAAGCCGACTACGACAAAAATCGGCTTGAGCAGGAACTCATTTACTACATCGAGAAACTGGACATCAGCGAGGAGAAACAGCGTCTGGCCAACCACCTCTCTTACTTCCGCCAAACCATGGACGAACCTGCCGGACAGGGCAAGAAACTGGGATTCATCGCCCAAGAGATGGGACGCGAAATCAACACCACGGGCTCGAAGAGCAACCATGCCGAAATGCAGAACATCGTGGTGCAGATGAAGGACGAGTTGGAACAAATAAAAGAACAAGTGCTCAACGCACTGTAAAGGAAACACCCCGACCCTCCCAAAGGGGGGCTCCAACGCACAGGAAGCAGTTGCTAGGAGTTGCAAGCAGTTGCAAGAATTACAAGACATCAGTCTTTGCTCTGAGCCACCTTTCCGAAATGGATTATGGGAATAAAGCTATTGTCTTGAACCCCTTGAACTTCTTGGACTCCTTGAACTCCTTGAACCCCTTGGACTCCTTGAACCCCTTGAGCTCCATGAACTCCATGAACTCCATGAACTCCTTGAACTTCTTGAACTCCTTGAACTCCAAAAAGTTGAGCGATAGCGAAACTTGAAAAAATAATTATACCATGCAGCAAGACAGACAATCAGACACACCGCAGAAAAAAAGTGAGAACATCTCCCCCAATTCTTCAGGCGCTCCCTCCCTTAGCGAGGGTAGGGGAGGGTTGATCATCGTCTCCGCACCTAGCGGGAGCGGAAAGAGCACCATCATCAACTGGCTCATGACGGCTCACCCCGAGCTGAACCTAGCCTTCAGCATATCGTGTACAAGCCGCCAGCCGCGCGGAACCGAGCAGAACGGCGTGGAATATTTCTTCCTGTCGCCCGAACAGTTCCGCCAGAAAATAGAGAACGGCGAGTTCCTCGAATACGAGGAAGTGTATGAAGGTCGGTTCTACGGCACACTGAAGTCGCAGGTCGAGATCCAGGCGGCCAAAGGCCAAAACGTGGTGTTCGACGTCGATGTGAAAGGCGGCTGCGCCATCAAGCGCCATTATGGCGACCGCGCGCTGAGCCTGTTCATTCAGCCGCCGTCGATAGCCGCCCTGCGCAGCCGATTGGAAAAACGAGGCACCGACGCGCCCGAGGTGATCGACCAGCGCATCGCCCGCGCCGAATACGAACTGACCTTTGCCGACCAGTTCGACCGCGTGGTCGTCAACGACGACCTCGCCACCGCCGAGGCCGAGGCGCTCACCATCATCCAGGAGTTCCTAACCCCCAACTCCTAACTCCCAACTCCTAACTCCTAACTCCTAACTCCTAACTCTTAACTCCTAACTCCTAACTCAACATGATACGGACCGGCATCTACGGGGGCAGTTTCAACCCCATCCACAACGCCCACATTCGGTTGGCCATGAAGATTCTCAGAATGGCCCAACTGGATGAAGTGTGGTTTGTCGTTTCGCCCCAAAATCCGTTCAAGCGAAACCAGCAGTTGCTCGACGACGACAAACGGCTCGAACTGGTGCGTCTGGCCCTCAGTCGCCATCCCCGGCTGACAGCCTCCGACTATGAGTTCCACCTGCCCCGCCCGTCCTACATGCACACCACGCTCACCCGCCTTTCGGCCGACTACCCCGACCGCGAGTTCGTGCTCATCATCGGTGCCGACAACTGGGAGCGCTTCCACGATTGGCATCGTGCCAACGACATCCTGCAGTCCTACAGGCTGGTGGTCTATCCACGTCAAGGTTCCCCCATCCACCCGCAGTCGTTGCCCCCCAACGTGCAATTGGTCAACACGCCGCTCATCAATCTCAGCAGCACAATGATTCGCCAGCGCATCGCCCAGGGCCGCAGCATCCGCCGCCTGGTGCCCAAGGCTGTGGCCGAAGCCATCGAAAAAGAAAAACTCTACGCTGAATAGCCCCGACACCCTGTGCGGAATCTCAGTGCCATCAAGGTCTTAACCGCGACTTAAAAAGGAGGAAAGTTCACTGTGCAAAGTCCCATTGCTCGGCTGTGCGGATTCTCCCCGCCCCTCAAGGGGAGGGGGATGAGGGTGGGGTCTGTATTTTACCCCAAAAATATCCAAGTTCTTTTAATGAAAATAAAATGATTATCCGCTATCGTACCACCAAGACGCTTCAGCGTCCTGTTGGTTGAACGCTCCGCGTCTTCATTGCTTTTCCCTTCGGCCAGCGACCGTTGGTTCCCGAGCAAGCTCGCCTACCCGTAGCCTTTGGCTTTCCCTT
>OCTX012253037.1_pt1 | contig 30563 bp, 32 predicted proteins | sample 1539691 | NCBI WGS metagenome assembly OCTX01 (sample SAMN02144231, study PRJEB22623) | gut metagenome | biome: sheep rumen | host: Ovis aries | place: New Zealand
TTTAATATTATATCACTTATCTCAGGTTTTGTCAAGTACTTTTTTCCAAATTCTTTTTACTTTTCCCAAAGTCTCATCTGGAGCTCTTTTCCTCGACCTCTCCGTCGACTTAATTATTATACCACTTCTGTCACATTTTGTCAAATAGAAAAAGCTCTGTTTGTTCCTGCCTTTTTTGTTTATATTACCACTCAATATGATTTACATATATTGGCTATATCAGTATAAATCTCAGAACAAACAAAACTCCTACTATTATGCAAGAAATATAAGCCATACGGCTGCTGCCGAATTCATCAAGGAACCTGAACTCCTCCGGAGCTTCCGTATTATACACTATTATCTTTGTTTCGCCGTCTTTGAATGCGTTATTATAACCGGCTCTGTCTTTAGCGATTATCTCTTTGTCGCCGTCTACAGTGCGAAACTTTACTTTATGTGTGAATCTGCCCTTTCTATCCTTTTCTGACGACAGTATCTCAGCTACGCACTGCTTTCCTCTTTTAAGGAACAGGCTCATTTTCAGCAGCATACCGGCTCCGAATAATATCGCTGCTGCTCCTATTAATATTAAAATTATTCTGTACATTTTTCACTTCCACTTTTATAAATCATTCTTTTGCAGGAACTTCTTATAAATATCTGTGAGCTTATCCGGTATTTTCGCATACATCATATGACCCTCGTTGAGCATATGAACCTCCGCATTACACTGATCTGCGTAATTCTTTGCAGCCTGCTGCCATGTCATCGACTTTACCGGCGACTTCATATTGCTTACCACAAAACACGCCGGACATCTCAGATAACCTGTATTCTCCGCTTTTTTCGCATTTTCTTCAGCGAGTATCGACTCCTCAAATACCGCTTCACTTGCAATATTATTGTAGTACACTTCCTCGTAGGTCTTTTTTTCTTCCTCTGTAAGCTCACTGCCGGTCATTAGTCCGGATGCATTAACGGTCTTGTTTCTTGTTAGCTTATCAAGTAAACCTCTTTTGGCTATCTTCTGCATCAAAGCCCTTGTTTTTTTGACCATTTTCTTCTTCTTTTCATGAGGTATTTCCTTTGCCTGAGCTTTCATCATGTTCGGGAATCCCATATCTATCCCCAACACTGCTTTGACTTCTTCCGGATATGTGTTTGCCCACCATATTGCTTCAAATCCCGAATAGGAGTGCGGTGCGAGTATATACGGCGGCTCGATATTCAGGCTCTTTAAAGCTGCTCTGCTTTCTTCTACGAGATTTTCGACTGTTCTTGCTGTTTCGGCTTTGCCGCTTAGTCCATAGCCTGCTTTCTCGACTACCGCTATACGATATTTATCTGACATTCTTCTATATATCGACTTATATTCAAGTCCCGGACATCCAACTCCTGAACCTGCCATAAAGATTATAGTAATGTCCCCTTTGCCTTCTGTGTATACATTTATATCTGTTTTTCCGACTTTTGCTGTGATTCCGTATTTTATCATCGTGACACCTCATATTCTTTATCATTTTATAAAAAGCGGACAGCCACAAACTGTCCGCTTTAATTCATTATGTACCTTAGTCTTTTCAAAAAACTTATGCCATGAGCTTAACCATTACAGCCTTCTGAGCGTGGAGACGGTTCTCAGCTTCCTCGAATATCTCATTTGCGTGAGCCTCGAATACTTTCTCGGTTATCTCCTCTTCACGGTGTGCCGGCAGACAGTGGAGCACCATTGCGTCCTCGTTTGCCTGAGCCATGAGCTCATCATTTATCTGATAGCCTTCAAAAGCCTTCTTACGCTTTTCTGCTTCGCCTTCCTGACCCATAGATGCCCAAACGTCAGTAATAAGCACATCTGCACCCTTTGCAGCCTGCATAGGTGAGTTGGTCATTTCAAACTTATCGCCGTAACCCTTAGCGAAATCGAGTATCTCCTTTGGAGGCTGATAGTCGTCCGGACAAGCAATAGATACAGACATACCAACTTTAAGGCAGCCTACGATAAGAGAGTTTGCCATATTATTTCCGTCACCGATAAAGCACATCTTCAATCCGTCGAAGCTTCCCTTGAACTCACGGATAGTCATAAGGTCAGCGAGCACCTGACATGGGTGGCAGAAATCTGTAAGTCCGTTGATTATCGGGATAGAGCCGTATTTTGCGAGGTCCTCAACTTCTTTCTGCTCGAAAGTACGGATCATTATACCGCTGAGGTAGCGTGAAAGAACACGAGCTGTATCCTGTACAGGCTCTCCTCTGCCTATCTGGAGGTCATTTGAGGAGAGGAACAGTGGATATCCGCCGAGCTGATACATACCTGTTTCAAAAGAAACTCTTGTACGTGTTGAAGCCTTCTGGAATATCATTCCGAGGGTCTTGCCTTTGAGGTGGGGATGTGGGATACCGTGCTTCAGCTCATATTTAAGCTGGTCAGCAAGGTTGAGTATATCTATGATCTCTTCTGTACTGAGATCAAGCATTTTAAGTAAATGTTTCATTTCAATTTATCCTTTCAATTTGATTATTTCTGCTTATTCATTTCGCCGAAAACCTTGTCTACTGCAACTGCAAAGAGCGGTATATAGTCATCGAATGCAGTATTCTCAATATCAACGTCATACTGGAGATCACCTGTAACGCCTACTTTTGTTGCAATATGTCCTACCAGTTTTTCGTTGAGGATTATCTCGAAATTCTTTCTGTCCTTGCTTGTTATCAAGAACTTCATATTTTTTCCGGTTGCACTTATACTTGGATCAAGGAACAACGATTTACACTCCATTTTCATGAAAGAATCGTCGTTCAGAACGATATTGAAAAAAGGTTTTCTTTCATCGCCAAGCTGTATGAATGTATAGAGATTATAGTTGCTTGCGTCCAGAAGGATATACCTCTGACCGAAACCTTTTTTCTTGATGTTATACATAAGTTTCTGTTTTTTATCTTCAACGATATATTTATTGCCTCGTGATATTACTACAAACTCCATGCTCATTCCTCCAGTATTTCCATCAATATTTTAAGTCCTTCCATGATCTCATCGTCAGAAATCGTAAGAGGCGGAAGCAGTCTGACTTTCTCTTTTGCTGTAAGTATGAGAAGTCCCCTATTCAACGCTTCCTTAGCTACATCTCCGGCTTTTTTGCTTTTAAGACTAATTCCGATCATTAATCCGAGACCACTTACCGAGGTAACTTCGCTGCATTTTTCAAGTTCATTTTTTATCAATTCAGCTTTTCTTTCGACATCTTCAAGAAAACCTTCGCTTGTTACTCTTTCGAGTACCGCAAGTCCGCCTGCACAAGCTATCGGATTTCCGCCGAAAGTTGAGCCGTGAGTGCTTGGTGTAAGAACACCGCTGCATTTTTCATTCATAAGGCAGGCACCCATTGGAATTCCGCCTGCGATGCCTTTTGCAAGAGTTGTTATATCAGCTTTCTTACCGAAATGGTCTCCTGCAAGGAATTTGCCTGTTCTTCCGACACCGCTCTGAACCTCATCAGCTATAACAAGTACATCTTTTTCAGCACAAAGCTCAAATACCGCATCAATGAATTCTTTATCGAGGGCAATTACTCCGCCTTCGCCCTGAACGTATTCAAGCATAACAGCACAAACTGTATCGTCAAGCTTAGCTTTAAGGTCGTCGACATCGTTTGCTTTTACGTTTATAAAGCCTTCAAGGAATGGGAAGAAGTAGTTATGGAACACATCCTGACCTGTAGCAGAAAGAGTTGCCATAGTCCTTCCGTGGAAAGAATTCACAAGAGTTATGATATTATGTCTTCCCTTACCGTACTTATCGAAGCTATACTTCCTTGCAGTCTTTATAGCACATTCATTTGCTTCTGCACCGCTGTTGCCGAAAAATACTCCTTTATATCCGGCAGTCTTACAGAGTTTCTCTGCAAATTCTGCCTGTACCTCAGTATAATAATAATTTGAATTATGCTGAAGAGTTCTGACCTGTGCACACACTGCATCTGCCCATTTTTCATCGCAGTATCCGAGCGAATTCGTACCTATACCGCTTCCGAAGTCGATATACTGTTTTCCGCTCTCATCCACACAGCGTCTTCCTTGTCCTTTTTTCATAGCCAGAGGGTATCTGCCATAAGAATGTACAACATATTCATCAAATTTTTTCATTGTATTTTCGTTACTATTCATAAAAATTCCTCCTACAGGACAAGTCTGACCTCTCGCAGACTCTTCATTATATAATAAGACACATTATAATTATAACGCTGATGCGGTCATAAAATCAACAATCTCATACTTCATTCGAGTAAACTTTTTGTTAACTCGTTATAAATTTTATTCATCAAGTGAACTGTGTACCGATTCCTTCATTTGAAAGTATCTCGATAAGGATAGAGTGAGGTACTCTGCCATCGATGATAACAGTCTTGTTTACTCCTCGTCTTACAGCCTCTACACAGCAGTCTATCTTTGGAATCATACCGCCGGAGATGATACCCTGTCTTTTCAGGAATGGTACTTCGCTGACATTTACCTCAGGAATCAGTGTGGACGGGTCGTCCTTATCTCTGAGAAGTCCGGCAATATCTGTCATAAGGATGAGGTTTTCTGCACCAAGCTCAGCAGCTATACGTGCAGCAGCGGTATCCGCATTTATATTGTATGTATTACCCTCGCTGTCTGTTGCTACAGTAGCGATAACAGGGATATTTCCGTTTGCAAGAGCGTCGAGGATAGGCTTTGTGTTTACCTTTGTTATCTCGCCAACCCAGCCGAGGTCCTGACCGTCGTCAGTAGTCTTTTTCTCAGCCATGAGCATTTCGCCGTCGATTCCGCAAAGTCCGACTGCACTTCCCTTGTGCTGAGCAAGAAGCTGTACGAGCTCTTTATTTACTTTTCCAGAGAGCACCATTTTAACTACGTCTACTGTAGCATCGTCTGTATAACGCAGACCGTTTACGAATCTGCTCTCTATATTGAGCTTTTTCAGCATATCATTTATCTCAGGACCGCCGCCGTGTACGAGTACGACTTTTACTCCTACAAGAGAGAGAAGCACGATGTCGGTCATAACAGCGTCTTTGAGTTCTTTATTTGTCATAGCGTTTCCGCCGTACTTGATAACAAGTATCTTATTATTGTATTTCTGGATATAAGGCAGAGCGTCTATAAGCACCTGAGCCTTATTCTGATTTGATATTTTTTCCATATTTATCATTCCTTTTATTCAATGATTTTCTTTAGCTTTTTTTCAGCCAGATCCGGACCGTTTATGCCACGAAAAGCTGATACGTAATTTTCAGGATCTGTTACTTCCTTATCCTTGCGGATGAAGTATAATATCCCTATATGACGTCCGGCAGTATAGGTTTTCGTTCCGGCTATGTCTTCGATCGGCATATATCTGAACCTTTTGTTATTTACCACCATTACTCGCCTGTTGGTGATAGCATATTTCTCCCTAGAACCTGCACGTTTGGAAACAAAAACCATAGTCAGTATGCTTGCCAGAAAAACCAAAACGTACAATAATAGATAATCAAAATATATATCTACCATAAAGGGAAACACCGGAACAGAGACAATCAGAATAAATACCGCCAAAAGGAAAAGACAGGTATGTCCGCCACGCTCAACCACAGTGGCTTCTTGTTCAGTCTCGCCAACCCATATAAAATACTCGCCATATTCAAGATACTCTTTAAAATATTCAGATATTCTCTTTACGTATCTAAAATATTCTACTTCTACTTCATCATCGCTTTCTTCTGATAAATTCGCTAAAAGATCATCACTATTATATTCTGACATAAATACGCCTCTTTATGAACGGTAATCGCCGTTTATCTTTACATAATCATAAGTGAGGTCACAGCCCCATGCAACTGCTGAGCCGTTTCCGCTGCCGATAGAAATTATTATCTCGATAACTTCCTCGCCGAGTATCTCCTTAGCTTTTTCCTCAGAGAACTCAACTCCGGCACCATTCTTGCATACGTCTATAACGCCCTTTGCAGAGCCTATCTTTACATCGACCTTGTTTATATCAAACTCAGCGTCAGCATATCCGACTGCACAGAGGATACGTCCCCAGTTAGCGTCCTCACCGAACATTGCTGCCTTGAAAAGACTTGAACAGATAACAGACTTTGCAACTATCTCAGCTGTCTTGTCGCTGTCAGCACCTGAAACTGCACACTCGATGAGTTTTGTAGCTCCCTCGCCGTCCCTTGCCATCATTCTTGCAAGGTTCATCATTATAGCATAAAGAGCAGTCTGGAACTTTTCAAATTCTCCGTCCTCTTTAGTAACAGGCTTATTTCCGGCACTTCCTGATGCCATTACGCATACCATATCGTTTGTGGAAGTATCTCCGTCAACGCTTGCACGGTTGAGTGTTACCTTTACCACATCGCTGAGTGCTCTCTGGACAAGCTCCTCAGAGATAGCAGCGTCAGTAGTTATGAATGTGAGGGTAGTTGCCATATTCGGGTGTATCATACCGCTTCCCTTGAGCATACCGCCCATTGTGCAGGTCTTTCCGCCAAGCTCGAACTCAACAGCAACTTCCTTTTTCTGAGTATCAGTAGTCATTATAGCTTCAAGAGCACGAGAATTTCCGTCATAGGTAAGTCCCTCTGCGAGCTCTTTCATACCGTTTGCGATAGGCTCGATAGGGAGCACCTGTCCGATAACGCCGGTAGAAGCTACGATAACGTCATCAGCATCAATGCCAAGCTCCTTTGCAGCAAGCTCGCACATTTTATTTGCCTTCTCTACACCGTCAGCATTGCAGGTATTGGCATTTACAGAGTTTACTATAACTGCCTTTGCCCTGCCGTTTTTAAGATGCTCTTTTGTTACGAGTATCGGAGCACCCTTTACTTTATTAGTAGTATATACTGCTGCTGCGGTACATTCTGTATCTGCAACGATGAGTGCGAGGTCGTTTTTCTTCTTTGTTACGGAAGCTCCTGCATGAGCAAGTCCGCACTGTATGCCGTTTGCTTTGAATCCCTTAGCGGCACAGACTCCGCCCTCTACAAATTTTATATTCTTAACAGCTTTAAGCTCCATGATATATTCTCCTTTTCACGTATCTATACGTGTCATTTCCTTTATAGCTTTGTTACGGTAAACAAGGTCTGTCCGCTCGGTGAATCCCATTTTCTCCCAGAAAACATTTCCAACCTCATTACGGCTGAATACCACAAGTGCAGTCTTGTTTATGCCCTGCTTTTCGAGTGCAGACATTGCTGCTTTTACCAGACTTTCTGCGATACCCTCTCTTCTTCTGTCAGGTGAAACTGCGGTGTGGTAGATATATCCACGTCTGCCGTCATTTCCGGAAATTATGACACCAATGATATTTTCTCCGTCCTCTGCGACAAAGCAAGTCTCAGGGTTACGGTCAAGGTACTTCCTGATGCCTTCTCTTGAATCATCAATATCATTCAGTCCCATGCCCTTGCATGAGAGCCAGAGTGCATATACCCTTTCATAGTCACCGATATTCATTATCCTGATATTCATACCGTTACTTCTCAGCCGATTTTCTCGATGAAGTCCTCAACGACTTTAAGGAATTCTGCTTTATCCTTTTCCACGCTCCAGTTGTGGGAAAGAGCCTTCAGCTCAGCATCTTTCAAGAGCGGTCTTATATCGTCATATCTCTTGCACAGATATTTTTCCTTTGCATTGCAGAGATTAGCCATAAGCTGTCCCTCGTACATTTCTCCGGTAAAAATATCGTCCTTCAGCATTTCAATTGCTCTGTTTATAGCCACTACTGAGAATATCTTCTGACGAAGCATACGGCTTACATCTGAAACAGTAAGCTTATCCTCAGTTTTTTCCATAACGGCATTGAACCATTCCTCTACAGGATAATCAAGTCCGTCATCGGGTATAAGGTCATATTCATATATTTCTCTCAATGTTTTGTTATGCATAATTATACCTCCTGATACGGGGGGTTATCAGACTGAACATTAAACCAGACCCGTAGTTTCATCAATTCCCATCATTATATTAAGGCACTGAACAGCAGCTCCGCTTGCACCTTTTCCGAGGTTATCAAGTCTTGAACAAAGGAGTATCTGCTCATCGTTTCCGAATACGAACACCTGCATCTTGTTCTGTCCGCTGAGTGTATTTGATGCGAGGAAGAATGCTTTCTGCTCGTCTGCTGACATGAGCGGCATTACCTCTATCATGTTTGCACCGGCATAGTGCTTCTTGTACATCTCGTGTATCTGTTCAGCTGTGAACTTCTTTGGCAGAGTTCTTGTCTGTATCGGTACACTTACTACCATTCCGCTGAAATAATCACATACCATAGGGTTAAACATAGGAGTATATTTAAGTCCGGATATAGCCTTCATCTCAGGAAGATGCTTATGCTGCTGAGAGAGTGCATACTGTCTCGGACTGTTGAACTCAAAAGGCTTATCGTCGCTTTCATATACAGCGATAGCCTTTTTGCCTGCACCGCTGTAGCCTGAAGTTGCATATGCAAATACAGGGAAATCGTCAGGTATGATGCCATTATTCACAAGAGGATATACTATTGAAGCAAATCCGCTTGCATAGCATCCCGGAACTGCTACTCTGTTTGAATTCTTTATCTTCTCTCTGTGAGCCGGAGAAAGTTCCGGAAAACCATAAGCCCAGTCCGGATTTGTTCTGTGTGCAGTTGAAGCGTCAATGATACGAACATGGTCGTTATCCACAAATGATACAGCTTCTCTTGCAGCGTCGTCCGGCAGGCAGAGGAATGTATAATCAGACATATTTATAAGTCTTGCTCTCTCTGCTGAGTCCTTACGCTTATCCTCGCTGATGCGGAGAAGTTCTATATCATTTCTTCCCTCGAAACGCTCTAATATTTTAAGTCCGGTAGTACCTTCCTGACCATCTATATATACTTTTACTGACATGATCCTGTCCTCCGATTAAGAAGCAATACCGCACAAAGCACACCTTACGTTTTTGTGCAGTATTACCAAGAATTATTAATATAGCAATAATATATTTATAAAATTCACGTCGGTCAAGCCGAGGGAAGCAATGCAAATCATCCGTAAAACTTCGCTTCGCTGGTTTTACTGCTTTTTAGGGGGACGCTGTCCCCCTCTCACACCCCCTGCCAGAGAGAGAACCTCTCTCTGGACTCTCATTATGTCCGACTTCGTCGTTTTATAGATATTTAATTGCCTGAGTAATAAATACGGCTATTTTCTTTTTTTCTTCTTTTTCTTTGAAGTTTTTCTTATATATTTCTGCCGTTTTGGATCACCCTGATCCGACTGATCCTCTTTCATAGAATGCCATACACTTATTATAAGTGTGGCAGCTACTATAAATATGAACCACCATAAATATGCTTTAGGTCTTACAGGTATCCATAATCCCATAACGAGGACACCTACCACCCACAGGACTCCCATGAAAATGGTCAGACCGATCGTAAATACAACGTCCTTTTTCTTCATCAGCCAAGTAATGCTCCGAGCTGAGATTCTGCAAGAGCTATCTGCTCCTTGACTGCATCAGGTGAAGGACCACCCTCAGACTTACGCTCTCTTACGCAGGTATCGAGGCTTATTGCATCATATACATCATTATCAAATATATCGGTCATAGCCTTATAGTCCTCTATCGGGAGGGTTTCAAGGGTGAGTCCCTTTTCGATACACTGGGCAACAAGAGTACCTGTTATCTTGTATGCATCACGGAAAGGCATTCCCTTCTTTACGAGGTAATCAGCACAGTCCGTAGCGTTTATGAATCCCTTTGCGGCAGCGTTTCTCATGTTATCTTTCAGTACACGCATAGTTGCCAGCATAGGTGTGAAAGTCTTGACACAGAGTTTAACGTTATCTACAGCATCAAATATAGCTTCCTTATCCTCCTGCATATCTTTGTTATACGCAAGGGGGAGTCCCTTCATCATTGTAAGCAAAGTCATAAGGTCGCCGTTTACACGTCCGGTCTTACCTCTTATGAGCTCGGTAACGTCAGGGTTCTTCTTCTGAGGCATTATTGATGAACCTGTAGCAAAAGCGTCATCAAGTTCTACAAATTTGAATTCCCATGAGCACCAGAGGATTATTTCCTCGGAAAAACGTGAGAGATGTGTCATCAGAAGTGACAGTGCACAGTTCAGCTCTACACAGTAATCACGGTCAGAAACTCCGTCAAGGCTGTTTGCCATCGGAGCTGTAAAGCCAAGAAGTTCAGCAGTCTGCTTGCGGTTAGTCTTGTAAGTAGTACCCGCAAGAGCTCCGCAGCCAAGCGGACAGTAATTCATACGCTTTCCGGCATCATGAAGTCTCTCTAAATCACGGAGAAGCATCCAGACATATGCCATAAGATGATGAGCAAATGTTATTGGCTGAGCTCTCTGAAGATGAGTATATCCCGGCATGATAGTCTCGGTATGCTCTTTTGCCATTTTGATAAGAGTATTTATAAGCTCAACAACAAGTGATCTTATCTCTGTTATTTCGTCACGGAGATAGAGTCTGAGGTCAACTGCTACCTGATCGTTTCTCGAACGTGAGGTGTGAAGTCTCTTTCCCACATCTCCAAGACGCTTTGTAAGCTCGGCTTCAACGAACATATGAATATCCTCAGCATTAGGGTCAAGCTCCAGCTTGCCTGAGTCTATATCAGCGAGTATCTCTTTGAGTCCGGCGATTATTTCAAGGCTGTCCTCCTTGGTTATGATACCGCAGTCTCCCAGCATGGTAGCGTGGGCGATACTGCCCTGTATATCATGACGGTACATACGTCCGTCAAAGGCTATTGAAGAATTGAAAGCGTTGACTCCTGCGTCTACCTGCTTTGAAAATCTTCCTGCCCACATCATATCTGCCATTGTCTTTACTCCTTTATATTAATGCTATTTACTATTGCGTATTTTCCGAACATTTCTGTTCATCATATGTCTGCCATAGTATCTGTATGCAAACTTCCTTATTGCACCAATTTCCTGACTATGCTCTTTCAGCATTTCATCAGGCGAATCAAAAACTCCGAAATCCTGATTTATACCTTTGCTCTGGATATAGGTATTATTTCTTATCCTTGTAAGCGTATCCGAAGTTTATCGGAGGTGCTGTTACTGAAACATAGACAAATTCTGTATCACCGTCATTGAGCAGACCGTGAACGTCCTTATCAGCAAATCTGACAACGTCTCCGGCTTTGAATTCCTTTGTCTGGTCGTCAGCTAAAAGAAGCTTTCCTGTGCCCTTTGTGGCATACCATATCTGCTCGGAAGCATCGTGTGTATGTCTTGGCTGGCTCGCACCGACTTCAAGATGAACCTCTGTTATCGTAACTCTTTCGCTGCCTGAGTTTTCAGGATTAAGGAGCTGTCTTGAAACTACTCCCGGATTTGAAAGCTCAACGATATCCTTGCTGTTAATGAATTCCATAATTCCCCTCCAATTTTCATTTTATCATGGTTTAAATCACAAAGGCAGGAGAAAGCCTCCTCCTGCCTTTATATTCTTTACATTTTAAATAGTATACTTTATTTATATCATCGGTCAAGCCGAGGGGCTTCGCCGTTTTTATTTTATACTATTACTTATTGTTTCTCTTCTTATCCAGCTGAGCCTTAACCTTTATCGGGAGACCGAAGAGATTGATGAATCCTGCACTATCCTTCTGATCGTAAACATCGTCCTCATCGAATGTAGCAACTTCCTCATCATAGAGTGTGTATGGTGAAGTTACGCCAGCGTTGATGATGTTGCCCTTGTAGAGCTTGAGCTTAACGTCACCGGTAACAGTCTTCTGAGTCTCTGTAACGAAAGCACTCATAGCCTCACGGAGAGGTGTGTACCACTGACCGTTGTATACGATGTCAGCGAACTTGATTCCGAGGTACTGCTTAACACGAGCTGTCTCCTTATCGAGGCAGATAGTCTCAAGAACTTCGTGTGCGTGGTAGAGGATAGCTCCGCCAGGAGTCTCGTAAACGCCTCTTGACTTCATACCAACAAGACGGTTCTCAACGAGGTCAGCAAGACCGATACCGTTCTCACCGCCGAGCTTGTTGAGTGTAGAAACGAGCTCAACACCGTTCATAGTCTTGCCGTCGATAGCTGTAGGAACGCCCTTTTCAAAGTGGATAGTAACATATGTTGGCTTGTCAGGAGCATCTATCGGAGAAACTCCCATTTCGAGGAAGCCCTTCTTCTCATACTGTGGCTCGTTAGCAGGATCTTCAAGATCGAGACCTTCGTGTGAGAGGTGCCAGATGTTCTTATCCTTAGAGTAGTTTGTCTCTCTGTTTATTTTGAGCGGGATGTTGTGAGCTTCTGCGTAATCGATCTCCTCGTCACGGCTCTTTATAGTCCATTCTCTCCAAGGAGCGATGATCTGCATTTCAGGAGCGAAAGCCTTTATAGCAAGCTCGAAACGAACCTGATCGTTTCCCTTACCTGTACAGCCATGGCAGATAGCGTCTGCACCTTCCTTGATAGCGATCTCTGCGATTCTCTTTGCGATGATCGGACGTGCGAAGGATGTTCCGAGCATATATCTGTTCTCGTATATAGCACCAGCCTGAACTGTCGGGAATACATAATCCTGAATGAATTCTTCCTTGAGGTCTTCAATATAGAGCTTTGAAGCACCTGTCTTGATAGCCTTCTCTTCGAGTCCGTCGAGCTCTGTGCCCTGTCCAACGTCACCGGAAACAGCTATAACTTCGCAGTTATTGTAGTTTTCCTTGAGCCACGGAATGATGATAGATGTATCAAGTCCGCCTGAATATGCAAGAACAACTTTTTTAATATCCTTCTTATTAGCCATGGTTATTACCTCCTGAGAATAAATGCCTTAAACGGCATGAATTTACGTTATGTTTATATTATACACCCTAAGAAAATATTGTCAAGGGGTATTGAATAAATATTCATTATTTTTATAAATATTCATTATTTCACGTATATTATTCAAAATCCGGTTTGTATTCTATCCCTTTTATCCCTATTCTGTGCCTTTATATTGCATGATTAAATTTTTTTGTTGATTATTGACCTGTTTTGTATGAAATTACGATTTTTCGGCAGATTGCATCATTACGCTTGCTATTTTTTGTATTTATGTTATAATATATGTAAGACCCGTGTTATTTCTATTTTTTTATTTTTATATATGACAAGCGGAATACAGGGAAAATATATTTCACTGGAGGCTAATCTAAATGGGAGAGAAAAGTAAAAACGGAACTAAAATAACTATACTCGGTGCCGGAAATGTAGGTGCTACTATCGCTTATACCTTCGCTGTTGCTGGTACTTGCTCTGACGTAGTTCTTGTTGATATAAACAAGGCTAAGGCTAAGGGCGAAGCAATGGATATCCGTCACGGTGTTTCCTTTGGTCACAACGTTGAGATCACTGACGGTACTTACGAAGATGCTAAGGATTCTGATATAGTTGTTGTTACTCTTGGTCTTGCAAGAAAACCAGGTCAGACAAGACTTGATCTCGCTCAGGCTAACGTTAATATCATCAAGGAAGTTATGCCTCAGGTAGCTAAATATGCTCCAGATGCTATATACGTTGTTGTAAGCAACCCTGTTGATATTCTTACTTATACTATTTTAAAGTGTACTGACCTTACTCCGAATCAGGTAATCGGTTCTGGTACAGCTCTCGATACATCCCGTCTTCGTTCAAGCATCGCTGACCATGTTGGTCTCAGCCCTAACAGCATCCACGCTTACGTTCTCGGCGAACACGGCGACTCTTCTTTCATCCCTTGGTCTATCACTAATATCGCAGGTATCCCTATGGAAGAATACTGCGAGGATCAGGAACACGCTGACCTCGATGAAGATGAGATCATCGAAGAAGTCCGTAAAGCAGGTGCTGAGGTAATCAAGAGAAAAGGTGCTACTTTCTACGCTATCGCTATGAGCGTTAACAAAATATGCGACTCGATCCTTCGTGACGCAAATAATATCATCACAGTTTCAACTCTTATGGACGGAAGATACGGCATCAGCGATGTTTGCCTCAGCCTTCCGGCAGTTCTCGGAAGCAACGGTATCGAACGTGAGGTTTCTCCAAAGCTCACTGATGATGAAGTTGCTAAGCTCCAGAACAGTGCTAAAGCTCTCAGAAGCGTTATCGACCAGTTAGAGTTCTGATCATCTGCGGAGAACTCGTAAGTTCTCCGCTTTTTTATATCAAAAACTGAAATTACTGAAAGGATTATATAATTATGAACTACGCTGAAGAATCACTCAAAAAACATAAGGAATGGCAGGGCAAGATCGAAGTTATCTGCCGTGCTCCGCTTGAAACAAGAGACGATCTTTCACTCGCTTATACTCCGGGTGTTGCTCAGCCTTGCCTCGAAATACAGAAGGATGTTGACAAGAGCTATGAGTTAACTCGCCGTTCAAACCTCGTTGCTGTCGTTACTGACGGTACTGCTGTACTCGGTCTCGGTGACATCGGTCCTGAGGCTGGTATGCCTGTTATGGAGGGTAAATGTGCTCTCTTTAAGGCTTTCGGTGACGTTGACGCTGTTCCGCTCTGCGTTCGCTCTAAAAAAGTTGAGGACATCGTTAATACTGTTAAGCTCCTCGCAGGCTCTTTCGGCGGTGTTAACCTTGAGGACATTTCTGCTCCTCGCTGCTTCGAGATCGAAAAGCAGCTCAAGGAATGCTGCGATATTCCGATATTCCACGACGATCAGCACGGTACTGCTGTTGTTACTCTCGCTGCTATGCTCAACGCTCTTAAAGTTGTTGGCAAGAAGCTCGATGAGATCAGAGTCGTTACTTCCGGTGCAGGTGCTGCCGGTATCGCTATCATCAAGCTCCTCATCTCTATGGGACTTAAAGATGTTGTTCTCTGCGACAGAAACGGTGCTATCTACAAGGGCAGACCTGAGGGTATGAACCCTATGAAGGACGAAATGGCTGAGATCACTAACCAGCAGATGAGAAAGGGCAGCCTCGAAGAAGTTATCAAGGGTGCTGACGTATTTATCGGCGTTTCTGCTCCTGGATGCGTTACTCCTGAAATGGTAAAGAGCATGGCTCCTGACCCAATACTCTTCCCAATGGCTAACCCAACTCCTGAGATCATGCCTGACCTTGCTAAGGAAGCCGGTGCTGCTGTTGTTGGTACAGGAAGAAGTGACTTCCCGAACCAGATCAACAACGTTCTCGCTTTCCCTGGTATCTTCCGTGGTGCTCTCGATGTTCGTGCAAGCGATATCAACGACGCTATGAAGATCGCTGCTGCTAAGGCTATCGCTTCTTTCGTTACTGACGATAAGCTCAGTGCTGACTATATCATCCCAAGTGCTCTGGACAAGTCTGTTGCTCAGGCTGTTGCAAAGGCTGTTGCTCAGGCTGCTAAGGATACTGGTGTAGCTCGTATATAATTTTAACTATTGATTAATCCTGCAAGGGAGCACGAATCGGTGCTCCCTTTTTATATTGCAAATCACTGAAAACTGTGCTATAATAGTAAAAAAATATCACAAGATTTATCTTATTAAAACAAAAAAATTACCTGATAAACATTACTCCCGTATGCGAAAGCAGACTCCCCGACTCGCAGAGAGTGAGCGAGCTTGTCGAGCGGAAGCGTGAAATGGGTGCAGGGAGGTTCTCCCTGCTGTCGAGCGGAAGCGTGTAAAGCACAGCCTTCGGCTGTAGAAAGGAAATTATAATATGAGTTTGAACGATACTCCCTCATCAGAAAGGGTCCACATAGGTTTCTTTGGCATGAGAAATGCCGGAAAGTCAAGTGTTGTAAATGCAGTCACCGGTCAGGAGCTTTCTGTAGTCTCCGACGTGAAAGGTACTACCACCGACCCTGTCACAAAAGCTATGGAGCTTCTACCGCTTGGTCCGGTAGTCATTATAGATACTCCCGGCTTCGACGACGTCGGCAAGCTCGGCGAGCTTCGTGTAAAAAAGACAAAACAAATTCTCAACCGTACTGACATTGCTGTCCTCGTCGTAGACTCCTCTGTCGGACTTTCAGATGCGGACAACGACCTCGTCTGTATCTTCAAGGAGAAAAATATCCCTTTTATAATAGTATACAATAAATCCGACCTCGTTAAGAAGTCCGGACTGAATGACAACGAAATAACTGTCTGTGCTGCTGACGGCTCTAATATCTATGAGCTGAAAGAAATGATAGCCGCTCTCGCAAAAGACTTTCAGGCTGAAAAAAGAATCGTCGGTGACCTGCTTTCTGCCGGAGATATGGTTGTACTCGTAACTCCGATAGACGCTGCTGCTCCGAAAGGCAGAATGATACTCCCACAGGTTCAGACTTTACGTGATGTGCTCGACGCTGACGCTATGGCTATATTTACTAAGGAATTTCAGCTTGCAGATACCCTCAGCGGTCTTGCTCAAAATCCTAAAATGGTCATAACCGACAGTCAGGCTTTCGGTATGGTCAGTAAGATAGTACCGGACGATATTCCGCTGACCTCTTTCTCAATTCTCATGGCAAGATATAAGGGATTCCTCGAAACTGCTGTAAAAGGTGCGGCTTCTATAAAAAATCTCAAAGACGGAGATACTGTCCTCATCTCGGAGGGCTGCACTCACCACAGACAGTGCGGCGACATAGGAAGCGTCAAGCTTCCGGCTCTGCTGAAAAAAACTACCGGTAAAGAGCTCAACATAAAACTCACCTCCGGACGTGAATTTCCGGAAGACCTCTCCGGAGTTGCTTTGGTCATCCACTGCGGCGGCTGTATGCTCAATGAACGTGAAATGACCTTCCGCAGAAAAACTGCTGAGGACCAGAATGTCCCATTCACAAATTACGGTATCGCTCTTGCTATGATGAACGGTATACTAAAAAGAAGCATCAGTATCTTCCCTGACCTTGTCTCTATGCTGTGATAAACAAAAATCTCCCGTTAGCATATAATGTATTGTGATTGTATAAATCCCATAATGTGGTCAATAATACTGACAGCAATACAAATTATATATAATTCGGGAGATAAACTTTATGACTGTGAAAAGAGGAGATATTTACTATGCCGATCTCAGTCCTGTCGTGGGATCTGAACAAGGCGGTGTCAGACCGGTACTTATAGTCCAGAATGACGTGGGTAATAAACACAGTCCTACTGTTATTGCTGCGGCAATTACAAGTCAGCGGGACAAAACTCATCTTCCCACTCATATTGAAGTTCAGGCTGACAAGTGCGGACTTGCTAAAGACAGCATCGTCCTGCTCGAACAAATCAGGACTATCGATAAAAAACGCCTTAAAGATAAAATGGGCGAACTTGACCTTCGCTCTATGAATAAAGTCAATACCGCACTTTCTATCAGTTTCGGACTCGAAATATGAATCAAAATGGCATTCCCTTTACATGAGGAATGCCATTGATCATCATTATCTATACTTTTCAAGACGATAGATCATTTCTTCGTCGGGTTCTTCAAAACCGGGTTTATGGTCGTAGCCGAATTTCTTATAGAAATTTACCGCCGTAATGGATGAAGGTATCTCAATTCTTTTTGCTCTTAGGAAGTACTCATCTTTTTCGAGTGTGTTGATGATAAGTCTGCCGATACCTTTTTTCTGCTCAGTCGGCAGGACAAAAATAGTAAACAGACTGCTTTCATCCTCTTTTCCCCAGAAAGGTCCGATACCTCCGCAGCCTATTATCTTTGAGTCTTCCTCGACAACATAAAAGTGCAGCCACTCAGCTCGCTTTATAAGATTATCCGCACTCAAAGATTTTACGCACTCCTCCATCATATCAGGAGTATAATCCTTTACGTTACTGATACGAAGTGTGTCTGCAATCATTTTTGAAGTTTCCTGAGCGTCAATGTTTTTGAATCTTCTGATTATCATAATCATACCTCCTGATAAAATATTTACATAATTATATCACATCAGAAGGTTGATGTCAATAAAAAGGAGCGGAAATTAACTTGCTCCCCTTAACGGAAAATATGGTTATCGAGCCTGAAATTACAGTCTCGTAAATTTAACCTGCGATCCGCCAGAGGGGGCTCCCCCTCCGCTCCTTAATTTTATTTATTTATCATTTCGAGGATGTCTTCTTTTGAACGATAACCAACAGCACCAGCGGTGATAGCACCGTCCTTGACTACAACTACAAGAGGAATACTTTCAACTTTAAATGCAGCAGCAAGCTCCGGCTGTTCATCAACGTTTACTTTTCCGACCTTTATCTTTCCGTCGTATTCATCAGCTATCTCCTCAATAATCGGGGAAAGTCTCATACAAGGTCCGCACCAGCTTGCCCAGAAGTCAAGAAGCACCGGCATACCCTTAAAGTTTCTTACTTCCTCATCGAAGTTTTCCTTTGTAATAATGATCTCGTTCATATTAATCCTCCTTTGATTTATAGTATAGCATACAGTGGCAGAAGCCCTCGAAATCCGGATCAGCGATCTGATCTCGGAACTCCTTGCACATACATTTATTTTCCGGAGTTTTAGCAAGTCGGCAAGGACAGTAACCGTCTTTAAGTTTTAGTCCTTCCTTTACTCTTGCAACAACTTCCTTATCGGGATTCAGCGTGATCTTCATATTGATGTCACTCCTTTATAACCCTACGAATAATCGTATTTTATTTCATTAGTTCCTCAGCAAGAGCTTCTATCTGTGCTATATTTTCAGACTTTACAGCAGATTTGATAGATACAGTAGTTTCTGTCCATGTAATGTTCTTTGACTTTTCAAACATTCCCTTTACGACCTTAGCTGCCATTGGTGCCCAGCTTCCGTTTTCTATTATACCAATAGTACGGTTCTGGTAGTTTCTCTCAGTGAGGTCGAGAATGAAGTGTTTCATGAATGGGAAGATGTCAGCATTGTAAGTTGTGGTAGCGATCACGAGCTTACCGTATCTGAACGCATCTTCAACAGACTCAGCCATATCCTCTCTTGCAAGGTCAGCAATAGCTACCTTTGGACAGCCCTTTTCGAGAAGCTTGTCTCTGAGAAGTTCAGCAGCTTTCTTTGTATTTCCGTAAACGGAAGTGTAAGCGATGAAGATACCTTCGCTTTCAACTCCGTAGCTTGACCATGTATTATAAAGTCCGAGGTAGTATCCGAGGTTCTCGTTAAGAACAGGTCCATGAAGCGGACAAATAGTCTGGATGTCAAGTGCAGCAGCTTTCTTTAAGACTGCCTGTACCTGCACACCGTACTTGCCAACTATTCCGAAGTAGTAACGGCGAGCTTCACAAGCCCAGTCCTCATCGACATCAAGTGCTCCGAACTTTCCAAAAGCGTCAGCAGAGAAAAGTACCTTATCAGTCATATCATAAGTGAACATGACTTCTGGCCAGTGTACCATTGGAGCAAATACAAACTTCAGCTCATGCTTGCCGAGTGAAAGTGTCTCACCCTCTTTGACTTCAAGCTTCTTGTCACCGAGGTCAAGACCCTCGAAGAAGTTTGCGATCATGCCGAAAGTTTTTGCATTGCCGACTATCTTTGCCTCCGGATACTCTTTAATGAAGTTAAGAATGTTAGCGGAGTGGTCTGGCTCCATGTGCTGAACGATGAGATAATCAGGTTTACGGTCAGCAAGAATTTGTTTTATATTGCTCAGCCACTGAGCTGTAAAATTCTGGTCAACTGTGTCGAACACAGCGATCTTTTCATCCATTATAATATATGAATTATAAGCCATACCATTTGGCACATCATACTGTCCTTCAAAGAGGTCGATCTCGTGGTCATTGACTCCGATATAGTAAATATCATTTGTTATTTTATTCATTGGAATATACCTCATTTCTATAGTATTTGCAAAACCTTACGAGATAATTATACCATATATTGGCATATAAAAAAAGTGGCATTTGCAACAAATTATAATATTTTTCTTGTAGCTAATGACACATAAATTTTCGCAATTATGGTTTAATGTGTATACCAAATATGCTCCCCTGAGCAAAAAAGGGTGAAATCAGAAATCACGCAATATAGCCTCGGGGGTACGGGGGAGGGGGTAAAATTCAACTACAGGGGAGTGTTGAAATAGTGCATATTGTACAGTCGGATTTTAGTCATATGAGTACTTTCATTTAATAAAAATTTGGAATTTACTCTTGACTTTTAATTGAAAAAAGTGGTATAATTATTTAGTCGTGTAGCGAAAGCGTAAGTCCGGATAATGTTCCGGACTTACGCTTTTTTGTTTTGACGGTTGTGGCAGCTTACCAAAAAGACTCCATAAAAAATATAAGGAGAGTACTTATGGAAAAAGAAAACTCAATCAAAAAAATGTCAGAGACACCTGTGGATAAGCTTATGCTTTCAATGGGAATACCGATGATAGTGTCAATGGTGCTTCAGGCATTTTATAACATTGTTGACAGTGCTTTTGTATCGAATATGAAGTCCGGAGGAGAGCAAGCTCTTAACGCATTAACATTAGCATTCCCCGTTCAGATGCTCATGGTCGCCGTGAGTATAGGTACCGGAGTTGGCATGAATGCACTGCTTGCAAAGTCACTTGGACAGGGTGACAAGAAGCGTGCAGCTAAGATCGCAGGCAACGCAGAATTTCTCGGAGCTGTAATTTATCTTGCTTGTCTGCTGTTTGGAATTTTAGGAGTAAGAGCATATATCACCTCGCAGACAAGTGACTGCGAGATAACTGACATGGCTGTGGATTATCTCAGGATATGCTGTACGATGTCTCTTGGAATAGTTTACTTTTCAGTTTTTGAAAAGCTTCTTCAGGCTACCGGACTTTCACTTTACTAAACAATAGCTCAGGTGTCAGGTGCTGTGATAAATATAATTTTTGACCCCGTACTGATATATGGTCTCGCAGGATTTCCGGAGCTTGGTGTAAAAGGTGCAGCCTATGCAACTGTCATAGGTCAAATGGCATCATTCCTGATAGCACTGTTTTTCCATTTGCGTTTTAATAAAGCAGTTGAAAATGGAATAAAATACATTAGACCGTCCGCCAATATAATAAAGGGCATTTACGCTATTGGACTTCCTGCGATAATTGCTCAGGCTCTCATGTCAGTAATGACTTATGGTCTGAATATAATTTTAGGTTTCAGTAAAAATATGGTAACTGCATATGGACTTTATTACAAAATACAACAGTTCATCTTATTTGCTGCATTCGGACTCAGAGATGCTATTACTCCAATAGTATCATTCAGTCACGGAATGAAAAACAAGGAAAGAGTTGGAATGGGAATAAAGTACGGGATAAGATACACTCTTATAATAATGACTGCCGGATTTATCGCACTTGAAATATTTGCGGCTCCCCTCGCAAAAGTATTCGGACTATCAGGAGAAACTGAGAGTCTGTGTATCAGTGCCATAAGAATTATTTCTGTAAGCTTCATTTTCGCCGGACTTAATATTGCTTTTCAAGGAATTTTTCAGGCTCTTGACAGCGGCATAGAGTCTCTGGTCATATCTGTGCTCAGACAGTTTTTGTTGGTTCTTCCCGTTGCATATGCTTTCTCTTTCATAGCTAAAAATAATATGGACAACGCTTGGACTGTGTGGCTGACATTCCCTGTCGCAGAGTGCATTTCAGCAGCAGCGGCAATTATTTTCATGAAAAAAATCAAAAAGAATAAAATCGATACATTATAATACCGGATTCTGAATAACTGAAATATCAATGGTCATAATAAACTCATACGGAGGTGTATTATGGCAGAATTTCTTAGTCCCGGAGTTTTCAGGTTGACTTCACCTATTCTGATTGAAAGCTTTGGATCAGTTGTCGGGAAAAAAGAGGGCGAAGGTCCTCTTGGAAAATATTTTGATGAGATAATCGAGGACAGCCATTTTGGAAAAGAAACTTGGGAACAGGCTGAGAGCAGATTTCAGCTTGAAGCTGTAAGTCTTGCTATTAAAAAAGTCGGACTTACTAAAGAGGACATTCACCTGATTTGTTCCGGTGACCTCATCAATCAGTGCATCGGTTCAACTTATGGTCTTCGTGAACTCGGAATCCCCTATCTCGGAATTTACGGAGCTTGCTCCACTATGGCGGAGGGTATAATAATTTCATCACTCATTACAGAGTCCGGAGCTGCAATGCGTTCAGCAGCTGTTACTTCTTCCCATTTCTCTACAGCAGAAAGACAGTTCCGTTTTCCGCTTTCATACGGTGGTCAGCGAACTCCTACTTCTCAGTGGACCTGTACTGCTTCCGGAGCTGTTATAATTTCCAAAAATAACGGTCAGGCAGAAATTTGCGGAGGCTGTATAGGAAAAATTGCTGATATGGGAATCAATGACATAAATAATATGGGAAGTGCAATGGCTCCCGCAGCTGCTGAAACTATCAGACGTTATCTTGAATCTACCTCAACCTCCCCTGCTGATTATGATTTTATAGTCACCGGAGATCTTGGTCTGGTCGGAAGTACTCTGCTGAAAGAGATACTTTTAAAACAAAACATAGATATAAGTTCAGTCCATAAGGACTGCGGTAAACTTATCTTTGATCCTGATGACAAGGATACTCACTGCGGAGGTTCAGGATGCGGATGCAGTGCAAGTGTGCTGTGCGGTTACTTCCTTCCGATGCTTGAACGTGGCGAGATAAAAAATATGCTCTTCACTGCTACCGGAGCTTTAATGTCTCCGCTGTCGCTTCAGCAAGGCGAGTCAATTCCAACTATCGCACATCTTGTGCATATAAGGAGTAAAAAATGATTATAGATTTATTAAAAGCATTCTTAGTTGGCGGAATATTATGCACCATAGGTCAGCTGCTTATTGACTTTACTAAGCTGACTCCGGCGAGAATTCTTACGGGATTTGTTGTAGCAGGAGTTTTTCTCTCAGCTTTAGGTCTATACGGTCCTTTAGCAGACTTCGCAGGTGCCGGTGCTACAGTACCTCTGACCGGTTTCGGACATCTCCTTGCAAAAGGAGTCAGAGAGGCAATTGACGAAAATGGCATTTCAGGAATAGTTACCGGAGGACTGACTGCTGCTGCCGGAGGAATAACTGCGGCTCTTGTGTGCGGCTATACTGCATCACTGATCTTCAGGCAAAAAGATAAGGATTGATCCACTTTTTCAGCAAGTGCATACACTTCTATCACAAATTCACTCTAATGTTATCATTATCATAAACTATAATATATGTAAATAAGATAAGGTCATAATATAAACATATAGTAAATTTTGGTTTCTATATTATGAAATGTAGTATTTTTTAAGGTTATTTTAAGACTATTATTTCATAATATAACCAATGAATCTCGGAAAAAATATCAAAAGGAGGGATATGCATGATGTTGTTCATTATTGGAACGATCTTCGGCACATCATTAGGCATATTTACGATGTGTCTTTGTTCCGCATCATCTATGGCTGAAAAAAATGAAAACTGAACCCTTATAGGCAAAAGGTTCTTGAATTTGCTTTCTTCTTTCTCTATACCCTGACATAAAAGTAAAGCTCCTGCAAATTTTGCAGGAGCTTTACTTTTGCTATATTACTTGTTTTCAGGAACTTTAATAACGTCCTTACGCATATAATATCTGAGAGCCTCTGGAATTCTGATGCTTCCGTCCTCGTTAAGATTGTTTTCAAGGAATGCGATAAGCATTCTTGGTGGAGCAACAACTGTATTATTAAGTGTATGTGCAAAATACTTATTTCCGTCAGCGTCCTTTACTCTTATACCAAGACGACGTGCCTGAGCGTCACCAAGATTTGAACAGCTTCCAACTTCAAAGTACTTCTTCTGTCTTGGAGACCATGCTTCAACGTCAATACTTTTAACTTTAAGATCAGCAAGGTCACCAGAACAACATTCAAGTGTACGTACCGGAATATCAAGTGTGCGGAAGAATTCTACTGTATAGCTGTAGAGCTTATGGAACCAATCCATAGACTCCTCTGGCTTACATACAACTATCATTTCCTGCTTCTCAAACTGGTGAATACGGTATACACCTCTCTCCTCAATACCATGAGCTCCAACTTCTTTACGGAAACATGGTGAATAACTTGTGAGAGTCTTTGGAAGCTCTGCTTCTGGTACGATAGTATCTATAAACTTACCTATCATTGAGTGTTCACTTGTACCGATAAGATAAAGGTCCTCGCCTTCTATCTTGTACATCATACCCTCCATTTCAGCAAAGCTCATTACACCTGTAACAACATCGCCTCTTATCATAAATGGCGGAATATAGTATGTAAATCCTTTATCAATCATGAAGTCTCTTGCGTAAGAGAGAATACAGCTCTGGAGCTGTGCAATGTCTCCGCAAAGGTAATAGAAACCATTTCCGCTTGTCTTACGAGCACTGTCAAGGTCGATACCATTTACTCTCTCCATAATATCTACGTGATACGGCACTTCAAAATCAGGTACAGCAGGCTCACCAAAACGCTCTACTTCGACATTTTCGCTGTCGTCCTTACCAATTGGAACTGATTCATCGATGATATTTGGTATAACGAGCATTATCTCACGGATGTCAGCCTCTGTCTGTATCTCAAGCTGCTCCATTTCAGCGAGTTTTTTACCAATCTCAGCAACCTCAGCCTTGACCTTTTCAGCCTCTTCCTTCTGACCGTTCTTCATAAGTCCGCCGATTTCCTTGCTTTTTACATTACGCATATTTCTGAGATTGTCGCACTCAAGCTTAGTCTCTCTGAACTTCTTATCAAGCTCTATAACCTTGTCAACGAGCTCAATTTTCTCATCCTGAAACTTCTTCTTTATGTTTTCCTTTACAAGTTCCGGATTTGTTCTGATAAGTTTAATGTCTATCATTTCTAATTACTCCTTTATTCTTCCTTTGCAAGCTTTTCTGCAAGAGCTGCAAGGTCTTCTTTATCATAAAATTCAAGGATGAGAGCACCCTTGTTCTTACCATAATCAACTTTTACTTTTCTTCCCAGACGCTCGTTCAGAGACAATTCCATTTCTACGAAATAGTTATCGATCTTCTTATCGCTTTTCTGAGGAGATTCTTCCTGCGGCTCAGTTGACTTCTGAGCAGCTTTCTCTACCTGACGAACTGTTAGTCCACCCTCAGCGGCTTTCAGAGCAGTGGCAATCATCAATTCTTCATTTTCAAATCCCAGCAGTGCACGAGCATGACCTGCCGAAATATCGCCTTTTTCGAGCATTTTCAGCACTCGCTCCGGCAATGCAAGAAGTCTTACTGCATTTGCTATCGCAGAACGTGATTTGCCTACCATTTTTGCGACCTGATCCTGAGTCATACCATAATTCTCGATAAGGTCATTATAACCGGCAGCTTCTTCAACCGGATTCAGGTTTTCTCTCTGAAGATTTTCAATAATAGCGATCTGCATAGTTTCAAGGTCAGTGAGTTCCTTTATTGTTACGGGAACTTCATCGAGTCCGACCATTCTTGCAGCTCTCCAACGTCTTTCACCGGCAACGATCTGATATCCGCCTGTGCTTGTAGGTCTTACAAGGATAGGCTGTATCATGCCATGTTCTCTTATGGAATCAGCGAGAGCAGAAATTGCTTCGTCACTAAAATTCTTTCGTGGCTGATCTCTGTTCGGCTCCAATTCAGAAGTACGGAGCTTATTTTTTACCTGCACATCGCTGGAATTATCACTGAATAGACTTCCGAGGCCTGAGCTTAATCCGCCTTTGGCCATATTTATCACTCCTCTTTGTTCTTTTTAAATGTAAATATGCCTCTTCTTTTCTTTTTAGGCAATTCAAGAGGCTCGCCAAGAATTTCATGTCCAAGCAGCTCATAAGCTTCCGAGCCTTTTGAGTTTTTATCGTAATACATAACAGGCTTTCCGTATGACGGAGCTTCTGAAATACGGACATTTCTTGGAATTTTAGTCTCAAAGACCTTATCCGGGAAGAACTTTTTCACTTCCTCAACTACATCGTTAGCGACATTCAGTCTGCCGTCGAACATTGTGAAGAGAATTCCCTCAATATCGAGAGCCGGATTGTAGTTGCTCTTTACTATTTTAATAGTGTTCACAAGCTGCGACAGACCTTCAAGGGCAAAAAATTCCGCAAGCATCGGAACGATGATACCGTCACACGCAACCAGACCATTTATAGTTATTGTACCGAGTGCAGGTGGACAGTCTATAAAGATGTAATCATAATCCTGTTTGCAGGTAAGAAGCTGCATTTTCAGGCGATTAACTCTGTTATCGTAGCTTGCAAGTTCAATTTCACTTCCAGCGAGGTCTTCGGTAGCTGGAATTATTGAGACATTTTCAAATTCTGTTTTTATTATAGCATCCTGAATTCTTTTTTTACCAGTGATGACGTCATAGGTTGAAGCTGAAACTGATTTTTTCTTTATTCCGAAAGCTGTTGTTGTATTTCCCTGCGGATCGGAGTCCACACAAAGCACATTTTTACCTCTTGAGCCGAGGTATGCGGACAAATTCACAACAGTAGTAGACTTGCCAACTCCACCCTTTTGATTGGCTACAGCAATAATTTTGCCCATGAAATCTTCCTTTCTAACGTTTATACAATTATTATACCACTTTTTACGCTGAATGTAAATACGATAATCAAAAAAGTTTATATATAAAAGAAAAATGTTTCACGTGAAACACTTTGAAAGATTGTTTCACGTGAAACATTTTAAGTTTTATTCTGAATCGGGATTCTCACACGATACTCAATGTAGTTCTCGTTTTGAATTTTCTTAGAATCAGCAGAAATTCCCGCTGCCTGCATGGTTTCTACGGCTTTATTAATTGTATTCACGAACATCTTGACATTCTGAAACACTTTTGACCTTTTCTTATAACTTGCCCTTTCTTTTTTTGAACCAATATACTCGTCAATCAAACGCTCAGTCTTTTCCACATTTAAATTGTGCTTTATAATCTTTTCGAGAACAATTAATCGCTCCTCCGGACTTCCAAGTTTAAGAAGGTATCTTGCGTGACGCTCTGTGAGTTCAAATTTAAGTATGATTTCCCTTTCTTTTTGAGTAAGTCTCAGAAGTCGAAGTTTATTTGCAATTGTACTTTGAGCTTTTCCAAGTTTTAGTGCAGCTTCCTCCTGAGTCATTCCATAGTGAGTGATGAGCTTTTCAATTGCATTAGCTTCTTCAAAAAAAGTCAGATCCTGACGTTGTATATTTTCAATCAGAGCTAAAATTGCTGAATCACGCTCGTTTTTCTCATAAACAATACACGGAACACTTTTTAGTCCGCAAATTTTCGCTGCTTTTAATCTTCTTTCGCCAGCAATAATTTCATAGCGATTATCAATTTTTCTCACGGACAAAGGTTGTAAAATTCCATTGATTGAAATAGAATCCGCAAGCTTATTCAGTTCATTGTCTGTAAACCACGACCGAGGTTGGTTTGGATTCGGCAATATTTTTTCTACATCTATTTCAATAACCTTGTTGAGCACTCTTTCTTTAGTTAAATTCAAAAATCCAGCCATATTGTATTCCTCCAAAAATTTCATTAATCTCATTTTAGCATCATTAGAATTAATTATCAATAAAAAAAATCCGCTTGAATTCGACATTCAAGCGGATAAATTGACATTATTTTACTTATTCAAAGCGATTTTTTCTTTATCTGACTGCTGTTTCGAGGATATTTTGTCGGAGTTTGTATTATTTTTTTTATGACAATAATTCTACGCTCCTCATTTTCTACCTTGTAATTTGTTTCACGTGAAACATTTCCTCCGAGTATCTCAACAGCACCAAGTCCACTGGAAATATCCTCCGTTGGACCTTTCATCGAAATGAAGTGACCTCCGACCTTTACAAACGGGATGCAAAGCTCACTCAACAGAGCTAAATTTGCTACTGCACGGGCACATGAAAAATCAAACTGTTCACGGTATTCTGACTTTTTTGAGAAATCTTCTGCTCTGCCATGAATAAATTCAGCATCAATACCTATCTTCTCACAGAGCAACTGGAGAAAAGTTATCCTTTTATTTAGACTATCCAGCAGAGTGATTTTCAGATCCGGACGATAAATCTTCAATGGGACTGAAGGAAAACCAGCCCCGGTTCCCACGTCTATCAAAGTTGCAAATTCTGGAATCTGTACATATTTGTCCAAGAGAATACTGTCTATGAAATGTTTATACAGGATTTCCTCAGGGTCAGTGATTGCAGTGAGATTAACATTTTTATTGTACTCAACGAGAAATTCAGCATAAGTCTTTAATTTCTCATATTTTTCCTTATCAAGAGTGAGCTCATATTTGCTGAAAGCATCGCAACAAAATTCAAAATCAGGAAACATATTCTCCACCTTTCTCCTTTTGCAGCCATACTGCAAGAAGCGAAATATCAGCTGGAGACACTCCGGATATTCTTGATGCCTGACCTATTGAAACTGGTTTTACTTTATTGAGTTTCTCTGCGGCTTCAAGTCTGAGTCCGTATATTAGGTTATAATCGGTATCCTGAGGCAATTTCTTTTCTTCAAGTTTACGCATTTGCTCTATCTGTTGGAGCTGCTTTGAAATATATCCCTCGTACTTGATTTGTAAGTCAACTTGCTCGCAAACATCACTTGGAAGTTGTTTACGCTCTGCATCAAACTCAGCAATATCGTTATAACTGAGCTGAGGTCTTCTTACAAGGTCAGCGATCTTACAGCCTGTACTTAATGGAGAAGTGTGCATTGTTTCGAGAAAAGCATTAAGTTTACTTGACGGTGAAATATTAGTCTTATTGAGCCTTGTGATCTCTTCCTCGACCAATCGCTCCTTTTCCAATAATTTTTCATATCTCTCTCGTGAGATAAGTCCGATTTTATATCCGATTGGAGAAAGTCTCTGATCCGCATTATCTTGTCTGAGAATCAATCTATACTCACTTCTTGAAGTCATCATTCTGTATGGATCTGAGCATCCTTTGGTTACGAGATCATCTACAAGTGTGCCAATATATGAGCTTGCTCTGTCGAGGATCATTGGTTCTTTGCCCTTGATTTTCATTGCAGCGTTTATTCCTGCAACTATTCCCTGAGCTCCAGCCTCTTCGTAGCCTGAGCTTCCATTGAACTGTCCAGCACCGTACAGACCTGAGATTTTCATGAATTCAAGTGTAGGGTTGAGCTGAAGTGGGTCGCAGCAGTCATATTCAATTGCATATGCCGGTCTCATTATCTCGACGTCTTCAAGACCCTCAATTGTACGCAAAAATGCAAGCTGAACATCTTCCGGCAGTGATGAAGACATTCCCTGTAAATAGTACTCTTCTGTGCTCAATCCCATTGGTTCAACAAAAAGCTGATGTCTTGGTTTATCAGAAAATCTTACAATTTTGTCCTCGATAGACGGACAGTATCTCGGTCCAACACCCTCTATTCTTCCGGAGTATAAAGGTGATCTGTCGAGGTTTGCAAGTATGACTTCATGTGTATTACTATTTGTATAAGTCACATAGCAGCTTACTTTGTTTTTTAGTCCTTCTACCGGAGTTTCAAATGAAAACGGGACAATATCTTTATCGCCATCCTGACGTTCCATGATATCGAAATTGATACTTCTCTTATTAACTCGACATGGAGTTCCTGTCTTGAAGCGTCGAAGTTCAACTCCATTTTCAATCAAACTCTGAGAGAGATACTTGCTTGGCAAAGCAGAGTCCGGACCGCTTTCATATGACACTTCACCAATGTGAATCTTTCCTTTAAGATAAGTTCCGGTTGCAATAATCACAGCTTTGACTGCATATTCAGCACCGAGTGAAGTCCTTATGCCAATAATTTTACCATTTTCTACAATTATCTCAGCAACCTCAGCCTGTTTAATAAAGAGATTTTTCTGTTTTTCGCAAACATTTTTCATGTAATTATGATACATTACTCTGTCCGCCTGCACCCTTAGACTATGAACTGCCGGACCTTTACCTCGGTTCAGCATCCTGCTTTGAATAAAGCACTTGTCAGCAGCTTTGCCCATTTCTCCGCCTAAAGCGTCTATTTCACGGACAAGATGACCTTTTGCAGTTCCGCCAATTGACGGATTACATGGCATATTTGCAATCTGATCCAGTGATATTGTAAACATCACAGTCTTGCATCCAAGCCTTGCGGAAGCGAGAGCAGCCTCAACTCCGGCGTGACCTGCACCAACAACTGCAACGTCGAATTCTCCCATTTTATATGTCATAAAATTACCTCTTTGATTGTTTCACGTGAAACATTATTTTCCCACACAGAATCTTGAGAATACTTCATCAACAACTTCATTAGTTATCCTCTTGCCTGTAAGTTCGAGAATATGTTGTTCTGCCTCATCAAGAATGACATTAATTGCGTCCAGCATCTCACCATTATCAATAGCCAAAATGCAGTTATCGATGCAATCAATTGCAGATTCAATACATCTTTTCTGACGCTCGTTTGCGGCAGAAACTGAATTTATAGTCATATCATTTATCTCGAAAATATTTTCAATGACATTTTTAAGCTCATCTATACCTTTATTTTCCTTTGCGGAAAGATATACAATATGTTTAAGTTTATCACTTATGAGCTCTATATCAAGTTTTTGTTCTACATCATTTTTGTTTATTACAGCGACTGTATTTTTATTATTAATTTTATTAAT